>OGHJ01000210.1_pt1 | contig 99819 bp, 94 predicted proteins | sample 1571351 | NCBI WGS metagenome assembly OGHJ01 (sample SAMEA2582037, study PRJEB24529) | metagenome | biome: Human gut stool | place: China | collected 2011 | reverse complement strand
CCTGCAATGGAGTCCAGCTGTTTATTCATTTCATTTTTAAAGCCCGCTCCAACCGACATAATTGTGATAACCGAAGAAATTCCAATAATGATGCCAAGCATGGTGAGCAGGGAACGTCCCTTATTTGCCCTGATATTTTGCAGAGCCATTTTTAGATACTCGAATGTCTGTCCCATCGCTATTCCTCTGTACTCCCACTTACTGCCTCTGCTTTCATTCCTGTTTCTACACCTTCCGGAAGCTCTGAAATCACTTCATCTCCTGCTTTTAGCCCTTTTTCTACTTCTATGTAATCACTCGCTGTAACACCTGTTGTAATATTCTGTTTCGTAATCACACCATTTTTTAACACATAACAAAACGTGCTGTCAGTCGCTGTATTCACAGCAGAGGCTGGAACACATACCACATCTTTTGCAGTATCCGTCTCAATCGAAACTTTTGCTTCTACCCCAAGGAAAATACTTTCGTCCGGATTGTCAATTTTTATTTTTGCCGAAATCACAGGTGCACCTTTTTCATTTGTCTGGGCAACCTTGCTGATAGATGAAACGGTTCCCGCATAAGTATGACTTGCAATACTGATAGAAGCTTTCTGACCTTCCTTTAATTTATCATAATCGTACTTTGATACACTGACGTTTACTGCAACTTCTTCATTACTTGAAACCGTTACCAGTTCCATTCCCTGCGTCGCTGTTGTTCCTTCTGAAATTTCTTCTTTTGAAATAATTCCTGCAAAATCTGCTTTAATTCCCTGACGGCCTTTTTCTCGATCGCCTGGAAATCGTACTTCATAGCATTCACTTCTCTCTGAAAAATCAAAAAATCATAAGTAGGTCACGGGGCGGAACAAGCATCCGCCCCGGTTGGTTTTGTTTTGGCGCTCAGGCGCGCATATCGGAAATGTCCACGACCTCCGCGTCGCTCCAGAGCCGCTCCAGATCGTAAAACTTGCGGGCCTCGTCCTGGAACACGTGCACGATCACGCAGCCATAGTCGAGCAGGACCCAGCTGCCGCTGCGGTGCCCCTCCCGGCGCAGGACGGGTTCGCCCACGTCGTCCGCCGCCGCTTCCACGGCGTCGGTCAGGGTCTTCACGTGCGTCGAGGAGCTGGCCGTGCAGATGACGAAATAGTCTGCCAGCGTCGTCAGTTCCTGGGTTTTGAGCAGCTGAATGTTCTCGCCCTTTTTTGCGTCCAGCGCCTTGACGATGACCGCAGCAAGCTCGTTAGCAGGCATCATAATGCTACATCCTTCCTTTTTGTTACCATTTGTTTGGGCCCTGAACCGTGCCGGAAGTGGCCACGACCTGCCCATTGGATTCATAGAGAATGTCCACATCCGCGGACGTGATCTCCTTCGTATAGGGGTTGAGCCAGGTGTTGAGATAATCCAGCCACTCGTCCACGTGGATGAACACGTAGGACATACCGTTTTTGGTGCCGCTGTAATTGGCGGGGATCGTCTCAAACGAGATGGCGCTCTCATCGAGCTTCAAAAACTCCTTGACGTAGAACATCACATTGCCTGCCGACAGGTTTGTGGTGACGTCCTTTTCATAGATGTCAATGAGTTTGTTGAGATTTGGGATGTTGTGCAGCTTCAAAAACTGGCTTGTCATGGCCTTAAGCAACTGGTGCTGCACGTCGATGCGGCCGATATCGCCGTTGGCATACGTGTTGCGGAAGCGGAACACGCCCATGGTCTGATAGCCGTTGAGGTGCTGATAACCCTTCTGGACATGGATGCTCAGATCCTGACCGGGGTCGTCATAGTCCATAGCGACCGGGACGTCAAAATCAATGCCGCCCATGGCGTCAATGAGCTCGACGAACACCTCCACGTCAAAGAGCGCATAACTGTCGACCCGGTAGCCGAGAATCTGCTCCGCGCCGCCGATGAGCGCCTCCACGCCGTCCTTGCCGTTGTTCTCGGCCGCGGCGTAGTACTGGTTCATCTTCTTGGGTTTATAGGACACGTTCACGGCCGTGTCGCGCGGGATGCTGACAAACTTCAGAGACTTGTTCTCCGTGTCGAGCATGCCGACGAGCACCGTATCCGTCAGACCGGCCGCGCGGTCCTTGCCGGCGATGAGGAACGTGTAGCACCCTTTCTTGCGGCCGTCTGTGCTGACGCTCACATCGTCCGAATCGCCGTCGCTCAGGCTCGGCGGGCTGATCCAGTGGTTCATCAGGATCGCAAACTCGCCGATGAGCAGCGCCAGCACCACGACCACGATGACCGTGATGCGCACTTTTTTCTTTTTCTTGCGCTTTGCCTGCGACTGCTGCGCCTGCACGCGGTGGTTCACCGCCGCAGATGCCTCGGAAAACGGGTCGTCCTGAAAGCCGCTGCCGTCGTCGTAGGAATCGTCATAGCCGCCGTCGTAACGGTCGTAACCCTGATCGTCATATCCGCCGTAATCGCCCGGATAGCGATCGTCACTCTGTCGTCTTTTCATATTCTTTTTCCCTGCCCTGATACCAGTTTAATGCCTGCACCGTGTTCTCGTGCGGCGTGATGCCGCCGGCCTTCAGATCCTCCAGGCTCATCTTCAGCCCGAGCACCATGGCCGCATCCAGATCGGTGTAAGCGAGCCGCCGCAGCTCGTCCACGCCGTCAAAATCCCGCGACGGCTCGATATAGTCGGCCATATATAGGACCTTTTCGAGCGTGGTCATATCGGGCTTGCCGGTCGTGTGCCAGCGGATGGCATTTTCTATCTCAAGTGGTACGCCGAAACGATCCCTGGCCACGGCAGCGCCGGTTTTGGCGTGCAGGAGCTTGGTATTGGCCGTTTCGACCGTATCGTTTATGATACCATATTTATCAGACAATAGCAATTGGTCAGATAGCTCTAATTTTTTCGTGCAATCGTGCAAAATTCCGGCCTCTGCGGCAGCATCCGGATCGCAGCCCCAGCGCTCGGCGAGGTGGCGCGCCTCGTGCTCGCAGCCCCAGACATGGGAGATACGCCGCGGCTTGAGCATGGGGTAAGCCTGCTCGCGCAGCCAGTTGAGATCGGGCTTTGCGCCGTAGAGCCGCTGCTGGATGATGTGCGCATACACATTCGGCGCGAGGTACTCGCTGCCCCGCCGCCGCGGCAGCAGCGCACGAACGGCCGTGCTCGTGACCGGGACCGGCTCGGCCGGCAGGGCGATGACGCGCGCGTCATACGTCCCGCGCAGGTAGGCGCTGAAGCGCTCGACCTCCGCATGCTCATCGCCCGTGCGGGCGAGCGCGACGAGCGTCACCTGAGCGAGCAGGTACCGAAAATCGTGCCACTGCTCAAACGTTGTGAGCATATCCGTGCCGATGACGAGATACAGCTCCGCGTCCGGATTGCACGCGCTCAGCTCGCGCACGGTGTCGGCCGTGTAGCTCTTGCCGGAGCGGTGCAGCTCCATGTCAGAGACCTCCACGCCCGGCTCGTCTGCGAAGGCCATCATCGTCATGAGCAGGCGCTCCGCCGGCTCCGGGCTGCCCGCCGTGAGCTCCTTGTGCGGCGGGATGCGATCCGGAATGACGAGCGTCAGATCCGGCCGGATGGCCGCGCGCACCGCGCGCAGCGCGGCCGTATGTCCCAGATGCGGCGGGTTGAAGCTGCCGCCATAGATGCAGATCTTCATTTGCGTGCCTTTTTCACGAGCTCGATCTTCGGCTTCTGCTCGTTGCGCTTATAGAGCACGAACTTCGAGCCGATGACCTGCACGGGTTCTGCGCGGCAGACCTCGGCGAGCCGGTCGCACGCCTCGCGCGCGGACAGGAGCGAGTTTTCAAGCACGCGGCCCTTGACGAGCTCGCGCGCCTTGAGCGCGTCGCTCATCTGGGTGATGATGTTGTCCGTGATGCCGCCCTTGCCGATGTGGACGATGGTGTCTTCCGTCGCGGCGAGACCGCGCAGCTGGGCACGCTGTTTACTTGTCAGCATAGTAGTTCCTCAATTCTTCTTTCAGGATTTTGAGCGCATTCCCGCGGTGGGAAATGGCGTTTTTCTCTTCCGGTCGCAGCTCCGCCATGGAGCAGGCATAGCCGTCCGGCTGAAACACGGGGTCATAGCCGAAGCCGTTTTCCCCGCGCGGCGCAAACAGGATGCTGCCCTCGCACGTGCCGCGGGCGCGCAGGACGTCGCCGTTCGGGAACGTGCAGCAGATGCACGACACGAACCGGGCCGTGCGGTCGGTGCGGTCGCCGAGGTTATGGAGCAGGAGCGTGTAGCGCGCGGCATCCGAATCCTCGTGCCGGCCGGTATAGCGGGCCGAGTGCACGCCGGGCGCGCCGCCGAGCGCATCGACCATAAGGCCGGAATCGTCCGCGACGGCGGGCTGCCCCGTCGCGCGGGTCACGGCGATGGCCTTCAGGTAGGCGTTTTCCTCGAAGGTCTCCCCCGTCTCGTCCACCTCAAAGTGGCAGCCGGCCGCGCTCTGCGGGATGATCTCGATGCCCATGTCCGCAAAGATGGCGCGAAACTCCTCGAGCTTATGTGCGTTGTTGCTTGCAAGGATCATGACAGCAGCGCCTCCACAAATTCCGCGGGCTTGAACTCGAGCAGATCGTCGATCTGCTCGCCAACGCCGACATATTTCACCGGCAGCTGCAGGTCGTTTGCGATGGCAAAGACGATGCCGCCCTTAGCCGTACCGTCGAGCTTTGTGAGCACGATGCCGGTGAGGTCGGCCGTGTCGAGAAACTGCTTGGCCTGGATGAGGCCGTTCTGGCCGGTCGTGGCATCGAGCACCATGAGCGTTTCGATATCGGCCTCCGGCAGCTCGCGGCGGATGACGCGGGTGATCTTATTGAGCTCGTTCATGAGGTTTGTTTTGTTGTGCAGGCGGCCGGCGGTGTCGATGATGACAACGTCCGTGCCGCGGGCCTTCGCCGCCTGAATGGAGTCGAACACCACGGCGGCGGGATCGGATCCCTCCTCGTGTTTGACGATGTCCACGCCCGCGCGCTGCGCCCAGACGGTGAGCTGGTCGGCCGCCGCGGCGCGGAACGTGTCCGCCGCCGAGAGCAGAACGCGGTTGCCTTCTTTCTTGAGCTGGGCGGCAAGCTTGCCGATCGTCGTCGTCTTGCCGACGCCGTTAACACCGACGACGAGCACGACCGACGGCTGCGTCGTGAGCAGGAGCATGGTGTCCTGCACTTTGAGGATGCGCGTGAGGATCTGCACGAACTCCTTTTTCACCTCCGCGCCGGTGCGCAGCTTCTTGAGCTCGATGGCCTTGCGCAGCTGCGCGATGGCCTTGGTCGTCGTCTCCACGCCGGTGTCGGCGAGGATGAGCGTCTCCTCAAGGTCCTCGAAAAATTCCTCGTCCCCCGGCTCATAGGCGGCAAAAATGCCGGTCAGCTGGGCGTCCATCTTCGTCTTGGTCTTGGTCAGGCCCTGTTTGATCTTATCAAAAAATCCCATAGAACTATCTTCTCCGTTACGATATGGTTTTAGCCGCTTCATCCAGCGAAAGCTCGATGACGCGGGACACGCCTTTTTCCTGCATGGTCACGCCGAACAGATGGTCGGCCTCCTCCATGGTGCCGCGGCGGTGCGTAATGACGAGAAACTGCGTGTTCTTGGCGAGGCGGCGCATGTACTGCACATAGCGCGTGACATTTGCCTCGTCGAGCGCAGCCTCGATCTCGTCCATGACGCAAAACGGCGTCGGCCGCACCTTCAAAATGGCAAAATAGAGTGCAATGGCCACAAATGCCATCTCGCCGCCGGACATGAGGCTCAGCGTCGAGAGCGCCTTGCCAGGCGGCTGCACCTTGATCTCAATACCGCTGTCGAGCACGTGCTCCGGGTCTTCAAGCACGAGCGCGGCCTTGCCGCCGCCGAACAGCTCCAGAAATGTCTGGCGGAACGCCTGGTCGATCGCCTGAAACTGCGTGGTGAAGATGCCCTCCATCTCCCCCGTCACGTCGGCGATGATGCCGGTCAGCTCGCGCTTGGCCTTGAGGATGTCGTCCCGCTGGCCGGTAAGGAAGGTGTAGCGCGTGTTCACGCGCGTGAATTCGTCGATCGCGCCGAGGTTCGGCGTGCCCAGCGCGCCGATATTGCGCCGCAGCTCGGCGATCTGCCGGTTGGCCTTCGTCATGTTGTCGATCGGCTGGCGCAGCGCCTCGGCCGCCGTGCGGCTGAGCTCATAATTGTCCCAGAGTTTATCGAGAATCTGCTTCTCCTCCATGTCGGCCGAGAGCTTTTTCTGCTCGAAGCGCGACACGAGCCCCTGCATATCCAGCAGGTCGCGGTTGCGCGCCTGCGCGTCGCGGTCGGTGCGGGTGCGCTGGCCCTCGAGCTCCAGCTTGCGGCTGCTGCACGCGGCGAGCTCGCCGCGCAGCGTTTCGGCGCGCTGGCGCAGTTCGGCCAGGCGGCGCTCATGCATCTGCAGGGTCTGCTGCAGCTGCTGCGTGCCGGCCTCGGCCTGCTCGATCTGGGCGAGGCGGGCCGTACGGTCGCCGGTCATTTCCTCAAAGAGGTCGTGGATCTGTTGCGTCGTGCGCGTGATGGTCTCGCGCTCGGCGTCCAGAGACGCCGACTCCGCCCGCAGGCCGGCCAGCTGATCGGCCAGTTCCTGACGGCGGCGGTCAAACGCGCCGCGGCCCAGTTCGCTCCGGTCGCGCTCTGCGCGAAGCGCGGCGAGCGCCCGCTCCGCCGAAAGCGCGTCGGCGCGGGCGGCCGCGATGCGATCCTGATTCGCCTTCTGCTGCGCGCGGCAGGCGTCGATGGACGCATTCTGCCCCGCAATGGTCTCCTGCGCGGCGTTTTTCAGCAGCGCGACCTGCGCGGCTTCGGACTCCGCCTTGTGCAGCGTCTCGATCGCCTGCTCCAGCTGCGCCTGCACGGTGTCGAGCTGCGCATGGGCCGCGTCGAGCGCCGTCTGCGCGTCCTCAAGCTCGGCCTCGCACTGCTTTTTCTCCAGCGTGAGCGTGTCGAGCGCCGCGCGCAGGCGCTTGAGCTCGTTTGCGCGGGAAAGAATGCCGCTGCCCTTGGCGGCGCTGCCGCCGGTGAGCGAGCCGCCCGCGTTGACGAGCTGCCCGTCGAGCGTGACGATGCGGTAACGGTGGTCATAGCGCTTGGAGATGGCGATGGCATCTTTCATCGTCTCGGCCACGACGGTGCGGCCGAGGAGATTGCTGACGATATTGCGGTAAGCGGCGGCGCAGGTGACGAGCGTATCGGCCACGCCGACATAGCCCGGCTCCTGATCCGGCACGCTGTTTAAGTGCATCGGACGGATGGTATCGAGCGGCAGGAACGTCGCGCGGCCGGTCTCGCGCCGGCGCAGCAGCTCAATGGCCTGCGCGCCGCAGCTTTGCGTATCGACAACGATGTTCTGCGCCGCGGCGCCGAGCGCCGTCTCGATGGCGAGGGCGTAGCGGTCGCCGGTCTTGATGAGGTTTGCGACCGGGCCGCGCACGCCGCGCAGCGTCCCCTTTTCTGCCGCGTGCATGACGGCCTTGACCGCGCGGTTGTAGCCCTCGAAGTCCTTTTCCATCTCCGTGAGCATACGGATGCGCGACTCGGTGCTGCGCAGGTCAACCGTCAGACCGGACAGCCGCTCCTGCTGTCGGGTGAGCGCCTGCTCACAGGCGGAAAGGCGCTGGGCCTTTTCCCTTTGCTCCGCGCGCAGGGCGTCGCATGCGGTGCGCGCCTGCTGCTGCGCGGTCTGCTTTTCCTGCTGCTGCGTCTCAAGCGCCGCCAGATGCTCGGCCGCTTCCGCGGCGGCGGTGGCGACGGCGTTTTCCTGATCGAGCAGCTCCTGCGATTTATCCGCCAGGAGCGTGATGCGCGTGCGGCACTCGGCCAGCGCGCTGCTCTGCGCGCTCTCTTTGGCGAGCAGCTCCGTGTACGCGCGCTCGGCCTCGCCGGAGGAGGCCGCGTTGCGGTCGATCTCGGCGAGCACGGATCGGATCTCCTGTGCGTGCTGCGCCTTTTCGGCCTCGATCTCCTGCAGGCGACGCTGCTGCGCATCGATCTGTGCCTGCAGGGCGCCCGCACGGTCAGTCTGCTCGGACACCTCCACGCGCAGGCGCGCGATGCTGTCGGCACTGTTTTGCAGGTTCGTGCGCACGACGGCCGCGGCGCTCTCGCACTCGGCAGCGGCGCTCTCGGCCTCGGAGATCTGCTCGCGTGTGCGCTCGGACTCCAGATCCTTCTCGCGCATCTTCTGCGCGATGTTCTCCGACGCTGCATAGAGCTGCTCGAGCTCGCGCTGTGCGCCGGCGAGGTTTTCCTTCGCGGTCTGATAATCGCGGTTCACGGTCTCAGCCTGCGCGTGCAGCCGGTCGAGCGTCTCCATCCAGACGGAAACCTCCGCGCTCTTGAGCTCGTCGCGCAATCGGAGATACTTCTTCGCCGTCTCGGCCTGCTTGCGCAGGGGCTCGACCTGCAGCTCCAGCTCATCGACCTTGTCGTTGATGCGCAGGAGGTTTTCCTCCGTGCGGGCGAGCTTGCGCTCCGACTCCTCCTTGCGGTAGCGGTAGCGCGAGATGCCGGCCGCTTCCTCAAAGATCTCGCGGCGCTCGTTGCTCTTGCCGGAAACGATCTCGGCGATGCGACCCTGCCCGATGATCGAGTACCCGTCGCGGCCGAGACCGGTGTCCATGAGCAGCTCGTTGATATCGCGCAGGCGGCAGGCCTCGCGGTTGATATAATATTCGCTCTCGCCACTGCGGTAATAGCGGCGGGTGATCATGACCTCGGTGTTCTCGGTGTCGAAGATGCCGGTGCTGTTGTCAAGGATGAGCGACACCTGCGCAAAGCCCATGGGGCTGCGCTTTTCCGTGCCGCCGAAGATGACGTCCTCCATCTTGCCGCCGCGCAGCGTTTTCGTGCGCTGCTCGCCCATGACCCACAGGATGGCGTCCGATATATTCGACTTGCCGCTCCCGTTCGGGCCGACGATCGCCGTGATCTCCTGGTCAAAATTCAGGCGCGTCTTGTCCGGGAAGGACTTGAAGCCCTGGATCTCCAATGCTTTTAAGTACACAAAATCCCTCGCATATCCGGCGTCTGCGCGTGCAGAGACGCCGCTGATATCTCAAATCAAAGTAATACAAAGTAGAGTATACCGCCAAAAATGCCATTTTGCAACGGCCGGAGCGCATTTTTTCAGATGTGAAAAAATGCAGCCGCCTGCGTTTTCGCAGGCGGCTGCATGCCGTTATTGCGGCATCTGTTCGAGCGCGCACCGGGCGGCGGACTGCTCCGCCTCCTTTTTCGTGCGGCCGGTGCCGCGGCCGATCTCGCTGCCGTTGAGCAGCACGGCCATGGTGAATGTCTTGTTATGGTCCGGGCCGCTCTCGGCGCAGACGGTATAGGAAAGCGTCTGCCCGGCGCGGCGCTGCACGCGCTCCTGCAGCTCGGTCTTATAGTCCTCGACGTGGTGGATCTCCCCCTCGGCCAGACCGTTGAGGATGTGCGCGAGGATAAAGCGCTGCGCGGGCTCCAGCCCGCCGTCAAGATACATGGCGGCGATGACCGCCTCCACCGCGTCGGCGAGAATGGACGGCCGCTCTCTGCCGCCGCTGCGCTCCTCCCCGTGGCCGAGGCGGATATAATCGCCCAGATGCAGCGTGAGCGCCACACCGTGCAGCGCCTGCTCGCAGACGAGCTCGGCGCGCAGGCGGCTCATCTTCCCCTCCGGCATGTCGGGATAGAGCGCATAGAGCCGCGCCGCCGTGACCATGCCGAGCACGGAATCGCCCAGAAACTCGAGCCGCTCGTTGCTGGTATAGCCCCGCGCGCGGTTTTCATTGGCATAGGAGCTGTGCATGAGCGCATTCTCCAGCAGCGCCCGGTCGCGGAACGTGTAGCCCAGGCGGGCCTCCAGCGCCTCCATCAGTTGCTCTCCTTCGCCGCGTGCTTGTCCACGCGCATGTAGGAGATGTTGGCCGTGATGTCGTCAATGATGCCGGAATCGACAAAGGCGATCGCCTGACGGATGGCGTTGTAGATCGCGCGCGCATCAGACGAGCCGTGGGCCTTGATGACCGGCTTGCTGATGCCGAGCATGGCCGTGCCGCCGACCTCGTTCGGGTCAAGCGATGCCTTGAGCGCGTGGAACTCGTCCCTGATGGCAAGGGCAGCCATCTTGGTCTTGAAGTTTTTCATGAAAATGCCCTTGAGCTGGCGCGTCATGTACTTGATGCTGCCCTCGATGCCCTTGAGCAGCACGTTGCCGGTAAAGCCGTCCGTGACGACGACGTCCACATCGCCGCTGAACACCTGCGACGCCTCAACGTTGCCGATAAAGCGGATGCGGCCGGCGGCGTCCGCCGCCTTGAGCAGCGGGAACGTCTCGTGCTGGAGCTCAGAGCCCTTGTGATCCTCGGTGCCGTTGCTGAGCAGGCCGACACGCGGTGCGGCGATGCCGAGCATGGTGCGGGCATAGTAGCTGCCCATATAGGCAAACTGCAGCAGGTACTCCGGCGTGCAGTCGGCGTTGGCGCCGCAGTCGATGAGCATGACGCCCGCGTCGCCGTTCGGCAGCACGGGGGCCAGCGCCGCGCGGCGGATACCGTGGATGCGCTTGACGATGAGCGTAGCGCCGGTGAGCAGCGCGCCGGTGCTGCCGGCAGAGACGACCGCGTCGCCCTTGCCGTCGCGCAGCATATTGAGCGCGACCGTCATGGAAGCGTCCTTCTTGCGGCGGGTGGCTGTGCTGGGGTCGTCGTCCATGGTGATGACTTCGCTCGCGTCGATGATCTCGAGCTTGGCCTGCTCATTGCGCAGGCAGGCCTCAATAGCGGCGCGCTGGCCGACGAGCACGATCTCCGCGCCCAGCTCCTGCTGCGCGTGCACCGCGCCCTTGACGATCTCGTCCGGAGCGAGGTCACCGCCCATTGCGTCCACAAGAATTCTCATAGATGAAAAACCTCCTTTTGTTTCAGCCCGTCCAGGATCTGCAGGCTGCGCGCCGAGATCTCCGCGTTCTTATTGCGCTTGCCGCGCACGCGGTGATCCAGCGGTGTGATGATGCCAAAATTGATGTTCATGGGTTGAAAATCGCCGACGCTGCCGCCGGAAATGTACAGCGACAGTGCGCCGATGGCCGTCTCTTGCGGGAAATCGACAGGCGGCAGGCCGAGCAGCTGCGCGGCCGTCTCGATGCCGACGAGCGCGCCGGACGCGCACGACTCCACATAGCCCTCAACACCGGTCATCTGCCCGGCGAAGCGGATGCGCGGGTCGCGCCGGAGACGATAATACCGGTCGAGCAGCTGCGGGGAATTTAAATAGGTGTTGCGGTGCATGACGCCGTAGCGGACGAAATCCGCATTCCGCAGCGCCGGGATCATGGAAAAGACGCGCTTTTGCTCGCCGAACGTCAGGTGCGTCTGGAAGCCGACAATGTTATACAGCGTGCCCTCGGCGTTGTCGCGCCGGAGCTGCACGACGGCATAGTTGTCGCGCCCGGTGCGCGGGTCGCGCAGGCCGACCGGCTTGAGCGGGCCGTAGCGCAGCGTGTCCTCCCCGCGGCGGGCCATGACCTCGACCGGCATGCAGCCCTCAAAGACTGCACCGTCGTCAAAGCCGTGGATGGGCGCTTCCTTTGCGTTGCGCAGCTCCTGCACGAAAGCGGTGTACTCCGCCTGATCCATGGGACAGTTGACGTAGTCGGCCGTGCCCTTGTCGTAGCGGCTGGCGAAAAAGGCGCTGTCCATGTCCACGCTCTCGAGCGTGACGATGGGGGCAACGGCATCGTAAAAATGCAGGTCGAACTCCGGGCAGAGGCGCTGGATCTCGGCCGCCATGGCATCGCTCGTGAGCGGGCCGGTCGCAATGACGACCTCACCGTCCGGGATGGCGTCGGCCTCGGCGCGCTCGACGGTGATGTTCGGATGCGCGCAGATGCGCTCCGTGATCTCGCGCGCGAACGCCTCGCGGTCCACGGCGAGCGCGCCGCCGGCGGCGACGCGGTTGTGATCCGCGCTCGCAAGCACGACGGAGTCGAGCCGGCGCAGCTCCTCCTTGAGCAGGCCGACGGCGTTCGTGAGCTCATCGCTGCGCAGGGAGTTGGAGCAGACGAGCTCGGCAAAGTTTTCGGATACGTGCGCGGGGGTCATTTTCTTGGGTTTCATCTCGATCAGGCGCACCGGGATGCCGCGCCCGGCCAGCTGCCACGCGCACTCGCATCCCGCCAGGCCCGCACCGATCACGGTCACTGGGGTCATAGCGTTCCTCCTCGAAAAAGGCGGCCGGGCAGGCCGCCTTTCCAATTATGCTTCCTTCTTGGGTTTCGTCGTCTTTTTGGCTGCCGGTTTTTTGGCGGCCGTTTTCTTTGCCGCGGGCTTTTTGGCAGCGGTTTTCTTTGCAACGGACTTTTTTGCCGCCGGCTTCTTGGCCTCCGTCTTCGTCTCCTTGGACTCCGCCTCAGCCTTGGGCTCGGCCGCGTCGTCCGCCGGTTTCGGCTTGCGCTTGTAGCCGCGCTTGTCGGGCGGCAGATAATTCGGGCACTCGGGGTTGATGCAAAACGGCTTGTTCGCACCCTTGCCGGCGCGTTTGAACATGGTCTTGCCGCACTCGGGGCAGTAGTCCTTCGTCGGCACGTCCCAGGTCATGAAGCCCTGGATGCTCTCGCCGCCCTCACCCTCGCCATGTCCCGGGCAATCATGCCCGCGCTCACAGGCGTAGTAGGCAAAGCCCTTGCGGGACGTGCGCTTGAGCAGACGGCCGCCGCAGGCCGGGCACTTGCCGGGCATCTCGACGACGATGGGCATCGTAAAGCTGCACTCCGGGTAGCCAGGGCAGGCAAGGAAGCGGCCGAAGCGGCCGTTTTTATACACGAGCTTGCGCCCGCAGTTCGGGCAGACCTCGTCCGACTCCTCATCCGGCACCTTGAGATGCTTGCCCTCGAGCTGGATCTCGGCGTTGTTGAGGTTCGCGTCAAAGTCTTTATAATACTCGCGCAGCACGTCCTTCCACGCCATCTTGCCGGCCTCGATCTTGTCGAGGTCCGTCTCCATGTTGGCGGTGAACTTCAGATCGACGATGTTGCGGAAGTACTCCTCCATCATCTCGGTCACGACGATGCCGAGATTCGTCGGGCGCAGGTAGCGCCCCTCCTTGACAACATAGTTGCGGCTGAGGATGGTCGAGATCGTCGGCGCGTACGTGGACGGACGGCCGATGCCCTTTTCCTCCATGGCGCGGATGAGCGTCGCCTCCGTGTAGCGGGCAGGCGGCTGCGTGAACTGCTGCTCCTTCGTGACGTTTTTAAGCTCCACGGCATCGCCCTGCTTGAGCGACGGCAGCGGACGGCGCACTTCACTCGTCTCCTCGTCCTTCGCCTCTTCATACACGGCGGTGTAGCCCGCGAACTTCTGCTCGGAGTAGTTGGCGCGGAAGAGATAGCCCGCGCTGCCGGCATCCACGACGACGTTGTCGTACACGGCGTTGGACATCTGGCAGGCCGTGAAGCGGCCCCAGATGAGCCGGTAGAGCCGGTACTGCTCCGGCGTAAGGTCGTGGCGCACGCGATCCGGCGTGAGCGTGACGTCCGTCGGGCGGATGGCCTCGTGCGCGTCCTGTGCGCCGGCCTTGGTCTTATACGTGCGCGGCTTGCCGGGGTGGTACTCCGGGCCGTAATGCTCGACGATGAAGGACTGCGCGGCGGCGAGCGCCTCATCGGACAGGCGCTGCGAATCGGTACGCATATAGGTGATGAGACCGATCGTGCCGCGGTCGGTAATGTCCACGCCCTCATAGAGCTGCTGCGCGACCGACATGGTGCGCCGCGGCGTCATGCCCAGGCGACGGGAAGCCTCCTGCTGCAGGGTCGAGGTGATGAACGGGGGCGACGGGCTGCGCTGCTTTTCGCCGCGCTTGACGCTCGCAATTTTGAACGGTTCGGCCGACACGGCGGCAATGATCTTGTCGGCCGTGGCCTCGTCCGGGACATCCATTTTCTTATCGGCCGTGCCGTAAAAGCGTGCCGTGAACGTGCCCGCGCCGCAGTCGAGCAGCGCGTCGAGCAGCCAGTACTCCTGCGGCTGGAAGGCGCGGATCTCGTTTTCGCGGTCGACCACGATGCGCGTGGCCACCGACTGCACGCGGCCGGCGGACAGGCCGGGCTTGACCTTGCGCCAGAGCAGCGGACTGAGCTTATAGCCCACGATGCGGTCGAGAATGCGGCGCGCCTGCTGCGCGTCGACCAGATCCTGATCGATCTCGCGCGGGTGCTGGATGCTCTCGGTGACGACCTTTTTCGTGATCTCGTTGAACGTCACGCGCTTGGCCTTGTCATCTGGCAGATCCAGCAACTCCTTCAGGTGCCATGAAATGGCCTCTCCTTCGCGGTCCGGGTCGGTCGCAAGATAGACGGTGTCGGCCGATTTCGCGCGCTTTTTCAGGTCGGCGATCACGTCCGCGCGGTCTTTCACGGGCAGGTACTGCGGCGTAAAATCACCGTCAATGTCCACACCCATGGTGCTCTTGGGCAGGTCACGCAGGTGGCCCATCGAGGCCACGACCTGATAATGATTGCCCAGATATTTTTCGATTGTTCTGGCCTTCGCCGGAGACTCGACGATCACCAGATCGGTTTTTGCTTTTGCCATCGGGTCTACTCCAACTCCTTATGATTCTGCGCAGTGCCTGCGCGTACATTTAATGAAAAGCGTTTGCCCGGCTCCTGCCGGACGACGCCGCGGATCTGCAGCACGGTCAGCTCCGCGAGCACCTTACTCGCCGGCAGCTGCGTCTTTTCGATGATGAGGTCCACCTGTGTGCCGGGCGCATCGATCGCCGCGACGATCTGCAGCTGCTCGGTCGTGAGCGATCGCAGCTGCGCTTCCAGGTCAATATATGCCTCCGGCTGCGGCTTGTCAATCCTTTTCTCCGCGACCGGGCGGCGCACCTGTGCAAAGCCGCTGCCCGTCTCCGGCGGCGGTTCAGGTGCCTGGGTCTCGGGCGCGGGCGCGATGTTTTCCCGCAGCGTGCCGGGAAACATGCGGCGAAAATCGCTCAGCACATCCCACGCGCACGTGGCCGGACGGGCGCCGTCCTTGAGCAGCGCATTGCTGCCGGCCGAGGCGCGGGAGTCCGCGTTGCCGGGCACGGCAAAGACCTCCCTGCCCTGCGTGACGGCATCGTCGGCAAACAGGAGCGCGCCGCTTTTCTCCGGTGCTTCGACCACGACCGTCGCCACCGCGAGACCGGACGTGATGCGGTTGCGCAGCCGGAAGCCAAAGCGCGGCACGGACATATTCGGCGCAAACTCGCTCACAACGGCGCCGCAGCGCGCGACCTCCTGCGTGTATGCACCCGCAAAATCCAGGTTGATCGCCGTACCGGACACGCCCACGCAAATGCCGCCGGCGTGCAGCGCGCCCTCGGCGGCCGACCGGTCGATCCCGGCCGTGAGGCCGGAGAGCACGATACCGCCGTGGCGCACGATCTCGAAGCCGAACTTGCGCGCGGTGCGCACGCCATACGGCGTTGCGCTGCGCGTGCCGACCACGGCGACGGCCGCGCGGTCGTCGAGCTGCGGCAGCGTGCCGCGCACGTAGAGCACGAGCGGCGGGTCGTAGATCTGCAGCAGGCGCTGCGGGTAGGCCGCGTCCTGGATCGTCAGGATGCGGATATGCTCCCGGTCACAGATGGCGAGCGCGCGGTTGGCATCCTTCAGGTCTTTATCCAGCAGCAGACGCAGCTCCTCCGGGCGCAGCGGCACACGGACACGGTAATCCGCCTCCGTGGCAAAATATACATCCCGCGGCGTGCCGAAATGCTCCACGAGCGCGAGCTTCATCTTCGGGCGCACGCCAAAGCGCATGGACAGCCAGACCCAGTATTGCAGCTGCGACATTTGCGCGCCTCCTCACATCCCGGTGCGGGCGATCTCCCACATGACGACCGCCGCGGCCACCGCCGCATTGAGCGACTCCGCCCCCGGCTGCATGGGGATGATGATCTGCCCATCGCACTGTGCGAGCAGCTGCGCGCTCAGGCCGCGCCCCTCGCTGCCAATCGCCACGGCGGCCGGCGAGAGCGGCATGCGCCGCAGATCCTGCGCCGTGTCCGTCAGCGCCGCACCGTAGAGTTTGAGACAGTTTGCGCGCAGCAGCTGCAGCAGCTCGTCCGTCGTGCACGTCAGCACCGGCTGGCGGAAGAGCGCGCCCATCGCAGCGCGCACGGTCTTGGGGCTGTAGAGATCGGCGCACGCGCCGGTGAGCACCACGGCATCCATGCCAAGGGCGTTCGCCGTGCGGATGACCGTTCCGACGTTGCCGGGATCCTGCACGCCCTCGAGCACGATGACGTGCCGCAGCGGCTGCGGCAGGCGCATCTCCGGGAGGCGCACGGTAAAGACCGGGCCGGGCGAATGCATGAGCGGCGAGGCATAGGCGACGAGCTCCGCGTCGGCCGTATACTGCGCAGCGCCGTCCGGCAGAGGGAACGCCGCCGCATCGCGCCAGAGCACGGACGTGACCTCCGCGCCGAACTGTAGCGCCTCGCGCAGCAGCTTTTCACCGTCGCAGACGTACTCCCCCGCGTCCCGGCGCACATCCTTATCCCTGGCCAGCGCGCGCAGGTGCAGGATATATTGATTTTTCCGCGACCGAATCTGCTCCATAAACCTGTTCTCCGCATATTCCATTACAATGTAATTCAAATATGTTCTTCATCTTATAACATCGCTCCACAATTTTCAAGTCCCGAGTTTCAGGAATTTGCAAAGCGCTGCAAATTTTCCGCCGCATACCCCAGCAGCGCGGCCCTGTCGTTCGGCAGCGTCTCATCCATGACCGCGTCCAGACACGCCTGCAGCGCCGCGCCGACCGCCCGGCCGCGCAGGCCGAGCGCGAGCAGATCATCCCCGTTGACCGCGAGGTCTTTGAGCGAGAAGCAGGCATCCGCCGCGAGCAGCTCGTCGAGCACGCGCTTCGCCTGCCGATACGTCTCCACCCGGCCGGCACAGATGGCCGACTGGCCGCAGGTATCGGCAATGTGCAGCTCAAAAAGCTGCCGCACGGTCTCAACGCCGAGCTTGTTCATCAGCCGCCGGATGGGCTTTGCCTCCGGCGCGATGGGCAGGTCGTGATAGCGGATGAGCTGCGTGATGCGCGTGCGTCCGGCCGTGTCAAAGCGCAGGCGCGTGAGAATGCCCTCCGCCAGCTCGGTGCTCTTGGCCGCGTGGCCGTAAAAATGGCCGACACCATCCGGCCCGAGGGAAAAGCACGGCGGCTTGCCGACATCGTGCAGCAGCGCCGCCCAGCGCAGCACCGGCTCCGGCGGGATGTGCTCCACAACCGCGGCCGTGTGCAGCCAGACGTCCCGGTCATGGTGCGGGTTGTGCTGCGCAAAGCCGAACATCGGCCGCAGCTCCGGGATCGGGACGGCCAGCACATCGGCAAATTCCCGCAGCACCGCGCCCACGTTCTGCCCGCAGAGCAGCTTCGTCAGTTCACTCTGCACGCGCTCCGCCGCGAGATACTGCAGCAGCGCGCGATTGCGATGGATGGCCGCTGCCGTCTCCGGCGCGATCTGAAAGCCGAGCACGGACGCAAAGCGCAGCGCGCGCAGGATGCGCAGCCCATCCTCCTGAAAGCGGCGGTCCGGCTCGCCCACGCAGCGCACAACGCCGCGCGCAATGTCCTCCGCCCCGCCGCAGACGTCGACCAGCCCCGTGCGCGGATGGTAGGCCAGCGCGTTCATCGTGAAATCGCGGCGCAGCAGATCCTCGCGCAGGCTGCGCGTAAAGCGCACGGCGTCCGGCCGCCGGTGGTCGGTATAGTCCCCGTCGACGCGGTAGGTCGTGATCTCAAGCGGCAGGCCGTCGAGCAGGACGGTCACGGTGCCGTGCCTGAGCCCCGTCTCGATGAGCCGCTCGCCGGCAAAGACGCGCTCGACCTGCGCGGGCTCGGCATTGGTCGTGATGTCCCAATCCCCCGCCGCGCAGCCACGCAGTGCATCGCGCACAGCCCCGCCGACGACATAGGCCTCCCAGCCCGCCGCCGTGAGACGATCGAGCGCCGTATGCACTTGTGACGGCAGGGTCAGCATGGGCAGCCTCCTCAGTTGTGGTGATAGATCTTCTTTTCCAGCGCAAAAATGCGGGCACTGAAGCTGCCGGCCGGCACGGTCGGCAGCGTTTCCGCATAGATCTCCATGCGGCTGTCGATGAGGTCAATGTATGACAGCAGCTCCGCCTCCGCGCACATGGGCCGCACGGCCGCGCCGAACTCCGGCTCGCCGTGGTGCGAGAGCAGCAGGTGCTGCAGCAGCATGGACTTTTCCTCGGGAATGCCAAGCTCGCGCGCGGCGTCCGCGGCCTCCTGCGCCCCCATGACCAGATGGCCAAGGAGCTGCCCGGCCGTGGAGTACTCCGTCACGATGCCGAGATCGGAAAACGCAAACTCCCGCTCCTTGCCGAAATCGTGCAGCAGCGTGCCGGTCAGCAGCAGGCTGCGGTCAATGACCTCCGGATACAGGACCGCGAGAAAATCCGCCGTGCGCAGCATGTTGTAAGTATGCATCAAAAGGCCGGACAGGAAACTGTGGTGCACGCTCTTCCCGGCCGGAATGCGCCGGAATGCATCGAGGTGCCGCGCCAGCATCGTCTCGGCCACGTTGCGGTAATCCGCGTCCGTGATCGAGGCGACCAGCCGCTGCACGTCCGCCAGTGCGGCGTCCGCGTCGATGGGCGCCGTCGGCACGAGCAGCGCCGTGTCATAATCGTCCGCCGCTTCGGCCATACGGATGCGGTGGACGCTGATCTGCAGCGCACCGCGGTATTCCGAGACGCTGCCGCGGATCTTTACGACGCGGCCGGTATCGTCCGGGCGCGCGCCGATCGGGCCGCTGTAGTCCCAGATCTTGATCTCCACACTGCCCGTGCGGTCGCAGATCGTGCCGCTGAGAAACGGTTTGCCGTTGTTAGTCGTCTTGAGCGCCGCCGCGCGCAGAATATAAAAGCCCTCGACATCCATGCCGGGGAGCATATCCGCAATGGGTTTATTGAATTCCATGGCTCCGCCTTTCCGCCCGCAGAGCGGGTCGTTCGTTCTATAGGATAACTATACATTGCCGTGATTTTGCCCGTCTGTCAAGCCTTTTCCCGCAAAAATCCGCCCCGCCGCCGATGGCTCGGCCTGCGGGACGGAGGCATTCAGTGTTCGGCGCGGGCGATCCGCTCGGCCGCCTGCCGGCCAGTCGGCGTAGCGGCAAGGCCGCCGAGGCCGGTCTCGCGCAGGCTGGCCGGGAGCGCATCACCGACCTCGCCCATGGCATCGATGACCTCATCGACCGGGATGCGGCTCGTGATGCCGGCGACGGCCATATTCGCCGCGCTCACGGCATTGACCGCACCGATGACATTGCGCTTGACACACGGTACCTCGACCAGGCCCGCGACCGGGTCACACACCAGGCCGAGCAGATTGCCGAGCGCGATGGCGTACGCATCCGCGCACTGCTGCGCCGTGCCACCGAGGATGTGCGTCAGCGCAGCCGCCGCCATGGCGCTGGCCGTGCCGATCTCCGCCTGGCAGCCGCCCTCCGCGCCGGCCACGCTCGCGCGCAGCGCCGTGACCTGGCCGAACCCGGCCGCGATATACAGCGCCTGCAGGATCGTCTCCTCCGCAACATCGCGTACCTCCGCAAGCGGGATCAGCACCGCCGGCAGCACGCCGCAGCTGCCCGCCGTGGGTGCGGCGACGATGCGCTTCATGCACGCATTGCACTCGGCCACCTTGAGCGCCTCTTCCGTCACGCGCTGAAAATACGTCCCGCCGAGGAGGCGGCCGGCCTCCGCCGCCGCGCGGAATCTGGCCGCGTCGCCGCCGATGAGCCCGCTGTTGGAGCGGTCGGATGCGCAGTACTGCCGGCTCGACTGCTGCATCGCCGTCCAGAGCGCCGCGATCTGGCGGTAGGACGCCGCAGCGTCATAGCCGTTTTCCTGACAGTCCGCATCACGGATGACGGCATAGAGCGGCTGCCCGCTCTCCTGTGCAGCCGAAAGCATGGATGCAATGCTCGAAAAGCTCATACCGGTTCCTCCTGATTAAAGATCGTGATCTTCTGAATGCCCTCGATGTGCGACAGCCACTGCTCGATGTCCTTCGGGATCGGCTGGTCACACTCGAGGATCATGACCGCGTAGCCGCCCTGCTCGCTGCGGTAGAGCTGCATGGTGGCGATGTTGACGTGCCGCTGCATGAGCGCCGCCGTCACGGCAGCAACATGGCCGGGCGTGTCCTGATTGTGGACAATGAGCGTGTTGTGCTCACCGGAAAAGTTCGTCTCGATACCGTCGATGGAGCGGATGCGGATGCGCCCGCCGCCGATGCTCTCGGCCACGATGTCCAGCGTGCGGCCCTTGGCGCCCGTGAGCTGTAGGCGCGCGGTGTTCGGGTGCGCGTTGCGCAGCTGCACGTTCCGGAACGAGAACGTCAGCCCCTGCTCCGCCGCGACGGCAAAGCTGCCCGGAATGCGCAGATCGTCCGGCTGCATACCGAGCAGGCCCGCGATCAGCGCGCAGTCCGTGCCGTGGCCATGACCGGTCAGGGCGAAGCTGCCGTGCAGCGAAATGTCCGCGTGCACCGGCCGGTCGCCGAGCAGTTTGCGGGCCGTCAGGCCGATGCGCACAGCCCCGGCCGTGTGGCTGCTGGACGGGCCGACCATGACCGGCCCGAGAATATCAAATAAACGCATGGCGCGCCTCCTTGGGTATGCAAATCTTTTGCAAAATGAAATATGCGGTATTATACGCGCTCGGCGCGCAAAATGCAATGCCGATTCTCCGCCGGTGCGAAAATTCGGCGCAAAAATGCCGGCCGCCAACCGGCAGCCGGCAATATTCGGCGGATCAGTGCTCCTGGATCATCATGCGGATGATCGTGCGGTCGGTCTCGCGCATGCCCTCGCTCGCAAGTGTGCCGATGTTGCGGATCGTGTTCTCCACGCCCTTGACGACGATGCCGTCGCCGCCGTAGAACTGGCTCTCGTGCATCTGCATCTGCATACCCAGCAGCCCCGCCTCGACTGCCGAGGCGATCTTGGCCGCGCAGCTCGCCTTCGCACCGTCGCAGATCATGCCGGAATCAATGGCGATCGCGTTGACGATGGTGTGCGCGATCTCGCGGAACTGCCCGCCATACAGATACGTCACGCCCGCGGCCGCGCCGCAGCCGGCCGCCGTAGCGCCGCAGTAGGCGGACAGGCTGCCGATGCCGGTTTTCAGATGGATGGTGACGAGGTTCGACACCACGAGCGCGCGGTAGAGCATCTGCTGCGTAACGCCCAGTTCCCTGGCGTAGACGATGACCGGCAGTGATGCCGTCAGCCCCTGGTTGCCGCTGCCGGAGTTGATGACCACCGGCAGGTCGCAGCCGTTCATGCGTGCGTCCGACCCGGCCGCGGCGTAGGCCTTGGCGCGGTTGTGGATGCTCATGCCGTAAGACTGCAGCAGGATGCGGCCGATGTTCGCGCCGTAATCCCCGCGCAGGCCCTCCTCGGCGATGGCCCAGTTATAGTCGATCTGCCGCTGGAGCGTCTCCTGCACGTCGGCAATGTCCACCTCGTTTGCAAAGGCGATGATGTGCTCGACCGTCAGCAGACTGCGGTCGGTGGCGTGCTGGCTGCCGGACTCCTGATAGTCCTTGTGAAACTGCACGACGCCGTTTTTCTCGATACGGATCACGTTCGTGTGATAGCCCGCGATCTCGACGGACGCGCTGTCCGCCCCCGCCGTGACGCGCACCTGAATGTCGAACACGTAGTCCTTGTCCGCGCGCCGGACGGTAAAGGCAGCCTGCTGCAGATAGGCGCCCACCGCATCCACCTGCTCCGGCGTGAGGCTCGCAAGCACCTGCAGCTGCGCGTCGGCATTGCCGGAAACGATACCCGCCGCTGCGGCCGCCGCAATGCCGCGCTGGCCGTTCGTATTCGGCACAATGACGCTCTTGACGTTTTTGATGATGTTCGCGCTCGCGAGCACCTCGACCGTCTCCGGCAGCGCGCCGAGCGTCCTGTGGGCCAGCGCCGCGCAGTACGCCACGGCGATCGGCCCTGTACAGCCCATGGCAGGCTGCAGCTCCTCTTTCAGGATCGCAACGTATTCGCGATAGATCCGCTCGTCCATGTTCTCTCCTCCGATTTTTGTTTTTTCTCCGTTTTTGACCGTAAAATTCCGCTTTTTGTAATAGTATAACGAAACAGCAGCACATTTTCAACAAAAAAGATACCGGCAAAAGCACCGGTATCTCAAGGCAGGTCAATCTTCACGTTTTTTCCGGCAGGCGTGCACGATCGCCCAGAGCGCATAGCCGAGCACGCCTCCGGTCGTGTTCGTGATGACGTCCGTAATGTCCGAACTGCGGAATGCGTGCAGCAGCGGCTGCACGACCTCGATGCCGACACTGAGCGCCAGCGTCAGCAGCAGGCAGCGCCAGAAGCTGCACCGCCTGCCGCGGCAGCTGCGGCACAGCGGCAGCAAAACGCCGAACGGGACAAACAGGGCGATGTTCAGCACGATCTGCCGGACATAATCGCCGTGGCGGAGGATAACGTCCTCAAACGGCGCCATGTGCATGGGGATATACGGATGGTCAAGGCAGAACGGCAGCGCCGTGAGCACCGGCATGAGCGTAAAGCGCACGATCCCGGCGAGGCAGCCGTACATGAGCGTATAGACGAGCAGCGGTCTTTTCCCCAGCGGCCGCCACTTCGGCAGCAGCCAGATGCCGTAAACGGCCGCGAGCACGGCCAAATCGATGAGAATCTTTGCGTTTCGGCTCATGCACAGCCTCCTTCCTCTCTGCCGGTCAGAACGCGCGTGTTATCCGCGCACCCACTGCTCCAGTTTCGGTTTTGCGCCCTCGACCGCGCTGCCGCGCAGCGACAGGCCGCGCGCGACCCGCGCGCCCTTCGCCGCCCGCTGGATGTCCTGCTCCGTGTTCGACAGGCCGCTGCCCTCGTTCGTGCAGAACGGATGGATGGTTTTCCCCTGCCAGTCATAGTGCTCAAGAAAGGTGTAGACCGCCATCGGCATGGTACCGCAGTAGTTCGGATAGCCGAGGTAGATTTCTTCATAGTCGTCCAGACGCTCCGGCAGCGCCGTCAGTTCCGGACGGGCGTTCGCGCGCAGATCGCGCCGCGCCTCGGCGACGCAGGTGTCATAGTCGTCCGAATACGGCACCTTCTGCTCGATGTGGAACAGTTCCGCACCGGTGAGTTCGGCAAGCAGTCGTGCCGCCTTCTCCGTGTTGCCGACGGCGATGGTGCGGCGCGCCCCGGAAAAATAGTTCTCTCCCGCGCGGGAGTAATAGGCAATGAGTTTTTTCATGATCCGTTCGCCTGAAAAACAGGCGCTCCTTTCTGGGAACAATGCCAAAAGCATACCGCAGTTTTCCGCATCCGTCAACCGGCCGGCGCGGATGGGAAGTCGCTGCACCGGACACCGTGCCCGGCAATGCACAGTGCGAAAAATACGGCCACACCAAGGGCACGCGCATCGGCGAACAGCGCACACCTGAGCCGAACGCCTCTGATGCCGCATACTGCTACTGCGACGCGATTTATCCGGAGTATGCGTGCGGGCGCTGCGGCGAGGTCTGGGGCACCAGTGCCGGGATCATCGAGCGGCAGACGCACGAAAAGCTCTATTACCACTTTGAAAACGGCATGTGCAAAAGCTGGTACTGCAAAAACTGCCACACCTACAGCTGGAAATAAGCGCACAAAAAAGCTCCCCCGCCGGGGGAGCTTTTTTGCTGCCTTAGCGCACGCGCAGGCGCTCCACGAGCGCCTCATTGCTCTCGGCCATGCAGGTCTGGTAGTCCGTATAGAGCACCATGCCCGGCAGCGCGCCGGACGGCTTGCGCACGAAGCGCGCCATGGTGTAATCCACCGGTGTCTTCCCGCCGCCGCGCGCCTGCGAATAGTATACGGCGAGACTCGCCGCCTCGGCGATCGTCTGGTCGTCGGGCGTCGTGTCGTGCGCACGGATGATGACGTGCGAGCCATGCACCTTCTGCACATGCAGCCAGATGTCCGTGCGGCGGGCGGTGCGGTGCGTAAGCTCATCGTTTTGCGTGTTGGAGCGGCCGACGAGGATCTCATACCCGGTGCTCGAAACGAAGGCGAGCGGCGCGCGCTGCGCCGTCTTTTCCTTTTTGGCATTGCGCGGCTGGCGCAGATACCCGGTCGCGCGCAGCTCGGCGCGGATGTCGGCAAGGTCGCGCTCGCTCTCGGCGCGCGCGAGCTCATCGAGCACACTGTTGAGGTAGTCGAGGTTCCGGCTCGCCTCCGCGATCAGGCCGGTCAGGTGCTGTTCGGCCGTTTTGGCCTTGCGGTAGGACTTATAGAGCGCGGCGGCGTTCTCCTGCGGGCTCTTGCGCGGGTCCAGCTCGATCGTCACGTCCGGGCAGCCCTCGGCATAGTAGTCCTGCACCGTCACGGTGCGGTCACCTTTCTGGATACGGTAGAGGTTGGCCTTGATGAGGTCGGCCTTCTGCCGCAGGGCCTCACGGTCGGCGCAGCGCAGCAGGTCCGACTGCTGGATGGCCAGCTTTTTGGCCGTGCGGTCGCGCAGGGTGCGCACCTGATGCGTCAGCTCCTGCGAGCGGCGGCGCATGGCCTCCGCCTTGTCGCGGCGGAGATAAAATTCGTCCAGCAGCTCGGAAAACGAGCCGCAGCCGCGGCATTCCAGCGCGTCCTGATACTGCAGGATCGGCACGGCGGAAAAATCCTTCGGCCGGTCGCCGTCGAGCAGCATGGTGGGCGCGAGATTGTTCGTCTCAACCGAGAACACCAGCGCGTCCAGCTCGTGCTCCAGGCGCGCGCGCTGCGCATCGTCCAGCCGCTCGAGCCGGGGGCTGGCATCGCCGAGCGCGCGGAAGCACACCTCCCGGCACAGCAGGGGCGACACGCCGGAGAACAGACCCAGCAGCCACTTATCAAGCGTCGCCGCAGTGACCGGGCCGGAGAGCAGCTGCGTGCGCTGCTCCGGCGTCGTGTCAAACAGGACCGGCTTGTCCTGCCGCAGCGGCAGGCGGTAAAACAGGCCCGGCTGCACCTGGCGCGTCTCGCTCATGGAGGAATCCACGCGGCGCATGCAGTCGATGATGTGCCCGTCGGCGCTGACGAGGATGACGTTCGACTGGCGGCCAAGCATTTCAACAATGAGCTGCTTTTTGACCGGCGTGCCGAGCTCATCGCGCCCGTCGAGATCGAGAACGAGCATGCGCTCGAAGTCCGGCTGGGAAATACCCGTGATGCGCGCGCCGACCAGATGCTTGCGCAGAAGCATGCAGAACATCGGCGGTTCGGCCGGATTTTCAAACGTGCCGGCCGTGAAATGCACCCGCGCGCTGCCCACGCCGCCGTGCACGAGCAGCTTCGCGTTGCCGCTCTGCGTGCGCACGGACAGCAGCAGCAGGTCGCGCTCCGGCTGCTGCACCTTGTCGATGCGCGCGCCGGTCAGGCTCTGCGTCAGTTCCTGCGTCAGGCCGTGCAGAAAAACTGCGTCCATTGGCATGTTACAGCACCTCCGTGATCTTGCTGAAGAGCTCGCGCAGCCGCTGCGTGCGGCCGAGCAGATACAGCCAGCCAAAGAGCGTCTCGAGCCCCGTGGCCGCGTGATACTGTGCGACGTCCGCATGCTGCGGCACCGAGTTCACCTTCGCGTTGCGGCCGCGCTTGTAGACCGCGCGCTCCTCGTCCGTGAGCGCGGGCTGAATGGCCTCCGCCGCGCGCGCCTGCGCGGGCGCGTTGACGCGGCGCACCGTCTCACGGTGCAGATCGGTCACGGCCGTGAGCCCGGCGGCACACAGGGCCGTGCGCATCATGAGCTCATATACCCCGTCGCCGATGTGCGCGAGGGCGAGCGTGCTGTAAGCGCCGACCTGCGCCGGCGTCATTTCCGGGGCAAAGTCCGCCCCATCCGGAAAGGCAATCGTGCCGACGGGGCGGCGCTCCGGCCGCCCCGTGTGGAGATCATGATTCATCGTCTTCAGGTTCCTCTTCGTTGTCATCGGCAAAGTCCGTCTGCGCCTGCAGCACCTCGCTCGGCGCGGTGCCCTGCACATACTGCATCTCCTGCCACTGCTGCTTCGTGATGAGGATCTTGCGCGGCTTCGAGCCCTCAAACGGGCCGACGATGCCCATCTCCTCCATCTGATCGACCATGCGCGCGGCGCGCGAATAGCCGAGCTTCAGCCGGCGCTGCAGCATGGACACCGATGCCTGCTTCGTCTCGAGAATGACGTCCACGGCCTGCGGCAGCAGCTCGTCATAGTCGCTCTTGGCGGGCTTGTCCGCCTCGGGCGCGGGGCCGGACTTCTTGTCGGCCTCGGCGGCGGATTTCTCGATCTGCGCGATGATATCGTCGCTGTACTGCGCCTCGGAGTTTTGCTTGATGAAGCGCACGACCTCCTCGCGCTCCTCGTCCGACACAAACGAGCCCTGCACACGCAGGGGCTTGCCGGTGCCGATGGGCGCATAGAGCATATCGCCCATGCCGATGAGCTTTTCCGCGCCGGAGGTATCGAGGATGATGCGGCTCTCGAGCGAGGACGAGACCGCAAAGGCAATGCGGCTCGGGATGTTCGCCTTCATGAGGCCGGTGATGACATCCGCGGACGGGCGCTGCGTTGCGATGATAAGGTGCATGCCCGCGGCGCGGCCCATCTGCGCCACGCGGCAGATGCTCTCCTCCACCTCTTTGGCGGCGCAGAGCATGAGGTCGGCCAGCTCGTCGATGACGATAACGACCTGCGGCAGCGTCTGCCCGTCGGGCTCGTTTTTCTGGAGGGCATTGTAGCTGGCGAGGTCGCGCACCTGCGCCTCGGAGAAGAGGCGGTAGCGCTTGAGCATCTCCACGACCGCCCACTGCAGCGCGCCGGCCGCCTTCTTTGGGTCGGTCACGACGGGGATGAACAGGTGCGGGATGCCGTTATAGATGCCGAGCTCGACCATTTTCGGGTCGATCATGATCAGGCGCACCTCGTCCGGCGTCGCCTTATAGAGCAGGCTCAGAATGAGCGAGTTCATGCACACCGACTTGCCCGAGCCGGTCGTGCCGGCGATGAGCATATGCGGCAGCTTGGCGATGTTGCCGATGATGCAGTTGCCGCCGATGTCCTTGCCGACGGCAAACGAGAGCTTGGACTTCGCATTGCGGAACGCGGGCGAGTCGATGATATCGCGCAGGCAAACGGCGCTGACGACCTTGTTCGGCACCTCGATGCCGACGGTCGAGATCTTGTCCGGGATCGGCGCGATGCGCACATTCTCCACACCGAGCGCGAGCGCAAGGTCGCCGGAGAGGTTCGTGATCTTGTTGAGCTTCACACCCGCCTCGAGCTCGAGATCGTAGCGCGTGACCGTGGGGCCGCGCGTCACGTCGCGGATGGTCGCATTGACGCCGAAGCTGCTCAGGGCGGTGTTGAGCCGGTCGCGGTTGAAGCGGATCTCCTCCGTCGCGTCCGTCTGATCCTTCTTCCCCGCGCGCAGGAACGACACCGGCGGGAGCTGATAGGACGAGTGGTCGGCATTCTCGCTCTCGATGGCGGAGGTGATCGCGGCCGTCTCCGCCGCGACGGCGGCACTGGCCGCCTTTTTGGACGGCTTCGGCGGGTCCTGGATCTCCTGCGTGACCGGGGTGACGCCGCAGATATCGGCCGCCTCCTCCACAGACAGCGGCTGGACATTCTGCGTGGCATCGGCCGGCGCGGCCTTTTTCGCGCCGCGGGCAGGCTTTTTGACCGGGATCGGGTCGATCGGATCGTCGTCCGGCTCCGTCATGGTCTCCTCGACCGGAATGTCGATGAATTTTTTCTTGGCGACCGGCTTGTCAGGCACGGCACGGCGCGCACTGCGCCGCGGCTCGGGCAGCGGCTGCGGTTCCGGTTCGTCCTCCTCATCCTCCGCAAGCGGCACGTCTTCGTCCGGGATGTACTGTGCCTCGCGCCGTGTGCGCGCCCAGTCCGCGATCTTGCCGACCGTCAGGTCCATGCTACCCAGCACGCAGAACACGAACGCCGCCATCGTCAGCGGCAGCGCCGCGTAGACGCTGATGCCGGCCTTGAGCAGATAGCCAATGCCGCCGGAGATCACGCCGCCGGACGTGAGCGCCTTGCCCCCGTCATAGAGCTGGCCGACGATCGCGCCGAACGTCTGCGCCGTGAACGGCACGCGGCAGACCATGAGGTGTACGATCGTGCCGAACAGTGGCGCGATCAGCAGCGACGCCGTCACGCGCAGACAGAAGTGTCGCTCCGGATTGCGCACAAAGACCCACGCCAGCAGCAGCATCGCAAACGGGAACGCCCAATAGCCCCAGCCCATGATGCCGCACAGGAAGCCCGCAAAGCCGTCGATCACGACGCCCTCGGCATGAAACAGGCCCAGGAACGCCAGCAGCGACAGCACGATGCACGCCAGCGCATACGGCCATGTCGGTGCCGTCGGCGCGGAGGCCGGAGCCGCCTTGGCAGCCGGCTGCTTTTTCGGCGCGGCGGCCGGCTTTTTTGCTGCCGGGGCGGATTTTTTCGCCGTGCCGGTTTTCTTTTTGGATGATGAAGTTGCCATGTTATATAACGTCCTCTCAGAAAATCAGAGACAGAATCATCGTCAGTGCGCCCGCGCCCCAACAGTAGTAGGAAAACGCGCCGAAACGGCCCTTCGACGTCAGGCGCTTGACAAGGCCGATGGCCGCGACGCCCGAGACCATCGCCACGAGCATGCCGGCCAGATACGCCGGCAGGAGCGACACATCGATACCCGCCTTGGCCGCCTTGGCCAGCGACAGGATGTTTGCCCCCAGCACCGCGGGCAGCGACATCAGAAACGAGAAGCGCACCGCAAAGCTGCGGTCCAGTCCCGTGGCCATGCCGGCCGCGATCGTCGTGCCCGACCGGGACAGGCCCGGGATCGTCGCCACGGCCTGACACACGCCGATGACCAGCGCGTCGCGCACGCGCATGGTTTTCTCCGTGCGCGTGCCCTTGGGCATTTTATCGGCCACGAACAGCAGAAAGCCCGTGAGGATGAGCATGAGGCCGATGAAGAAGGTGTGGTAGTACAGCTGCTCGACCAGATCGTTGACCGGCAGGATCAAAAACAGCGGCAGCGTCGCCAGGATGATCATGAGCACCATGCGCGCGGCGGGAAGCTGCTGCCGGCGCTGCTCGGCCGGCAGCCGTGCGCTGCGGAAAAACGCAATCGTCTCGCGCACCATGGCCACGATGTCCCGCCAGTAGACGATGCAGATGGAAATGAGCGTGCCCAAATGCAGCAGAACATCGAAAAACAAATGGCCGTTTTCCGCCGTCGACATATGAAACAGGTTTTGCAGGATCGACAGATGGCCGGAGCTGGAGATCGGCAGAAACTCTGCGATGCCCTGCACCAGACCGAGCAGGATCGCGTTCCAGATGGTCACGGATGCACCTCCCAATACGCAGATAGGAATGTTGATTATACCACGGTTTTCTTTGCGTCACAAGGGAAAACGGTCACTGTCCCCGTTTTCCCCTGCCGCATCCGGTCACGCCTGCGTGTCGCAGTAGGCAGCCAGCACGCCGCGGTACGTCATCCAGCAGTCGAACTTTGCCACGAGCTCAAACGGTGCGTGCATGCTCAGCACCGGCACGCCGGCGTCAATGGTGTCAATATTCCGGTCGGCCATGAACTTGGCGATCGTGCCGCCGCCGCCCTGATCGACCTTGCCCATCTCGGACAGCTGCCAGACGACGCCGTTGTCGGCAAACAGACGGCGCAGATAGGCCACGAGCTCGGCCGAGGCGTCGCTCGTGCCGGACTTGCCGCGCGCACCCGTGAACTTGCAGATGCCCATGCCGTAATTGAGCTTGGCCTCCGTGCGCTTGGCGCTCACCTCGGGGAAGCTGGGGTCAAAGGCCGCGCAGACATCCGCCGAGAGGCAAAAGCTCCTGGCAAAGCAGTGGCGCAGCGCGACGTCCTGCTGCTCGCAGAGGTCGGCCATGAAGGCCTCGAACGCCTGCGACTGCATGCCGGACACGCCGTCGGAGCCGATCTCCTCCTTGTCGGCGAGGATGCACACGGCCGTGCGCTCCGGCGCGCCGTCGAGGTCAAGGATGGCGCGCAGCTCGGCATAGGCGCACACGCGGTCGTCCTGACCGTAGGCGCCGATCATGCTGCGGTCAAAGCCGATGTCGCGCGCCGGGAACGCCGGCACGGCGGCAAGCTCCGCCGACAGGAAGTCCTCTTCCGTGATGCCGTATTCATCATAGAGCAGCGACAGCACAGCGAGCTTCACGCGGTCGCGCCCCTCGCCGGCATACGGCATGCTGCCGATGACGATGTTGAGCGCCTCGCCCGTGATGCCCTCTTCCATGGTCTTGCGCATCTGATCCTTGCCGAGATGCGGCAGCAGATCGGTGATGACAAACTGCGGCTCATCCGGCTCGCGGCCGATGGCAATATCGACCGTGCTGCCGTCTTTGAGTGCGACCGTACCGTGCAGCTCCAGCGGGATCGTGACCCACTGGTACTTCTTGATGCCGCCGTAATAGTGCGTCTTGAAATACGCCAGTTCCGAGTCCTCATACATCGGTGTCTGCTTGAGATCGAGACGCGGGGAGTCGATGTGCGCGCCCGCGATCACGCAGCCATGGTCAAGCGGCTGCTGCCCGAGCACGGCCAGCATGAGCGCCTTGCCGCGGTTGTTGACATACACCTTCGAGCCCGGCTGCAGCTCCATGCCGAACGTATACGGCACAAAGCCCTCGGCCTCCGCCATGCGGATGGCCTCCTTGACGGCCTCGCGCTCGGTGCGCGCGGCGTTGAGAAACTGCTTATATCCCTCGGCGTAGGCAAAGATCTCCCCGGTCTGCTCGGCGTCGATCCGATCGTAGCCGTTTTTCGGCTGATAAAACAGCTTTTCCTTCCACTGCTTGAGTTCCTTATCTTCGCTCATGAGAGCACCTCCTGTATCAGTTGATGGCAGCGGCGCTGAAAATCGGCGAGCGTGCCGCCGTTATCCAGCACGTAGTTGCAATGTTGGGCAAACCATTCGTTGGGCTTCTGCGCGTCGATGCGCGCCTCGGCATAATCGCGCGTCACGCCCTCGCGCGCGATGAGCCGCTCGATGCGCACCTCACGCGGCGCCGTCACGCCGATGGTGACAGTGCACAGCTCCGCCAGCCCGCTCTCAATGAGCGCGATGGCGTCGATCGCCGCGACCGTGCCGCCCTGCCGCGCCCACGCGCGCAGGCGAGCGCGCACCTCGGCGCGGACATACCGGTGCGTGATGGCGTTGAGGTCGTCGAGCGCCGCCGCGTCCGCAAACACGACCGCGCCGAGCCGCTTTCGCTGCAGCGTCCCATTTTCTATTGTACCCGGAAAACGGGCATTGATCTCCGCGAGCATGGCGGTATTGGACGCCAGCAGCTCGTGATACACCGCGTCGCAGTCGATGACGAGCGCGCCCTGACGCTCCAGCTCCATGAGCGCGGTCGTTTTCCCACAGCCCGTGCCGCCCGTGATGCCGACAATGTGCATTTTCCGCACGAGCGCGTCCCAGACGGCATCGTCCGGCACGGCGGCGGAGCGCAGAATGCGGTACGGCATGTGCGAGAGATCGACGAGCGTGGACTCCCGGCCGATGCCGCAGGGCCCGCCGTCGATGACGGCCGCGATCTGCCCATTGAAATACGCCAGCACATCGTCTGCCGTTTTCGGGCTCGGCGCGCCGGAGGGATTGGCCGACGGCGCGGCCAGCGGCAGCTGCGCGGCCTCGATGAGCGCCAGCGTGGCCGGGTGATCCGGGCAGCGCAGGCCGACGGTCTGCCCACCCGCGCGCACGATCTCGGGCACGCAGTCCTGTGCCCGCAGCACGATCGTGAGCGGGCCGGGCCAGAACGCCTCGGCCAGCGTGTATGCCGCCGGCGGCACATCGGCGCAGTAGCGCGCCATGGCGGATGCGTCGTGCACCATCAGCGACAGCGGCTTGACGGCCGGCCGGCCCTTGATCTCATAGATCTGCGCGACGGCGGCGGGATCCAGTCCATTGCCGGCAAGGCCGTAGACCGTCTCCGTCGGGACGGCGACGAGCTGCCCGGCGCGGATGGCATCCGCTGCCTGCGCGATCTCGGTTGTGATTCGTTTCGTGTTCATGTTTCCTCCGCGGATGCGCGCAGCTTCTCGGCCTGACCGGCCAGCGTGAGCGCATCAATGATCTCATCCAGATCGCCGTCGAGCACCTGATCGAGCTTATAGAGCGTCAGCCCGATGCGGTGATCCGTCACCCGCCCTTGCGGGAAGTTGTAGGTTCGGATGCGCTCGTTGCGCATCCCTGTGCCGACCTGGCTGCGCCGCTCGGCCGAGCGCGCGGCATTCTGCCGGGCACTTTCCGCGGCATACAGGCGTGAGGCCAGGATCTTCATCGCGCGATCCTTGTTTTTATACTGGCTGCGCTCATCCTGACACTCGACGACCGTGCCGGTCGGCAGGTGCGTGATGCGGATGGCGCTCTCGGTCTTGTTGACGTGCTGGCCGCCGGCGCCGGAGCTGCGGTAGGTGTCGATCTGCAGATCCTTCGGGTCGATGTGCACCTCCACGGCGTCCATCTCCGGCAGCACGGCCACGGTGGCGGTGCTGGTGTGGATGCGGCCGCCGGTCTCCGTCTCCGGCACGCGCTGGACGCGGTGCACCCCGCTTTCAAACTTCAGGCGGGAGTACGCCCCCTGTCCGCTGATGAGCAGACTCGCCTCGCGCACGCCGCCGAGCTCCGTCTCGTTGAGGTTGGCGATCTCGGTCTTCCACCCGTGCGCGTCGGCGTACATATTGTACATTCGATAAAGACTATGCGCAAAGAGCGCCGATTCTTCCCCGCCGACGCCGGTGCGGATCTCCAGAATGACGTTGCGGTCATCGTTCGGGTCGCGCGGCAGCAGCAGCACACGCAGCTGCTGCTCGAGCTCCGCGCAGCGGGCACGGCCGAGATCGATCTCCTCGCGCGCGATCTCGTGCAGCTCGGGGTCGCTCAGCAGCGCCTCCGCCTGCGCGATCTGCGCCTGACAGGCGGTATACGCCCGGTAGGTCTCCACGACCGGCTGCAGCTCGCGCTGCTCGCGGCAGAGCTTTGTGAACACCGCGGGGTCGGAATAATACGCGGGGTCGGCCAGCTTGCTCTCCAGCTCGCTGTACCGGTTTTCAATTTGTCGCAGCTTTTCGAGCACGGCGCCGCCTCCCTTGTTGCGATATTCGCTCAATGTATCAGTTTACCACAGCGGCGCAAAAATGTAAACAGGCGGTGCGTCTGCGCGCACCGCCTGTCAGAAGATCTTCGGTTGTTTACCCGCGCGGGATGATCGCCTGCGCCACATTCTCAAGCGTACCCAGGTCGAGCACGTTCACCTGATCGGAACCGACGACATAGAAGTAGTCGCCGATATACAGGCCGCGGTTGTTCTCGTCCCACTGCGAGACGGGGATCTCCTTACGCAGCGTGAAGCCGTCGTCCGCCGAATAGCCGTAGACGAGGTAGCTGTTCTCGGCCGGGAAAGCGATCAGGTCCTTGTCGCTGTCCACCAGAATTGCCTTGTGATTATTCAGCGCCTCGCTATAGTCGGCATCAAGGGTCTGCGTGTGCAGATCGTGCAGCTTGGCAGGATCGGACGTGTCGATCATGACGAGCTTCATGCCGTCCACGGTCGCGCCGCCATCCACGGTCGTCGTCTCCATGCCGAGGCCGAAGAGCATCCCGTCTGACCAGACGTGCAGATAGTCGGAATAGCCGCTGAGCTTGAGCTCACCGACGACCTTCGGATCGGTCGGGGCGGTCAGATCGACAGCAAAGACCGGATCCGTCTGGCGGTAGGTGCACAGATAGCCGTAATCCCCGTCGAAGCGCGCGGAGAACACCGTCTCCCCTTCGGCGATCCCGGCCACGCTGCCGACGGTGTTCAGGTCACGGTCGAGCACGTACACATCATTGCTCGTCTGCGTGGCGTCGTCATTGGTTTTCGTGTTTTCAAAGTCATGCTTTTCATCGCGGTAGATGCTGTAGGAATACGTCTGCTCGGTCGTGGCCATGCGCAGATAGCCGTCGCGCTCGTCGAGCGAGAACTGGTTGTTGAGTGCGCCGGGCACAGTGCCATTGGCGGCAAAGGTGAGCTTGCCGTCGGCGATCGCAAAGCGGTTGACCGCCGTGTTGACGCTGGAGGTATAGTCCGTGACCGTGTAGCTGCCGTCCTTATGGGTCTTGCCCGCGCCGTCGTCATAGACGCTCGCGCACAGGTAGAGATTCTCCGCCGTCATGTACACCGTTTCCCCGCCGCCGAGCACGGACTGGCTGGAGAGCCGCGTGCCGGCCGCAATGTCATACGACGCCGCGACCGCGTAGGTCATGGAGTTGTTGTACGGCATGAGGCCGATGCTGTCGCACGGCACGACCGACGCCGTGTCTCCGTCATACAGCCGGGGAGCAAACGTAGTCTCGTCGCCCTTTTCCGGCGCGCCGGGATAATACGACGTGCACAGGTAGAGCACGCCGCCGACCATGCGCGAGGCGATCTCGTAGCCGTCCTGCCCGAACGACTGGACCAGCGTCGGGTCTGCCGGGTCGGAGACGTCATAAATATCGACTGTGACATAATTATTGCCGCTGCCGGAAGGCTCATCCGAGGACGTGCCGCTGCCCGTCCAGTCGGTATACGACGAGAGGACGACCGCGCGGCCGTCGGCCAGATACAGCTCCAGCGGCAGCTTTTCCTGCGTGTGGGTCTGACCGTCCTCGGTCGTCGTCTGCTCCCAGTCCTGACCGACAAAGACATTGGACACGTCCGTGACGTCCGCGCCGTCCGCCTGCATGACGATCAGTTCGCTGCCGCGCAGGATGTAGATATACGTGCCGTCGGTCTTGACGATATCGCCCTCGTCGACGCCCGCGACCTGCACGTTCGTGCCGGAGTAGAATGTGCCCTCGCCTTCACCGTCGCCTTTGCCGCCGGACTCCGGGTCGTCGGAAGCGCCGTCGGTCATATTGAGGGACTTGTCGCGGTCCGCAATCGCTTTCTGCGCATCGGTCAGCGCGGAGTAGACCTCGCTGTAGCTCTTGGCAAAGGTCAGGCCGCCGGCCGCCACCGTCTTGCCAGTCTGCCCATCCTTTCCGCAGGCGGTCAGCAGTGCGAGCGACAGGCACAGCACCAGAAATCCTGAAAAAAACTTTTTCATAGCACACCTCTATGGTTCGATGGTTTTCAACTGCATTGTACAGGATTGGACGCGCGTGGTCAAGAAATGTTCCGAAAAAAACGGAAGGGCGCCTGCGGGCGTCCTTCCGTCTGGGTCATCTATGCCGTTATGCGCCGAGGTACGCCGCGCGCACCGCGTCGTTCGTCAGCAGTTCCTCCCCGCTGCCGGTGAGCGTGATGCGGCCGGTCTCGAGCACGTAGCCGATATCGGCGATCTTGAGGGCCATGTTTGCGTTCTGCTCAATGAGCAGGATCGTCACGCCCTGCTTGTTGATCTCCTGAATGATGGAGAAGATATCGCGCACGACCAGCGGCGCGAGACCGAGCGACGGCTCGTCCATCATGAGCAGCTTCGGGCGGCTCATGAGCGCGCGGCCGACCGCAAGCATCTGCTGCTCGCCGCCGGAGAGCGTGCCGCCGGCCTGCCAGCTGCGCTCTTTCAGGCGCGGGAACAGGCTGTAGACCCACTCGAGGTCCTCTGACAGATCGTCCTTGCGCAGGTAAGCGCCGATCTTCAGGTTTTCCAGCACGGTCATGTCCGGGAAAATGCGGCGTCCCTCCGGCACGAGCGTCACGCCCTGCGTGACGATCTGGGTCGGGTCCTTGCCGGTGATGTCTTCCCCCTGGAAGGTGATCTTGCCGCCGCTCGGCTTGACAAGACCAGAGATCGTGCGCAGCGTGGAGCTCTTGCCCGCGCCGTTGGAGCCGATCAGTGTAACGATCTGCCCCAGCTGCACATCGAACGAAATGCCCTTGACAGCCTCAATGCCGCCATAGCGCACCTGCAGATCTTCAATTTTCAGAATCGTTTCACTCATCTTCCACAACCCCCAGATAAGCGTCAATGACGTGCTGATTGTTCTGGACTTCCTGCGGGATGCCCTCGGCGATCTTGCTGCCGAAGTCAATGACATAAATGTAATCGGAGATCCGCATGACCAGATCCATATGGTGCTCGATCAGGAAGATCGTCAGGCCGTATTTCTCGCGCAGCTCGTGGATGAACGCCGCGAGCTCGAGCGTCTCCTGCGGGTTCATGCCGGCCGCCGGCTCGTCGAGCAGCAGCAGCTTCGGATCCGTCGCCAGCGCGCGGGCGATCTCCAGCCGGCGCTGGATGCCGTAGGGCAGGCTCGTCGCAATGTCGTCCTTGTATTTCTCCAGCCCCTGCTCCACGAGCAGAGCCATGGTCTCGTCGCGCATGCGCTTTTCTTCCTTGGCGTTGCCGCGGAAGGTCGCGGAAAACACGTTCTGCCTGGCGCGCATATGCTTTGCTACGAGCACGTTTTCAAACACCGTCATGCTCTTCCACAGGCGGATGTTCTGGAACGTGCGGGCAATACCGAGCTTCGTGATCCTGTCCGGCGTCGGCGAGACGATCTTGCCCGTCCCGGCCAGCGGGTCGCGCGCGAGCATCTGCTCTTTCGTCTCATCCTCCGGATGATACTCCGCCGTGTAGAGCAGTGGATTTTCGCCCTTGTAGAGCTTTTTCATCTTGCCGGTCGGATGGTTGCGGACCATCGGCTCGTCAAGGAATTTGACGAGGCCGTTCGTCGGCTCATACACGCCGGTGATGCAGTTGAAGGCCGTGGTCTTGCCGGCGCCGTTCGGGCCGATGAGCGCCACAATCTGCCCCTCGGGGATGTGCAGCGACAGGTTATTGACCGCCACGACGCCGCCGAACTGCATCGTGATATTTTCCACGCTGAGGATGTCTTTACTCATCTGCTTTGCCCTCCTCAACTACGTTCTTCTTTGCCTTTTTCGGGCGCTTACGGAACAGATCCGGCAGCTCGCGCTCGCCCATGATGCCCTTGCGGAAGAAGAGCACGACGATCATGATGATGATCGAGAACACGACCATACGGAAACCGTTGCGCAGCAGCGGCACCTTGAACGAGCCGATGTACGCCTCGTTGTCGAGGAAGCGCAGCCACCACTCGGAGCAGGCGATGTACAGGAAGGAGGCGATGCAGCTGCCGGAGACGGAGCCGATGCCGCCGATGACAACGATGAGCAGGATCTCATAGGTCATGGCCGAGGTGAACACCTTGGCCTGCACGGTCGTGGCAAACATGGCAAAGAGCGCGCCCGACACGCCCGCGAAAAACGAGCTGATGACAAACGACAGGCTCTTGTGCTTGGCGAGGTTCACGCCCATGGCCTCCGCCGCGATCTCATCGTCACGGATGGCCTTGAAGGCGCGACCGTAGGACGAATTGATGAGCAGGACAATAAGGAAAATGCAGATACCGGCAAGCAAAATCGGCACGACCGCACTCAGGCGGAAGAGTACCTTGCCGGAAGCATTCGTGATGTTGAAATCCGCAAACGTCGGATAGCCCTTGAGGATGTTGGCGCCGTTGGTGACCTTGCCGAGCGTCTGCCACTGGAAGATGGCACGCAGGATCTCGGCAAAGCCGAGCGTGGCGATGGCCAGATAGTCGCTCTTGAGGCGCAGGACCGGCAGGCCGATCAGATACGCGAAGAACGCGGCGATCAGGCCCGCGAAAATGATGGCCACGAGCACGCCGAGCACCAGACTCACGCCGCCGCCGAAGCCGGTGGCGCCGAACAGATGCTGGAACATCTCCTGGAAGGAGAAGTGGATGCTCGACCCCTCGAAGAGGTAATACACGCCATCGCGCGCGGCATCCGGGATCATGAAGATCGCATAGGCATACGCGCCGAGGAGCATGAAGCCCGCCTGACCGAGCGAGAACAGGCCGGTAAAGCCGTTGAGCAGGTTCATGGACACGGCGACGAGCGAGTACACCGCGCCCTTTTTAATGACCGTAAAGAGCAGGGAGCCGGGAGAAATCACATTCTCCAGTACCATCGTCACGAGCGTGAGCGCGAGCACGATGGCAAAGGTGATCAGGTTGCCGCGGCGTGCTTCTTTGTCTTTCGCTTTCAGCACAGTGATCCCCCCCTCTCAGACTTTGTCCGTGGCCTTTTCACCGAACAGGCCGGTGGGCTTGACCACGAGGACGACGATCAGCAGCGCGAACGTGAACGCATCGGAGAACACCGTCATGCTGGTGCCCTTGATGAGCGTCTCGCAGATGCCGATGATGAACGCGCCGATGACGGCGCCGGGGATCGAACCGATGCCGCCGAACACCGCCGCGACGAACGCCTTCAGGCCGGGCATGGCGCCGGAGGTCGGGATGACGGTCGGATAGTTCGTGAAGTACAGCAGCGAGCCGACGGCCGCCAGGAACGAGCCGATGATAAACGTCACGGAGATGACCTTGTTGATCTTGATGCCCATGAGCTGGCTGGTCTCGAAGTCCTTCGCAACCGCGCGCATGGCCATGCCGATCTTCGTGTGGTTGATGAGCCACTGCAGCAGCAGCACGAGCACGATCACGAGCACGGGCGTAATGACCGTGACCCAGTGCGTGGACGCGCCGAGGATCGTGACCGTGCCGGACACGAACGGCAGCGACGGATACGTCTGCGGCTGGCCGCCGGTGGCATACAGCGCCACGTTCTGCAGCAGGTAACTCACGCCGATGGCCGAGATCATGACGGACATACGCGGTGCGCTGCGCAGGGGCTTATAGGCCGCGCGCTCGATGACGAAGCCGAGCAGGACCGTCAGCACGAGCATGAGCGGAATGGATACGTACACCGGCAGGGACGCGCACATGAAGACCATCATGAGGCCTGCACACATGAACACGTCGCCGTGGGCGAAGTTAATGAGACGCAGGATGCCGTAGACCATCGTATAACCGATGGCGATCAGGGCATACTGGCCGCCCAGCGAGACGCCGGATAAAATTTGTGCGACTAGAAATTCCATCTGTTTCCCTCTCTATCGTTTACAAATGCGGACATTCAGCCGCCGCGAAAACCGCGGAGCTTCCGCAGCTTTCGCAGCGGCTCAAAATCCCAAAGGGGGAGCCGAAGCTCCCCCCGGATTTTTGGATCTCAGACCGAGGCAGAAGCTCAGGAAGCCTTCTGCTGCGTCACGAACTTCCAGACGTTGGCGGCCGTGTCGATGGTCTTGATATAAGCGGTGTCGCGGATCGCGTCGCCGGTCTCGTCAAAGGCGATGTGGCCGGACACGCCGTCATAGGTCACGCCGGGCAGCGCTTCCATGACCTTGGCCGGATCGGTGGAACCGGCAGCCTTCAGCGCCTCGAGCGCAACATAATAAACGTCATAGCCCATGGCCGTCACTGCGGAGATGGTATCGTCGCCGCCGTTGGTGGTCTTGGCGTCGGCATTGCCGTTGATATAGGCCTTGATGCCGTCGTCGAAGGTCTTGTTGCCGCCTTCTGCGTAGAAGGTGGAAACGAACACCTGAACGTTGGTGCCCTTGGCAGCCTGCAGGACCATGTTGTCATCCCACGTATCGGAGCCGAGGAACGGGATGCCGATGTTCAGGGAAGCCGCCTGGGAAACGAGCTGCGTGGAATACGCGATCGACACGGGTGCAAAGAACACGTCGCAGCCCTGATCCTTCGCCTTGTTCAGGTAGGAGCTGAAGTCGGAGTTGTCCTTCGGGAAGGAGTCGGTGACGACGGTGCCGCCGGCCTTCTCAAATGCCTGCTTGAAGAAGGTGACCAGGCCCTGGTCATACTCGTTGCCGTTCTCGCCGAGGCAGTAGGCCTTCTTGGCCTTGAGCTCGGAAGAAGCATAGTTGGCAAGGACAGTGCCCTGGAACGGATCCAGGAAGCAGATGCGGAAGTAGTGGCTGTTGCCGGCCGTAACGTTCGGGTTCGTGCACGTCACGCCGATGGCCGGGATGCCAGCCTGCTTGAACGTGTCGGACGCGGCGATGGACACGCCGGAGCCGTAGGAACCGAGCACGAGGGAGACCTTCTCATTGACGAGCTTGGAAGCCGCCGAGACAGCCTTCGCAGAATCGGAACCGTTGTCGGAGTAGACGAGCTCGACCTTGTAGGTCTCGCCGCCGATCTCGACGGTCGGGGTCTCCTGGTTGGCATACTGCATGCCGAGCATTTCCTTCTTGCCGCCGGCGCCGGAGTCGCCGCTGGCAGGCTCAAACACGCCGATCTTAACGACCTTCTCGCCGTTGTCGGCCGTGCCCTTGTCGCCGCCGCCGCAAGCGCACAGCGCGAACACCATGACCAGAGCGAGCAGCAGAGCAATCGCTTTTTTCATTGTATTTCCTCCAATCATTTCTTCTCCGGATGCTGTCCGCAGCGCGCGGACATTTGTCCTTCAAATGAATATGCAAAGATTATACTATCGTTTTTATGAAATTGCAATATCAATTTCACAAAATATTCATATCAAAATTTCGAATACTTTGCGCACTCTGCCGGTCACAGCACGAACGGGCTCGCGCGCCAGTCGCCGCCGCAGCGGCGCTCCTCTCTGGCGGGGCAGCCGAGCACATAGAGATCGTGCGCACACGCCGTCAGGGCAAAGATTTCTCCGGCTGCGCCCGGCAGGTTCCGTCCGGCGGCCGGCTTCGTGATGACCGGCACCGACGCGCACGTATCGATTGCGCGCAGCAGCTCCCTGCCCTGCGCGCCGATGGCCAGTACACGCGCATACGGCGGCGTGCCAGCGTCCATGCCGGCGGTGACGCCAAGGGCCGCGCACATCGTCATACGCCGGATGCGCGAGAGCGCGTAGCGCTTGGATTTTGCCGCCGCGAGCACGCCGTCGAGCGTCGGCTCCTCGTGCGCGGCGCGGTACAGGCCGTTGCCCAGCCCCTCGGACGCGCCGGGCAGCGCGTTGTAAGCCGTCTGCGGCAGCATCCGCAGGCGCGAGAGGATTGCGCGCTCCAGCGCCTCCGGCAGCACCGGCCCGTGGCCGAGCGTCTTTTCCCGGGCACTGATCTCCGCCGCCGCTTTCGGCAGGAAGGCGGACACGTCCTCCCCTGCGCCGATGCGCGTGCGCAGCTCGCTCGCCGAGCGCACATTGCCCTCCGCCGGACGGTCATGCTGTGCGCCGGTGCGCAGGATCGTCAGCGGATGCAGATCGAGCCGCTGGTCAAAGATTGCCTTGAGATACTCCACGGCGAGGATGTTGTTCGGCGCCTGCAGCAGTTCTGCCAGCGCGCCCACGCGCCGTGCGACCGCCTGCTGCCGCGCCGCCGCAAACGGGATGCCGGCCTGCAGCTCGGCGCGCAGGTCTTCGCCCAGCAGCGGATCGAGCAGCGCCTCGGCCACCCGCTGCAGCGGCTCCAACTCGCCGCACTCGCTGCCGAAGCTCAGATGCGTCACCACGCCGAGACTGCCCAGCAGCCCCACGGCGCCGCGGGCAAAGCCCTCCGCCGACGACAGCGCCCACGGCAGCGGCAGCTCCAGCACCAGATCCGCCCCGCAGCGGGCAGCGGCCTCCGCGCGCGCAAACTTCGCATACACCGCCGGGCTGCCGCGCTGCACAAAGTCGCCAGACATGACGCACACGACCGGGCAGTCCGCGCCCAGACGCGCGCGCGTCTGCTCGATGAGCCGTGCATGGCCGTTGTGAAACGGGTTATACTCCGCAACGATGCCGATGACATTTCCCATTTTTGCACCTTCTTTCGAAAAATACTTGCGTTTTCCACTGAAATGATTACAATAAGAGTGTTATGGCATCATAATACTGTGGTTTTGCGAAAATTACAATATTTCATATGAGAAAGGAATCTGACTATGAAAATTCTTGTCATCAATGCCGGCAGTTCTTCCCTGAAGTATCAGCTGATCGACATGGAGACCGAACACGTCCTGGCCAAGGGCCTGTGCGAGCGCATCGGCCTCGACGGCCATCTGAAGCACACCCCGCTCGTCGGCGGCAAGCCCGTCTTTGACGAGGACCTGCCGATGCCCACGCACTCCGAAGCCATCGCCGCGGTCATCGACAAGCTGACCAGCGCCGAGTACGGTGTGGTCGCCTCCATGAAGGAGATCGACGCCGTCGGCCACCGCGTCGTCCACGGCGGCGAGAAGTTCGCCTGCTCCGTCAAGATCGACGACGCCGTCATGGCTGCCCTCGAGGAGTGCACGCCGTTCGCCCCGCTGCACAACCCCGCCAACATCACCGGCATCAACGCCTGCCGCGCCGTCATGGGCGACGACGTGCCGATGGTCGCCGTGTTTGACACCGCGTTCCACCAGACCATGCCCGGCAAGGCCTATATGTACGCCATTCCTTATGAATACTACCAGAACGACGGCATCCGCCGCTACGGCTTCCACGGCACGAGCCACCGCTACGTGTCCGCCCGCTGCGCCGAGCTCATGGGCAAGCCCATCGAAGAGCTCAAGCTCATCTCCTGCCACATGGGCAACGGCAGCTCCATCTGCGCGATCGACGGCGGCAAGTGCGTTGACACGTCCATGGGCTTCACCCCGCTGGTCGGCCTGCCGATGGGCACCCGCTGCGGCGATCTCGACGCCGGCGTCATCCAGTTCATCATGAACAAGTACGGCATCAGCATCGACGAGATGCTCAACATCCTCAACAAGAAGTCCGGCGTGCTCGGCGTCTCCGGCGTCAGCTCCGACTTCCGCGATCTCGATGCCGCCGCTGCCGAGGGCAACGACCGCGCGCAGCTCGCGCTCGACATGTTCCACTACTGGGTCGCCAAGGTCGTCGGCTCCTATGTCGCGGCCATGAACGGCGTCGACGCCATCATCTTCACCGCCGGCGTCGGCGAGAACAGCAAGTCCTCCCGCGCCGCCATCGCCGAGTACTTCGGCTACCTGGGCGTGACGATCGACCCGGAGGCCAACAGCAAGCGCGGCGAAGACATCATGATCTCCACCCCCGACTCCAAGGTCAAGGTGTTCGTCATCCCGACGAACGAGGAGCTCGTCATCGCCCGCGACACGAAGGCCATCTGCGGCTGAGTTTCCCGGGACGCAAAACCACGGCGCTGATCTCAGCGCCGTGGTTTTTCTATCCATAGCAGGCCGCGCACATCGGGGGCCGGCGTCCAGGCGCGCAGCACCAGCACCAGCTCTTCCAGTGCGGAAAGCCCGGCGGCGGCCGCCGCAAGCCACGCGGCCGTTCCCTGCCCCAGCAGCACCGCAAGCACCGGTTAGCCGACCAGCACGACGCCTGCTGCTCTATTTAATGTTGTATACAGGGACACAAACGTGCGGAATTTATAAAACCCGGCGGCATAGGTCACACTACGGATGAGCAGCACTGCGCCCGCCGCGTACAGCAGCCAGCACGCCAACTGCCGCGCGCGCAGCAGCGCCGCCGTGAGTGCGAGCAGGAACGCAATGTCCGCCGCGCTATCGAGTCTTGCCCCGCCGTCGCTCTGCACCCCAAAGCGCCGCGCGAGCAGACCGTCCAGCACGTCACCGACCGCGCCGAGACCATAAGCCGCCCAGAACCACGCCGAACCCGGCGCCGCAAGCGCCAGAATGAGCGCAATTACAAAGCGCGTGCAGGCAATGGCATTGACCAGGCGCTTCATCGCACCGCCCCCTCTCGCTGCCACTTTACCATATCCGCCGCAAAATTGCGATCCCCGCGAAAAACTTCGCCATGTCCCGGGAAAAACCGTTGACAAAACCTGTCCGGAATGATAAACTGTCAAGGCCGCATTGAGTGGGTACCAAGCGGAGGTGCGTCTCCCGCCCACAAGAGCGAGACTCTACAGAGAGGCAGGTGCAACGAGTTTGAAGCACGCTATCATCGTTACCGGCGGTAAGCAGTACCGCGTGGCTGAGGGCGACGTCATCTTCGTCGAGAAGCTGGATGTCGAGGCCGGCGAGACTGTGAAGTTTGACCGCGTTCTGGCTGTCATCGACGAGGACAAGGCTGTTTTCGGCACCCCCGTGGTGGAAAACGCCGTCGTTTCCGGCAATGTCGTCAAAAACGGCAAGAGCAAGAAGATCCGCGTCTACAAGATGAAGCCGAAAAAAGGCTATCGCAGAACACAGGGCCACAGACAGCCCTACACCAAGGTCGAGATCACGAAGATCGAGGCCTGATTTCCGCAACTGATTTTGACACATGGAGGTGTAATTCGAAATGGCACATAAAAAAGGCATGGGTTCCACCAAGAACGGCCGCGACAGTGAGTCGAAGCGCCTTGGCCCCAAGAGAGCCGACGGTCAGTTTGTTCTGGCCGGCAACATCCTCGTCAGACAGCGCGGAACGAAGATCCACCCCGGCATCAACGTCGGCAAGGGTAAGGACGACACGCTCTTCGCCCTCGTGGACGGCGTCGTGAAGTTCGAGCGCAAGGACAAGGATCGCAAGCAGGTCTCTGTTTACGAAGAGATCGCACAGTAATCGCAAACGGGGTGGGCATCGCGCCCGCCCCGTTTTTCTATCCCCCGCCGGGCTGCCCGGCAACGAAAGTGAGGAATGACCATGGCTTCGCCATTTGTTGATAAAGTGACCATCACCGTGCGCGCGGGCGACGGCGGCAACGGCGCAGTGACCTTCCACCGCGAGAAATATGTGGCTGCCGGCGGCCCGGACGGCGGCGACGGCGGGCGCGGCGGCGACATCATCTTTGAAGTGGACGACAACATGTCCACGCTCATGGACTTTCGCTACAAGCGCAAATATGTGGCCGGCAACGGTGCCGACGGTCAGGGCAAGCGCTGCTCCGGCCGCGTGGGCCAGAGCCTGCACATCCGCGTGCCACGCGGCACCCTGCTGCGTGACGCGGACAGCGGCGCGATCATGCACGACATGTCCTCGGGCGAGCCGTTCGTGGCCGCGCGCGGCGGGCGCGGCGGCTGGGGCAACCAGCACTTTGCCACTCCGACGCGGCAGGTGCCGCGCTTTGCCAAACCCGGCCTGCCGGGCGAGAGCCACACGATCCTGCTCGAGCTGAAGCTGCTGGCGGACGTGGGCCTCGTCGGCTTCCCGAATGTGGGCAAGAGCACGCTGCTGTCCGTGGTGTCGAAGGCGCACCCGAAGATCGCAAACTACCACTTCACGACCCTCTTCCCCAACCTGGGCGTCGTGTACGTGTCGGAGGGTTCGTCGTTCGTCATGGCGGACATTCCGGGTATCATCGAGGGCGCGAGCGACGGTGCCGGCCTCGGCCACGACTTCCTGCGCCACATCGACCGCTGCCGCCTGCTCGTGCATCTGGTGGACGTCTCCGGCAGCGAGGGGCGCGACCCGGTCGAGGACTTTGAGGCTATCAACGCCGAGCTGCGCGCCTACAGCGACGTGCTGGCCTCGCGCACGCAGATCGTCGCCGCCAACAAATGCGACCTGCTCGGCGACGACCGCACGAACATCGACCGCCTGCGCGCGCACGTCGAGGCGCAGGGCTACGAATTCTTTGAGATGAGCGCTGCCGCCCACGCCGGCACGCGCGAGCTCATCCAGGCATGCGCGGCCAAGCTCGCCGAGATCCCGCCGGTGCCTCCGTACGAGGCGGACTACGTCCCGCCCGAGCCGGAGGTCGGCACGAGCGACGAGCTGCAGATCCGCCACTTTGACGATCTCTGGGTCGTCGAAGGGCCGTGGCTGCAGCGGCTCATGAGCACGATCAACTTCGGCGACTACGAATCGCGCATGTACTTTGACCGCGTGCTGCGCCAGTCCGGCCTGTTCGACCGGCTCGAGGCCATGGGCATCGAGGAAGGCGACACGGTGAGCATCTACGATCTCGATTTTGAGTTCCGCTTCTGACCCAAACAAGCATCCCCGCCGGACGCAGACTGCGTCCGGCGGGGATTTCTTTTATTTTGTCGCTTCCGGCTTTTGCTCTGGTTCGCGCTCCGCCTTCGGCTCCTCCGGCAGGACCACCGGCACGAACTGCTTGGCGATCTTGTTGTTGCCGGACTTGGCGCTGAAGTAGCCGATAACGCTGAACGTGAGCGCACCGACAAAGTTGACAAACAGGTCCTGCATCGTATCATACAGGCCCACATCCAGATAGCCGCCAAGACCGAGCGACTCGCCGTTCACAGCCACGTCCGTGATATTATCCACCAAAATAGGAATATTGTTGTTCGTCGGGTCGAGCGTCACGGAGGCGAAGGAGTGGATGATCATGTCCTTCTGCATGTCCATGTGGAACAGGTAGTCCATCGAGAACTCAAAAAACTCCCACAGAACGCCGACCGTCATGGAAAAGCAGAACGCCACCAGCGCCAGAAACACCGGCGAGAGCTTGAAATGCTGCGGTTTGTTGCGGTTGAGCAGATCCACCATGGCAAAACCGAACGCCGCGCTGATGAAGCCCGTCGTCGTGTGCAGCATGGAGTCCCAGTGCGGGTAGGTGATGAAGTAGCTCTTGAGCTCGCCGAGGATCTCTGCCGCGAAAATGAAGACCAGGATAATGATCTCCAGCGTGCTCGGCAGCTCGATGCGGAAGTTGCGCTCCACGAACCTCGGCAGCATGAACAAAATCAGCACCAGCACACACACGAACGTGCTCTCATAGTTCTTATGGATGATCGTCATGACCATGACGCCGATAACGATCAGACGCAGGATCCAGTAGACGGCCACGACTGCCGGCTTCGGTTTGTATTTCTGGTTTTCCTGCTCCATCTTTTTCAGGATCTTCGGGTCACTCATATTTCTCCTCTTTATCCTCGTCTATCTGTTTCTCTGTTTGGTTTCTCTCAGGCTGTGGCCGTCGGCTGACGCCGGTCCACGATCCGGCGCGCCGCGACATAGATGATCAGGTACAGCACCAGCGACAGCGCGAGCGCCGCAAACACGTCCAGAATGGAGTGCTGCTTGACAAACACCGTCGCCGCGCAGATCGCAGCGGCGATGATGACCGCCGGGATGCGCACCTTTTTTAAATACTTACTGTCGAACATCACGGCCAGCACGGCCATGCAGCCGACCACGTGCATACTCGGCAGGACGTTCGTCGGCGTGTCGGCCGAATAGATCGCATTGACCAGCCAGCCGCACAGCGTGCTCGTGTCCACCACGGACGGGCGCAGGAGCTGGCAGTTCGGCCAGATCATGCAGATCGTCAGCGAGATGGAAAAGCCCGCAATGATAAACGCCGCATAGCGGATAAACGCGCGGCGATCGTCTTTGAGCAGCGTCACAACGACCGGGACGATCAAAAACGGATACCAGAGCACATACGCCAGAATGAACCCCGGCAGAAAGGGAATCTTGTCGTCCAGCGGCAGATAGGATACAAAGCAGCCCTCCGTCGAAGGCACCATGCGCTCGACCAGCGCAAACCAGATCAGATAAATGGGCAAATACAGCACCAACAGAACATATTTATGTTCCTGAATATATTTCTTCATTAAACTGTCTCCTTATACATCCTGCATCGAAACACCCGCGCACACCGTTCAGGCGCTTGCCTCGATTTCCGTGATGCGCCCCAGCAGGCGGATCAGTTCGCGGGAATCCTGCTCACCCAGCTGCTCGAGAACGCGCTGCACGTGCGCACACAATGTCGTGTGCATCTGTTCCGCCGTCTGGCGGCCAAGCTCCGTCAGGTGCACAACGACGCGGCGCCGGTCATAGCTGTCGGCACAGCGGCGCAGCATCCCCTTTTCCTCCAGCGCGCGCAGCATGGCCGCCGTGCGCGGCGCGCTCACGCCCAGGACCTCCCGCAGCACGCCCGGCGTACTGCACCCGCCGTGCTCATCGAGGTAGCTCAGCAGGAAGTTTTCGCCCTTCAGGTGCTCCTGCACACTCTGCGGTATGCAGGACCGGTTCAAAGAAGTAACCGTCAGCAGCAATTCCTCAGTCAGTCGCTGCAATTCCATGAACCATCCTCCTTTTGTTAACCCCGTTAATCAGCATTTCGTAATGTTAACACTCCGCCCGGCGATTGTCAAACCTAATTTATGGGATTCCTGCGCTTTTGATCCGATGCTTTTTTTCACTCGCTGCACCACTGCCGGACACATGGCGCCGCTCTGTGAAAAAAATGCGCAAACGGGAAAAAATTTGGCACATTTGCAAAATGATGCAACATTTTCCGCGTCTCATGCATTATAGTTATTGACGAGCAATCATCAATGTGTTATTTTATGAATAGACTGTAAACAATGCAATTTTCACCCACAGCAACCGTTCCCAACGCACTCCCGCGCGATCTCTTTTTATCGATCACCAGCTAATGTGAAAGGCGGATGTAATCAACATGAAAAAAGCAACTCATCGCAAGCAGGCACTCATGATTGCCATCTTCTTGCTGGCATTCACGCTGTCGCTGTTTTCGTTCGGCACGACCCCGGCGGCGGCCGGCGACGTGGCGGGCGTGAGCACACACCTGTTTTTAACAGTCTTGCGCGACTATGACCACGATGCGGCCTTCTCCGTGACCTACACGGACGCGCTCGGCACGCACACGAAGCCCTATCATGCCGGCATGGAAGTGACGGCGTGGTCCCCCGTGACCATCACCTGCACCAACCACCATGTCCACGACTGGAGCATTGATGCCGATGTTCAGGAGGCCACCATCGTCGGCGTCGGCGGGATCACCTACCCCGGCGGCACGGGCATCCATGTCAAGGGCACGAATACCATCAAGGCGTTTGCCACGAACTTCGGTCTGCACTACATCAATATCGTTGTCATCCTCGGCGAGGGCAATGATAACGGCGGCGATAACGGCAATGGCACCGACCCCAACAATCCGGACGGGAATGGCCCGGATGGCAATAATCCGGACGGCAATAATCCGGACGGCAATAATCCGGACGGCAATAATCCGGACGGCAACAATCCGGACGGCAACAATCCGGACGGCAATAATCCGGACGGCAATAATCCGGATGGCAATAATCCGGATGGCAGTAATCCGGATGGCAATAATCCGGACGGCAGCAAGTCGAACACCCCCAAGACCGGCGACACACGTCTGATCTGGCTGGTCATTGCGCTGGCAGTGATCTTCGTGGCGACCTTCGCTGCGACCTACTACAACCGCAGGAAGAGCAAGCACCACGGCGCCTGATCTTCACTCTCATGCAGTTAAAATGGGCAGCGTCAAATGACACTGCCCATTTTCTTATCAGGAGTTTTGTATGAAAAAAACCGTTCTCATCGTGATCCGCGTCGTCTGCATCGTCGGATTCTTGGTCTGCGTTGGCGTGCTCGGCTGGTACTGGCACAGTGACCGCAGCGACCGCGCTGTCGCAGAGGCGCTCGCCGCCGCGCATGACGCAGCCAGTGCGGAGGCCATGGAGCAGGTGCGTGCAGTTGCCGCCGACAATGCGGATACGATCGGCTGGCTGCGGATCGACGGCACCAACATCAACAACGTCGTCATGTTTGCCCCCGACACGCCGGGCAAGTACCTGCACATGGACTTCTACGGCAAGTGGTCGTACCGCGGCACGCTGTATGTCGCCGAAAACTGCGATGTGCGCACGGCGGACAACATCCTCATCTACGGGCACCACATGAAAGACGGCAGCATGTTCGGCTCGCTGATCTCCTACAAGGATGCGGCATTTCGCGCTGCGCACCCGATCGTGCAGTTTGACACGCTCTACGCCTCCCATTCGTATGAGGTCGTGGCCGCGATCGAAACGGAGATCCCGCCGGAAGGCACGGACACGTTTCGCTATTATGCGTGCATCGGCACGGACCCGGAGCAGTTTGCGCAGTACTGCACGTTTATCGAACAAAACCGGTGCTATGACACCGGCATCACGATCCAGCCCTGCGACCGGCTGCTCACGCTGTCCACCTGTGCCTACCACACGGCGAACGGCCGCTTTCTGGTCGTGGCGCGGCAGGTCGACTGAAGAACATACAAAAACCCCGCCATCCGGTCGGATGGCGGGGTTTTTAACTTGGAAACTCAGTTCAGGGCAGCCTTCGCCTGCTCGCACAGAGCGGTGAACGCAGCGGAGTCATGAATCGCAGTCTCGGAGAGCATCTTGCGGTTCATGTCGATGCCGGCCAGCTTCAGGCCGTGCATAAAGGTGGAGTAATTCATGCCGTTGGCTTTGCAGCCGGCATTGATACGGGTGATCCACAGCTGACGGAAGTCTCTCTTCTTCTGCTTGCGGCCGACGTAAGCGTAGCGGCCGGACTTCATCATCTGCTGGTTGGCCATCTTATAGTGGCGGGACTTGTTGCCCCAGTAGCCCTTGGCCAGACCGAGGATCTTTTTTCTATGTTTGCGCGTCATCATCGCGCCCTTAACTCTTGCCATTGTTGTTTCCTCCTATTGTGCGGTCAATCCTTATTTATAAGGAATCATTTTTCTGATGGTCGCTTCGGTAGTCGCATCCGCATAAGTGGTGGAACGCAGACGACGGCAGCGCTTGGTATCCTTCTTGGTAAGAATGTGGCTCTTGAACGCATGGGCACGCTTGACCTTGCCGTTCTTGGTGAGATTGAATCTCTTCTTCGCGCCACTGTGAGATTTCAGTTTGGGCATTGTATTTTCTCCTTCCTTGGTTTGCTTACTTCTTATTATTGGTGTTCTGCGGCTTTGGCGACAGGAACATGGACATATTGCGTCCCTCCAGCTTGGGCTGCTTGTCGAGGTTGGCAATGTCCGCGCACTTGGCGGCAAAGTCACGCAGGAGCTGTTCACCGATATTGGTGTGCGCCATTTCACGGCCGCGGAAGCGGATCGTCACCTTCAGGCGGTCGCCGCCCTGCAGGAACTTCTGGCCGTTTTTCAGCTTGGTGTTGAAGTCGTTCTCGCCGATGCCGGGCGACATGCGGATCTCCTTGACTTCGATCACATGCTGATTTTTTCTGGCTTCCTTCTCGCGCTTGGCCTGCTCGAAACGGTACTTGCCGTAGTCCATGATCTTGCAGACCGGCGGGTTGGAACCCGGAGCGATCTTCACGAGGTCGAGGTCCTTCCCCTCGGCGATCTCCAGCGCAGCGGCCGAGGACATGATGCCCAGCTGAGCGCCGTCAGCGCCGATGACGCGGACTTCCTTATCGCGGATCTCTTCGTTGATCTGATAGTTTGCAGTTGCGATACGAACACACCTCCATTGGTTGCATCGGGAGCGATCGCTCCGAGAACAAAAAAGCACGGATGCAAGACACATCCGCGCGCATAAAACACACATATCTCCCAGACGGGAGCGGGTTTTATTGACCGCGGACCGCCTTCGCGGCCGGGTGAGGCTGCCCAGAGGGCGCCCACTTTGTTGTCAGCTTTTATACTATAGCAGTCCCGGCGCGATCTGTCAAGGGTTTTCTGCGCCAGGCGAGCAAAAAATGCGGACTGAATCCCACCTTCCGGGGACATACTCCTCCACGGAGGCGAAGCCATATGAAAGTACTCGAATACGGCGGTGTGTTCACCGCCGGCGGACTGGGCTACGGCGGGCTGGAGCTGCTTTGGCGCGGCCGGACACACTGGTCGATGCTGCTGTGCGGCGGCGTGTGCGCCGTGCTGATCTATCTGATCGCGGGGCGCGAGCGCACCGTGCTCTGGCGGCGCTGGACGCTGTGCGCGGCCGCCGTCACGACGGTGGAGTATTTCACCGGCGTGCTCGTCAACCTGCGCCTCGGCTGGAACGTCTGGAGCTATGCAGACCGGCCGCTCAACGTCCTCGGGCAGATCTGCCCGCTGTATTCCCTGTTCTGGTTTCTGCTTGCCATCCCCGGCGTGTGGCTGGGGCGGACCGTGCGGCAAAAGCTCGCCGCCCGGCAGACTCAGTAGGTGGTGTCCTGCTGTTCCGGCGCTTGCGGCTGTGCGGGCGTCTCTGGCTGTGCAGCCGCTTCCGGCTGCTGCGGCGCGGCCGCTGCCTCGGCAGCCTGCTGCTCCTGCGCCATGGCGATCTTCACAATGCGGCTGGTGCCGAGCCGATCTGCGCCGAGGCGGATAAACTCCTCCGCGTCGGCAAGGCTTGCGATGCCGCCGGCGGCTTTGACCTTCACGTGCGGCGGGCAGCAGGTGCGTAGCAGGCGCACATCGTCCGCCGTGGCACCGCCGGTGGAAAAGCCGGTGGAGGTCTTGATATAGTCGGCTCCGCTGTCGGACACGATGCGGCAGAGCATGCGCTTTTCCTCCTCGGTCAGCAGGCAGCACTCAATGATGACCTTGAGGATGCGGCCGCGGCTGACCTCACGCACGGCACGGATATCGGCCGCGACATCGTCCCAGCAGCCGTCCTTGACCATGGCCAGATTGATGACCATGTCCACCTCGTCGGCGCCGTTGCGGATGGCTTCCGCCGCCTCGAACGCCTTGACAGCCGGGGTGTTGTACCCGTTCGGGAAGCCGATGACCGTGCAGATGCGCAGGCGGTCGCCGACATATTTCTTCGCCCCGGCGACATGGCACGGCGGGATGCACACGCTGGCGCAGCCATATCGCATGCCCTGATCGCAGAGGGCGCGGATCTCCGCCGCGGTGGCATCCACGCGCAGGAGCGTGTGGTCGCAGCGGGAAAGAATCTCTCGAAGTTCCATGATCGTTCGTCCTTTCTGATGAGACACGAAAAATAGGTATTCTTATTATACCGCGTCCGGCCGCATTGCACAAGACGCATATTTTCCGCCGCCGGCACATAGGCTGTGTTACCCAACAAGAGAGGTGCAGCACATGGACGAACTGGAACAAAACAACTATGCCGAGCTCTGTGGCACGCTGGCGGCGCCGCCCGTGCTGTCGCACGAAAACCGGCAGGAGCGCTTTTTCACCTTCCCGCTCGAGACGCAGCGGCTGTCCGGCACGATCGACCGTGTGAATGTCGTCGTGCGCGAGCGGCTGCTGGCCGAGATGCCGCTGGAGGAATCGGCAAGGCTGTGCGTGATCGGCGACGTACGCTCGTTCAACAACCGCCGCGGGCCGGGCGCAAAGCTGGTCATCACGGTGTTCGCGCGCGACATTTCACTCAGCGACGAGCCGTATGACCGCAACCTGATCCTGCTCAGCGGCACGCTCTGCAAACCACCGAACCTGCGCACGACGCCGATGGGCCGCGACATCTGCGACCTGATGCTGGCCGTGAACCGGCACTACGGCCGCAGCGACTACCTGCCGTGCATCACCTGGGGTGCGCGCGCGTGCGAGACCGCGCTCTGGGACGTGGGCACGCGCGTGTCCCTCGAAGGGCGGCTGCAAAGCCGCAGCTACATCAAGGTGCTGGACACCGGCGCCGTCGAGCGCACGGCGTTCGAGGTGTCCGTGCTCGACATCTGCCGGCTGTCGCCGCCGGACGACTGAACACACATACCGGCCAGCAAAGCGCGCCCCGCAGAAAACTCTGCGGGGCGCGGGTCATTTCATCAAATGCATCTTCAGGCGAGCGCGGACACGAGCACTTCGAAATCCTGCACACTGCCGTCCGCTGCCGTGCCCTGCCCACGCAGGACATAGATCGGATAGAGCGCATAGTCGCCCTCGGCATGGAACCCAGCGTTCCTGTAATACGCCTGCTCAACCCCAGTGATCGTGCAGTCGGTGAGCTCCTGCGCGATATTTGCCGAGAAGTCGTGCGCGTCCAGCCGCGCCTGCACGGCCTTGGCGTCCGCCAGACGGACAGTCCGGGTGCCGCCCATCTTGAGCGGGGCATACTGCTGCGTCAGCGCCGTCACATTGCCGTCCCTGTCAAAGGAAATGGAGATGTGGTACTGTCCATACACCATCCGGCCGTTGACCTCGGGCGTTATATCGACCGTTTTGCTGCTCACGTTCGTCTCATAGGTCGCGCTGCTGAAGACGATCCGGGACGTGTCGGCGAGCTCCGGCTCAAACTTTTTCAGCCGCTCGCGCACGGTCTGCTCGAGCTGCGCGTCCGTCGGGAATTCGCTCAGGTCACCCCGCGTCAGCTCCTCGGTCGGCGTGTAGTACTGGATGTAGCCGGTCTGCGCATCATACGAGAGATGGCCCACCAGCTGCGTCTGCATCGTGTCCGCGTCCATATCCAGCAGCGCGGTCGCCAGCACCAGCTTGCTCTGCGCGCCACAGGCACTCAGCGCCAGCAGCAGCGTCAACACCGCCAACAGCAGGCAGAGTCGTTTTCTTCGCGTCATGTTCGGCCGCTCCTTTCCATATTCTTCATACGTTTTCCAGTGCGTTTCCAAACTCAGGATACCCGGTTTCCAGATATTTGTCAAGCGAACGAGCCGCAAAAAGCACAGGAGACGTTTTCCGTCTCCTGTGTGGGGATTCACTTTTCCGGCACGATCTCGATCCAGTACCCGTCCGGGTCCTCGATGAAGTAGATGCCCATGCCGGGATTTTCAAAGCAGATGCAGCCCATGGCCGCGTGCTTCGCGTGCGCGGCGTCCATGTCCGGCACGGAAAACGCGAGGTGAAACTCCCCCTCCCCGAGGTCATACGGCTGCGTGCGGCCGCGCAGACCGGTCAGCTCGAGCTGAAACGGCGAGTGCCCGTCGCCCAGAAACACGAGCCGGAACGAGCCGTCGGCCGCATCCTTCGTGCGCACGGGCTCCAGCCCGAGGGCGTCATGATAAAAGCGCACGCTGCGCTCGAGATCGAGGACATTGAAATTAAAGTGATTGAAGGTAAACATACCGCGCCTCCCAAATACATTCTATCTGTCCCAAGTATAGCGGCTGCGGCGCGCATTGTCAAAGCAAGACCGCAAAAAACTGTTGGAATTTCATGCCGGGCACGGTATAATGATCGTGCTAGACTGGGATATTGGAGGCGCGCCATGGATAAGACAGGACGCGCGCCCGGCTCTGCCATGGAGCCGGAGCTGCAGGAATTTCATACCGGCGCGGCCGTGCACGCTTACCGCACGTTCGGCTGCCACGCGCTCCCCGGCGCGTCTGGGCACCGCTTCGCCGTCTGGGCGCCGCACGCGCAGCGCGTCGCGCTCGTGGGCGACTTCAACGGCTGGGACGCGGCGGCAACGCCGATGGACCGGCTGCCGGACGGCACATGGGTGCAGACCGTAGCCGGTCTGCGCGACGGGGCGCTCTATAAATACGCCGTCACCGGCCCCGACGGCCAGACGGTGCTCAAAGCCGACCCATTCGCCGCGCACTGCGAGACCGGGCCTGCGACCGCATCGAAGGTCTGGGCGCTCGAGGGCTACGTCTGGCACGACCGGAGCTATCTGCGCCGCCGCGCAGCGCGCGATGTGTACCGCGCGCCGATGAGCATTTACGAGGTGCACCTCGGCTCCTGGCGCCGGCCAGAGACCGGCCTGCCGTGGTACCGCTCGGTCGCAGACGAGCTGGCGGACTACTGCCGAGAGATGCGCTACACGCACGTTGAGCTGCTGCCCGTGACGGAATACCCCTACGAGGGCTCCTGGGGCTATCAGGTGACCGGGTACTACGCCCCCACCAGCCGCTATGGTACGCCGCAGGACTTCATGTACTTTGTCGATACGCTCCACCGCGCCGGCATCGGCGTGCTCATGGACTGGGTCCCGGCGCACTTTCCGAAGGACGCGCACGGGCTCGCGCGCTTTGACGGCACGCGGCTCTACGAGTGCAAGGATGCGCGCATGGCCGAGCATCCGGAGTGGGGCACGCTCATTTTCGACTATGAAATGCCGGAGGTGCAAAGCTTTCTCATTTCGTCGGCCATGTCGTTTTTCGACCGCTATCACATCGACGGCATCCGCGTGGACGCAGTGTCCTCGATGCTGTATCTCAACTACGCCCGGCGCGACGGCGAATGGACGCCGAACCGCGACGGCGGCAACATCAACCTCGGTGCGGTCGCCTTTCTGCAAAAGCTCAACACGACCGTGCTCACGGCGTGGCCCGGCTGCATGACGGTCGCGGAGGAGTCCTCCGCCTACCCCGGTGTGACGAAGCCGCCCTATGACGGTGGCCTCGGCTTCAGCTTCAAGTGGGATATGGGCTTCATGCACGATACGCTCGACTATCTGGAGCTCGATCCCTATTTCCGCAAATACCATCACGACAAGCTGACGTTCTCGATGATGTACGCCTTCTCCGAGAACTTCATCCTCGCGTTTTCGCACGACGAGGTCGTACACGGCAAGAAGTCGATGCTCGACAAGATGTACGGCACCTATGAGCAGAAGTTTGCCACCCTGCGCGCGCTCTACGGCTATCAGTTCGCGCACCCGGGCAAGAAGCTCACGTTCATGGGTTCGGAATTCGGCCAGTTCATCGAGTGGAACTACAAGCAGGGGCTCGACTGGCTGCTGCTCGACTACCCGATGCACAAGGCCATGCAGCGCTGGTGCAGCGCGCTCAACGCCTGCTACCGCAGCACCCGCGCACTCTGGGACATCGACGACGGCTGGGACGGCTTCACGTGGCTGAACGTGGACGACGCCGAGCGCAGCGCCATCGCCTTCCTGCGTACGGCGCGCAACGGCCGCCGGCTCGTGTGCGTGTGTAACTTCACGCCCGTGCGCTATGACGATTTTGTCATTGGTCTGCCCAAGCGCGGCGTGCTGCGCGAGCTGCTGTCGAGCGACAGCGAGGAATTCGGCGGCTCCGGCGTGCACAACGCGCCCGAGATCCGCAGCGAGAACGTGCCGTTCGGCACGCTCCCCTGTTCCGCGCGCGTGACGCTGCCGGAGCTTGCCGCCGTATACTTCACCTTCACGACCCGGTAAAGGAGGGAACGCCATGAAACCCGAACTGCGCGCAGCGCTGGCCGAAAAGGGCCGCTGCGACCTGCCCGGCGTGCTGCTGGCGGCCGCCGAGTGCGCACCGCTGGCCAAGACCGGCGGCCTTGCGGACGTTGTCGGCACACTGCCGAAGAGTCTGGCCGCGCTCGGCTTTGACGCGCGCATCATCACGCCGTACCACCGCGTGATCAAGGAAAAATACGCATCCCAGGTCACGCACCTGACGGATTTTTATATCGATCTCGGCTGGCGGCATCAGTACGTCGGCATCGAGCGGCTGCTGCTCGACGGCATCGTCATCTACCTCGTGGACAATGAGTTTTATTTCGGCGACCGCATTTATCTCGGCGGCGAGGCCGAGGGCGAGCAGTATGCGTTTTTCGCCCGCGCGATCCTAGAGGCGCTGCCAAGGCTCGACTTCACGCCCGAGATCCTGCACTGCAACGACTGGCACACGGCCGTGCTGCCCATGCTGATGAAAACACAGTACGCCGGCAGGATGCAGTCGCGCATGCAGACGCTGCTGACGATCCACAACATCGCCTATCAGGGCAAGTTCTCGTTCGAATTCGTGCAGGACCTGCTCGGCATCGACGCGCGCTATTACACGCCGGAGTTCATGGAGCTCAACGGCTGCGCGAACCTGCTCAAGGCCGGCTGCGTCTTTGCCGACCACATCAACACCGTCAGCCCGAGCTACGCCGGCGAGATCCGCACGGCGGCTTACGGCGAGGGGCTCGAGGGCATTCTCAACGCCCGACAGCACCAGCTGTCCGGCATCCTCAACGGCATCGACACCGCCGTCTTTGACCCCGCGCACGACGGCGGCATCGCCGCGCCCTACTCCGCCGACGACCCGAGCGGCAAGGCCGCCTGCCGCGCCGCGCTGTGCCGGGAGCTCGGTCTCGAGATCGGCGCGCACACGCCCATCGTCGCCATGGTCACGCGCATGACGCCGCAAAAGGGCTTCGACCTGGTGCAGTGCGTGCTCGACGAGCTCATGGACAGCGAGGACATGGCGTTCGTGCTCCTCGGGACGGGCAACGCCGAATATGAGGACTTTATGCGCAGCGCCGAGTGGCGGCACAAAGGCCGCCTGTGCGCCTACATCGGCTACGACGAGGCGCTGTCGCACCGCGTGTACGCGGGCAGCGATTTTCTGCTCATGCCGTCGAGCTTCGAGCCGTGCGGCCTGTCGCAGATGATCGCCATGCGTTACGGCACGCTGCCGATTGTGCGCGAGACCGGCGGCCTGCGCGACAGCGTGCAGCCGTATAACCGGTTCACCGGCGAGGGCACCGGCTTCTCGTTTGCCAACTTCAACGCCTACGAGCTGGCGGACACGATCCGCCGCGCGCTCGCGCTCTATCACGACGATCATGACGCCTACTGCCGCGTGCAGCGGCAGGCCATGTCGCAGGACTTCAGCTTCACGCGCTCGGCCGAGGACTACGCGCACCTGTATCTGCTCCTGCTGCCGGAGGACACCACGCCGAAGCACGACGCGGCCGACGCGGCCTTCCGCAGCCCGATCGGCGCGCTCGAGACCGGTGCGGCCGTGCGCCTCGCTTTCGCGGACACGGAGGCGCTCGTGTTCGACGCCGCCGTGGAACTCTACGGCGATGCGTACAGCGACACCGTCGCCATGACGCAGACGGCCGCCGGCTTTGAAGCGGCCGTGACCATGCCCACCGAGCCGCAGGCGCTGCGCTACCGCTTCCGGCTCGCGTGCAACGACGGCGGCATCCGCTGGCTGTGCGCCGCGCCGGACAGCCGGCACGCCCGGCTGTGCGACGCACCGGGTGACGGCTGGCGTCTGACGGTCTATCGCGCCGGATTCACGACCCCGGCATGGTTTCGCACCGGCGTGATGTATCAGATCTTCCCCGACCGCTTCGCGCGCGACAGCTCCGCCACCGCGCAGCGCGGCATGGAGCACCACCGTCGCATGGGCCAGACCGTGCACTGCCACGCCGGATGGGACGAACCCGTCGAGTGGCAGGCCAACACGCCGGAGGGCGAATACGCACCGGTGGATTTCTACGGCGGCACTCTGCGCGGCATCGCCGACCGGCTGCACTACCTGCAGAAGCTCGGCGTGACGGTGCTGTACCTCAACCCGATCTTCGAGAGCGCTTCCAACCACCGGTACGACACCGGCGATTACCGGAAGGTCGACCCCATCCTCGGCACGAACGCGGACTTCAAGAAACTCTGCGCGGCCGCGGCGAACTGCGGCATCCGCATCGTGCTCGACGGCGTGTTCGCTCACACGGGCGCTGACAGCCGGTACTTCAACCGCTTCCGGCACTACCCCGGCTGCGGCGCGTACAACAGCCACAGCTCCGTCTATGCGCGCTGGTACAGCTTCGCGCACTACCCCGACGACTACAAGTGCTGGTGGGATTTCAAAGACCTGCCCGCCGTCAATGCCGCCAATCCCGACTGGCGCAAATATATGATCACCGGCGAGCGCAGCATCGTCAAGACCTGGCTGCGCGACGGCGCGTCCGGCTGGCGGCTGGACGTGGCCGACGAACTGCCGGACGATGTGCTGCGCGGCATGCGCAGCGCTGCCAAAGAAACCAACCCCGACAGCGTGCTCCTCGGTGAGGTCTGGGAGGACGCCGTGACGAAGGTCAGCTACGGCGAGCGGCGGCAGTACGCGCTCGGCGACGCGCTCGACAGCGTCATGAACTATCCCCTGCGCGACGGACTGGTGACGTTCCTGACCGGGCGCAGCACGGCGCGCGCGCTTGCCGACCTGCTGCTGAGCCAGCGGCTGAACTATCCGCGGCCGCTGTACTACGCGCTCATGAACCTGACGGCAAGCCATGACGTGGCGCGCACGCGCTCGGCGCTGGCACTGGACTTTGACCCCCGCAGCCGCACGCGCGCGGAGCTTGCGGCACTCGAGATCACGGACGCCATGGCCGCACGCGGCGCGCAGCTGCAGGTTCTGGCGGCAGCCGTGCAGTTCTGGCTGCCGGGCATCCCGTCGATCTACTACGGCGACGAGACCGGTATGCAGGGCCTGTGCGACCCGTTCAACCGCGCGCCGCTGCAGATGTGCGACACGCAGATGCTGCAGTGGTACGCGCAGCTGACGGCCCTGCGCCATGCGCACCCGGCGCTCACGCGCGGCGAGGTCGCCGTGTTCGCCCCGGCGGGCGACGTGCTGTGTGTTCTGCGCGTCATCGCGGACGGTCGGGACGCCTTCGGCGAGGAAGCAGAGGACGAGGCGCTGCTGCTGATCGTCAACCGCGCGGCGCACCCGGTGCGCTGCCACGTGGAGCTCACCTGCCCCGGCGCCGGCCTGTGCGAAGAGACAAGGCTGGCCTTCGTGCGCAGCGAATACGACTGCGCCGCCGACTGCACCGACGATACCCACATTGCCATCCGCGACGGCGTGGGCGCATTTGACCTGCCGCCCCATGCCGCAAAAATCTACAGATTGGAGAACCGACATGGAACTGAAACTGGATCGTAACAAAACCTATGGTCTGGCGCTCGAGGGCGGCGGCGCGAAGGGTGCTTACCAGATCGGCGCGTGGAAAGCCCTGCGCGAGGCGGGCATCCGCTTTTCCGCCGTGTCCGGCACGTCCGTCGGTGCGCTCAACGGCGCCATGATCGTCATGGACGACCTGGAAAAGGCCGAAAACGTCTGGAACAACATCCACTTTTCCCAGGTTATGGACGTGGACGACGAGGAAATGCGCCGGCTCATGAACCGCGACATCCCGCTCTCCGAGCTCAAGAGCACGCTGCGCAGCGTGGCCGACATCGTGCGCAACCGCGGCTTTGACGTGACGCCGCTGCGCAACTGGGTCGCTGAGGTCGTGGACGCGGACAAAATCTGCCATTCCGACACGGACTTTTTCATCGTCACCTACTCCCTGTCCGACCATCAGGAGCTGGAGCTCAAAGCCTCCGACCTTGACGAGGACGAACTGTGCGATATGCTGCTCGCAAGCGCGTACCTGCCGGCATTCCGGTTGGAAAAGCTTGGCGGCAAATATTACGCCGACGGCGGCGTACAGGACGTCGTGCCCATCCACGCGCTGGTGGAAAACGGCTGCAAGGACATCATTGCCCTGCGCATCTTCGGCTTCGGCATCGAAAAGCGCTTCCGCATTCCGGACGACGTGCATGTGACGACGATCGGGCCGACGGTCGATCTCGGCAACATTCTGAACTTCGACGCCGAGCAGAGCCGCAAGAACATGCGCCTCGGCTACTTCGACGCCCAGCGCGTGCTCTATGGGCTCTACGGCAGCACATATTATATCGACCGCACCATGTCCGAGGACGCGGCGCGCCAGCAGCTGCTCGAATACCTTGGGACGGATGATGGCTCGCTGCGCACGTTCCACGAAAAGACGCTGCCGCATATCGCCAGGGCGCTCAAGTGCGATGGTGATTACTACGACCTGCTCATCGCCGTGCTCGAGCACGACGCAAAGGAGCTCGGCATCGCGTCCGAGCGCATCATGACGGACATGGAGCTGCTCCAGGCGATCCTCAGCCAGCCGGAACCGCCGGAGGCCATTCTGCCCGCGCAGGGATCTGACACCCCGGCGGAAACGGAGCCGGAGGCCGCCGATGATACGCAGGCCGCTGCGCCCAAAGCCGCCGAAGAAGTCGCGGCCAAGGCCGCCGAGCTGTCGCAGGACATTGAAAAGCACATCAACCGTCTGCTCGGCAAAATGCGGCCGCGCCGCAACCGGCCCGGCAAGGCGGAAAACGCTGCGCCGGAAGCCGACGCAGACGTGCCGGAAAAAGGATGAACACACCGGGGCGGCCGCACGGCCGCCCCATTTTTGAGCTGCGGAGCGCCCGAAACCGGTTGGAAATCATGGATTTTCACGGGCCGCGGGTTTCCGCTTGCAAATGTTGATGATCTCTGGTATGATGCTTATTGGTTAGAGCTATCTAACTTACGAAAACAACCTAATCCATAGCAAAAAGGAAGCTGTCTTATGCAAACATTTTGGGGGATCCTGATCCCGTTTCTCGGCACCGCGCTGGGCGCGGCGTGCGTGTTCTTTATGAAGAAAGCGCTCAGTGACGCCGTGCAGCGCTCGCTGACCGGTTTCGCCGCCGGTGTGATGGTGGCGGCTTCGGTCTGGAGCTTGCTGATCCCGGCGATCGAGCAGTCGGCAGGTATGGGGAAGCTCTCGTTCCTCCCCGCATTTCTGGGCTTCTGGCTCGGCATCCTGTTTCTGCTCGCGCTGGATCACATCATCCCGCACCTGCACGCGAACAGCGACCAGGCCGAAGGGCCGAAGAGCCGCCTGCAGCGCACGACGATGATGGTGCTGGCCGTGACGCTGCACAACATCCCGGAGGGCATGGCCGTCGGCGTGGTATACGCCGGGTTCCGCTCCGGCAGCGCACAGGTCACGGCGGCCGGTGCGCTGGCCCTGTCGCTGGGCATCGCCATTCAGAACTTCCCGGAAGGGGCGATCATCTCAATGCCGCTGCGGGCGGAGGGCATGAAAAAAGGCAGAGCCTTCTGCGGCGGCGTGCTTTCCGGCGTGGTAGAGCCCATCGGCGCCGTGCTGATGATTCTGGCGGCACAGCTCGTTGTCCCTGCGCTGCCGTATCTGCTCAGTTTTGCTGCCGGAGCCATGCTCTATGTCGTGGTGGAAGAGCTGATCCCGGAGATGTCGCAGGGCGATCACTCCAATATCGGCACGGTGTTTTTCGCCGTGGGCTTCAGCATCATGATGATGCTGGACGTGGCGCTCGGATAAACAACAAAAACCACATCCGCCGGTCCGAATGGACCGGCGGATGTGGTTTTGCTTTCGGTATCTCTTACTTCGATTCCGGCAGGTTTTCCGTCGCAAAGAGCGTGATCACATTCTTCAGCGTCTCCTGATCGTAATCCTCGGCGATCGCAGATGCGTTCCAGTAAGCATAATCGCCCTCGAACCAGCTCTGCAGGTCATCGAGATCCTCCGCATAGCGGAACTCCAGGTGATAGGTGGTCGCCATCGTGTCCGGAGAGAAGGCAAAGTAGGTGAATTCACCGGAGTTTTCGTCCTCGCTCTGATAGAAAATGAAGCCGTTTTCATTTTCCTTGTCCAGCTTTCGATAAGTGTGGGAGAAAACTTCCTTGCCCTGCGCGTCCAGACCGGTGATCTTGTGGCCGTCCATCACGAACTTCGAAACCCCGGCCAGGAAATAGCAGTCGAAGGCCATGCTGTCCGGATCGGCCGCATATTTTTCGGCAGCGTCTGCGCCGTAGATCTTTGCCGTGCACATCCCGAGCAGCTTGTCCGTGGCGGCGTCCGCATTGTCCTCGCCCACCAGCTGCGCGGTGGCATCATGCCAGATGCTCCGGTAATCCGCCTTCGACAGCTCCGGGAACAGCTCCACATACGTCCCGCTGATGGTCGTCAGGTAGTCATCCGTGACCGTCTGCTGATTGGCCGCCGAGGGGGTGTTCGTGTCCGCTTTGGTCTGTCCGCAGCCGACGACCGACAGCAGGCAGATCACGCACATCAAAAATGCAGCAATTCTCTGTTTCATTGTATACCTCCTGTTATTAGTTAGTCTCGTCTAACCAGCAGGAAGTCTACCATATTGCGCCGCCCCGGGCTACTCCGTTTTGGTTTCACTGCTCCGTTTTGACGCATGCTTTGCATGGGCGCGGTACTGCGACGGCGTCGCGCCATAGCGTGCCTTGAAGCACGCGGAAAACTTACTGGCATTGTCATACCCCGCAGCCTGCGCGATCTGTGTCACCGGCTTTGCGCTGCGCACCAGCTCCACTGCGGCCTGTTCCAGCCGGTACTCCTTGATATAGTGATACACCGGAACGCCATAGACCCGCTTGAAAATTTTTTGCAGGTGGGACACCGAGATCTCGTGCTCCGCCGCCAGCTGCGACAGCGAGACATACCCCTCCCGGTCGGTCAGCAGATGATCCCGGAGATGCCGGGCCAGCTCTGCCTGCCTGACTGAGCAGTACGGGTCGGCTGCGGATTCGCGGGGAACACGGCCGAGCAGCATCAGCAGCTCCAGCACCTTGAGCTGCAGGAAGCCGGGATCCAGATAGGCAATGCTTTCATACAATTCCCGAAACACGTGCTCACAGCGCGGCCCGGCCGGGCCGTATGTATACCACTTACTGCCCAGGAGGTTGCGATTGAGCGCGGAAAAGTCCACGGAAAGCGCCGGCGCGTTCCGCGCGATCCAGCGCCGGGCGGGATCCGGAGCTACCTCCAGGCAGATGCCTTCGTAATAGCCCAGCGGAAAGTGCGACTCCGACATCGTGCCGTGCACGCCGTCGTAACAGCTGATGGCCATATCTCCCGGCTTGAGCAGAACATGATCCCGCAGAGAAAACCGGGTCTCAAAGCGCCCGTTGGCGCAGAAATTGATCTCCAGCATCCCGATCTGCGTGCGGATCTCCGTATAGGAGCCCATCTCCAGCCGCAGGCACATGGCGCTCACACCGTCCAGCAGCGGATAGAGGTGGATCTCTCCGTTTCCGTCCGCGTTTTCAAAGCCGCCGGCCTGCCCGTCCGGGCCGAAAGCGGCGGCCGCCTCGCCATGATACACGATCTCGATCACGCGCGCTCCTCCTTTCCTTGCGTACTCTGTCATGAGGCCGTCGGGCGGCCCGCCGGGTCATCTCAGCGTACAGGATCTTCACATTCCCCGCGCAGCGTCCGGATCAGCACGGTATAGGAGATGCCAAGGCAGGTGCACATCGCCGCATAAATGCAGACCAAAACGGCCGGAATGCAAAACCACGCGCTGACTCTGACTGCTAGCGCCACAAGCGCCGCAAATACGACCCAACTGAGCACGCTGCCCACGAGCATGGGGCGGCAGATGGTCTCGCTGATCGCCAACTCCTCCGCCGGCGTGTAGAGCCGGAAGGCGTGCTCGCTACGGATGAGCGCCCAGGCATAGGCGTCGTGCATGGCGCTGTCGATGTCCAGGCCCTCATAGAGCAGGTGGTTGAGCACGACGTTCGTGCGCGCCTCATAACAGGCCGCGCGCGCCCGCCCGGCCTCCGTCAGGCAGGGGCGGCGCGGGTCGCTCCGGTCGAGCAGGCCCTCGCGCTCGAGCGCCATGAAGATGCGGCTGACCTTCTGCTTCCCCTCGCCGAGCACACCGGCAAGGCCCGTGACCGTGCAGGTTTTGGGATCTTCATTGAGGAAGCTGAGTAGGACGCGAAGTTTCAGAATATCAGTGATTCCGGCATAAAAGGCTTGACTCCTTTTCAGATTTGCCCCGGAACAGGGCGTTTTGTGCCCCCAAAACGCAGTTAGATACAACTAATCATGCATAATGTGCCACATCGGCCCCGGTTTGTCAAGCCAGTGCGCGCAAAAATCCGATCGCCCGCTCCCGCGCGGACAAAGAAAAGCCCGGGATCCAGCGGATCTCGGGCTTTGGAAACGATATTCGGATAGATCAGCGCTTGCTGAACTGCGGAGCGCGACGAGCGGCTTTGAGGCCGTACTTCTTACGCTCTTTCATTCTCGGGTCACGGGTCAGCAGGCCGGCAGCCTTCAGGGGCGCACGGTAGCTGTCCTCGACCTGCAGCAGCGCACGGGCGATGCCGTGACGGATCGCGCCGGCCTGGCCGGTCACGCCGCCGCCAGTCACGGTGGCTTCGACGTCGAACTTGCCCATGGTATCGGTCGCCGCGAAGGGCTGACGAACGATGAGCTTCAGGGTCTCGAGACCAAAATAGTCATCCAGCGGACGGCCGTTGACGGTGATGCTGCCGGTACCGTTCGGGAACAGGTGCACACGCGCGACGGAGGACTTTCTGCGGCCGGTGCCATACATATAGGCTTTCTTGCTCGTATAAGTTGCCATGTTCTATTTCCTCCTTCTCAGCGATCCCAGACTTCGGGCTTCTGTGCCGCATGGGGATGCTCGGCGCCGCGATAGATCTTCAGGCGCTTGAGCTGCCACTGGGCGATGGTGTTCTTCTGCAGCATGCCGCGCACAGCCAGACGCATAGCCAGCTCGGGCTTGTCCTTCATGAGCTTCTTGTACTGCGTCTCGTGCAGGCCGCCGGGATAACCGGAGTGCGTGCGGTAGTACTTCTGCTCGAGCTTCTTGCCGGTGAGCACTGCCTGCTCGGCGTTGATGATGATGACAAAGTCGCCGCAGTCAACGTGCGGAGTGTAGTCGGTCTTGAGCTTGCCGCGCAGCAGATCGGCAGCGAGCGCTGCGGTCTTGCCCATCGGCTTGCCGGCTGCATCCAGAACGTACCACTTGCGGGTGACGGTGTCCTTGTTCAGCAAAGTAGTGGACATATTCGTGCCTCCAATTTGAATGTGTTGAAAAACATTTTGACATTTTTCAGGCGCGAACGTAGAATAGGTCTCACATTCGCGCTTATCTTTTATACCACAATCGGTGGTACCTGTCAACGGAATTTTGATTTAGATATTACTTTGCTCTCAAAATCTCCGTTTTTCTCCGTTTTACGCTCGAATTCACAGTTTCTATTTTCATTTTGGAGGTCCCGCTATGAATGACCTGAACGCGTTCACCGGTCTGGTGCGCCGGTGCGTGGAGGATTATGACATGATCGCGCCGGGCGACACCGTCGCCGTCGGCGTCTCGGGCGGCAAGGATTCGCTCGTGCTGCTCATGGCGCTCAATGAGCTGCGCCGGTACTATCCGAAGCCGTTCACGCTCGAGGCGATCACGGTCGAACTCGGCTTTGACGGCATGGACTTCGCGCCGGTGGCGGAGCTGTGCGATACGCTCGGCGTGCCATACAACCGCCTGAAAACGGACATCAAAGAGGTCGTGTTCGACGTGCGCAAGGAGGATAATCCCTGCTCCCTGTGCGCGAAGATGCGCCGCGGCGCGCTGTGCACCGCGCTCAGCGAGCGCGGCATCACGAAGCTCGCGCTCGGCCATCACTTTGACGACGCGGTCGAGACATTCCTGCTCTCGCTCGTGTACGAGGGGCGCATCAGCTGCTTTCAGCCGGTGACGCACATGACGCGCACGGGCGTGGATCAGATCCGTCCGATGCTCTACGCCGGCGAAGGGCGCATCGCCAATCTGGCGAAGGCGCTGGCGCTGCCGATCGTCGAAAACCCCTGCCCCGAGGACCGCGGCAGCAAGCGCTACGAGATCAAGCAGTTCATCCGCACCATGAGCCAGACCTACCCCGATCTGCGCAGCAAGGTGTTCGGCGCCATCCAGCGCGCACCGCTCGACGGCTGGGAAAAGACGCGCTGATTTTTAGGAAAAGCGAAAACAGGACAAGCCCGATGGGAAGATCCCATCGGGCTTGTGTTGTTGAAGTGAAGTCTCAGAGGACGTTCTGGCAGAAGCGCATGATGATCGTGGCGGTCTGCGCACGGGGGGCGTCACCCTTCGGCTGAAGGGTGTCCACGCCGTTGGAATTGCCGACGCCGAGGATCAGGCCCTGTGCGACCGCCCAGGACAGCGGTGTGCGGGCATAATCGGAAATGGAGCTGTAGTCCGGATAACCGGTCAGGTCAGCGGTATCGTACACGTCCAGATCCAGAACATTCTTGGTGTAGTTATAGAGGATGGTCGCCATATCCTGGCGCGTAATGGCATCATTCGGGGAGAACGTGGTGGGGCTCGTGCCGTTCACGACACCCTTCTCGAACGCCCAGTTGATCGCATCGACAGACCAGCTGTCGGTCACATCGGTGAAGGGGCTGGACTTGGCAGCCTTCGGAGAACCGGCCTGACGGTAGAGCATCGTCACGAGCTGTGCGCGCGTGGTCGTGCCGTTCGGCGCGATGGTCGTCGCGCTCGTGCCGTTCAGGATGCCGTTCTGGATGCAGTAATCCAGGCCCTTATGCGCCCAGTTGGTGTAGGCGGGCATATCGGTGAAGTGAGCGCCCGGGCAGACATGTGCACCGGTCGAGCTGCTCACCGGGATGCTGTTGAGCATCTTGGCCAGCTCGAAGAACTTTTCCTGCAGCAAGGCGTGCGTGGACTTCTGCATCTGGCCGACCATGTTGATGTGGTCGGTGTTGTCGATCTTCTCGATGTAGTTCCAGACGCCCATCTTGGTGCCGGCCTTGAAGGTCATCTTGCCGTCAGCGCCGACGCCGTAGTTTTCATTGTACTTATCCGTGGAATTCTCGTGCGGACGGATCGCGGAGCGGACGGAGACGATGCCGTCATTCTCCCACCAGTCCGGCGTGATGTTCACATGGCCGACCGCGTAGTTGACGTGTCTGCCCATGTAGGTGCTGCTCTTGACCATCATCGGGTTCATGCTGGCATTCGGCAGATAGTGGCCGGTCAGCGGTTCACGATGGGTGTTCGAGCAGGCGACGGAGAAGTAATAGATATCATCCTGCGCCTTGGCATAGCCGTTGAGCACGGCCGCGCCGTCGACGTCAAGGTCATAGACGCTCAGGTCGTTGGTGTGCTGCGTCCAGATCTTGCTGTTGATCACACGGTTGAAGTAGCTGAAGTAAGACTCGTTGGGCTGGCGCACCAGACCCCACTGATCGAGCTTGAAGTCCAGGCCGAAGTTGTTCTCATTGACATTGGTGCCGGCAACCGCGCCGATGATGCCCATGGCATACTGGGCCAGATCGCCGATGTTCTGATAGACCTTCGTGTCATACTGGCTGCCGTCGTGCGGCGTGCAGAGCGTCGTGATGCTCTCGATCCAGTGGCGGCACTCGCCGGTGAACAGCGGGCTGATATCACCGCCGCGGCTGGCGTTGCGCTCATCGGCATCACCGTTTTCCAGCAGCTGTGCGAGCATACGGATCGTCTCGCCGCCCATGCTGTGGCCGACCAGATGCACTTTCAGCTCACTGTCGGGGTTATTCAGCTCTGGCAGAACGCCCGGGAACGTGCGGCCATAGCGCGCATGGCCGTTGGTGGCGGAGTGGTATGCGCCGTAGTCGACCGTGCCGCCGACGAGGTAGGCATACAGCTCACAGGCGCGGTCCCAGTTGCTGGCGACGGGGCCGATGGACGGGGTGTAGACCTTGTAGCCGGCATTGTTGAGAATGTCGCGCAGGCTGCTGAAGCCGCCCCAGTAGTTCAGGCCGAGCACTTCCGTGCCGCCCCAACCGAACAGGCCGTGCACCAGCACGATCGGATAGTGGTTGCCGCTCGCCGACAGGAGCTCCGGCAGATCCGCGTCCGTCAGTTCGTCAGCAGAGGTCGCACGATCGGACTCGAAGTCCGTCGTATCGGCAACGCTTGCTGCGAAACCGGGCATGCAAAGCACCATCGCCAGAACCAGAACGGTGGCGAGTACTCTGCTCCACGTTTTCTTCATGAAAAATCCCTCCAATAGATTTGGGACAGCATTGAAATCTGTCCCCTTTTTTATGGTTGCACTATAGTGCCGCTGCGAGAAAAGCACAATCCCCACTGCGGTACAAATGTAACACTTTTGCGCATTTTCCAGCGCTTGATGAAACACACGTCACCATTGTGTGCGCCCCGATACAGAATGCGTATGGACAAAAAAAGCCTGCCGTCCGTGGGATGCGGACAGCAGGCTTTGCACTGCGGGATCAGATCATAATGCCGCGCTTTTTGGCCTCGAAGGTCAGCTCGTCGCGGAAGTCGGGGTGCGCAATGGCGATCAGCTGGCGGGCACGCTCGCCAAGGCTGCGGCCGCGCAGATGCGCCACGCCGTACTCGGTGACGATGTAGTCGACATCGTTCTTGCTCGTCGTAACGACGGCGCCCGGGGTGAGGATGGACTTGATCTTGCTGATCGTGCCGCCCTTGGCCGTGGACGTGAAGGCGATGAAGCTCTTGCCGCCGCGGGACTGGCAGGCGCCGCGGACATAGTCGATCTGGCCGCCGGAGCCGGACATGTGCTTCGTGCCGACCGACTCGGCGCAGACCTGGCCAAAGAGGTCGACCTCGACCGCGGCGTTGATGGAGATCATGTTGTCGTTCTGGCAGATGACATCCGGATCGTTGACGTATTCGACCGGCAGGATCTCGACGGCCGGGTTATCGTCGATATAATCATAAATGCGCTGCGAACCGAAGGCAAACGTCGTGACGGTCTTGCCGCGGTGGATCTGCTTTTTGCTGTTGTTGACCGCGCCGCACTCGATGAGCTCGACCATGGAGTCGGTGAACATCTCGGTGTGGATGCCGAGGTCGTGCTTGGCCTTGAGCGCCATGCCGGTCGCGTCCGGGATCGCGCCGATGCCGAGCTGCAGGCACGCGCCGTCCGGAATGCGCTCGGCGATGAGGCCGCCAATCGTCTTGCTCACCTCGTCGAGCTGGACCGGGGGCAGGACCGGCAGATCGTGGTTATACTCCACGATGGCATCGACCTGCGAAATGTGGATCAGCGAGCCGCACAGGCCGCGGGGCTGACGGTCGTTGACCTCGAGGAAGATCCGCTTGGTCTTGTCGAGCATGGCGTCGATATACGAACCGTTGAGCGCCAGGCTGAAGTAGCCGTGGCGGTCCATCGGCGCGACCTCGACGCACACGGCGTCATAGTCGTACTCCGTGCGGATGCGGGTCGGGAAATCGCGGTAATATGCCGGGATGATATCGGCATAGCCGGCGTTGACCGCCTTGCGCGCCGCGCTGCTGGAAAACCAGCTGTAGCCGGTCATCTTGCCGGCCAGCGTGGGGTCGGTATAAAACTCGAACGGGTACGCATCGAGCAGGGCCTGCACCTTCACGCCCGTAATATCGCTGTTGCGGATGCGCTCCGCGATTGCGGTCATGATGGCCGGCGTCTGCGAGGTCGCCGTATCCATGCCGAGCAGCCAGCCGGACTGCACCTGCTGGGCAATCTTATCCGGCGTCGTCAGTTTTTCCTGATACATCTTCTGATAGTCTGTCATAATTTGCTCTCCTAAAACAAAAAATATGAACACATGGGTACAAATAATATACACGATTCGAAAACGTAATTCAAGAGGGCGCGCGTCCGTTTTGCGATCCTTGCAAAAAATCCGTCACATTTTCAGGAAAATGAGAGGTTTTCTCACGTGAGAAAGTATGATATGATATTGTGAGATTTGTTTGAATTCTTGAATGAATGGATCTTTATCCTCTTTTTTTCATGCGGCTCTCATTTCTTCCGGTTACAATGAGCAATGTCGCATCATGCGGCGGGACGCTCCTGCCAATTCAAAAAATAAGGAATGATACGACAACATGACGATCACGATTGTCTGTGATATTCTGGGCGAAGAAAACAATGGCACCACGATCGCCTGCATGAACCTCATCCGCTTCCTGCGCGCGCAGGGGCACACGGTGCGCGTGGTCTGCGCCGATCAGGACAAGGCCGGCAACGAGTGCTTTTACGTCGTGCCGGAGCTGAACCTCTACCTGCTCAACCCGATCGTGGAGCGCAACGGCGTGACGCTGCCGCGCCTGGACCGCTCCCTGCTCGAGGACGCGATCCGCGACTGCGACGTCGTGCACACGACGTTCGTGCTGCAGCTGTCGCACACGGCGGTGAAGATCGCCAAGGCGTACAACAAGCCCATCACCTCCAGCTTCCACTGCCAGGCCGAGAACGTCACGGCGCACTTTCTGTGCAAGGATCTCGATGCGATCAACCGCGGCGTCTACCGCGCCTGCTACCAGATGGTGTATCAGTATTCGGACATCATCCATTACCCGACGCAGTTCATCCGTGACACGTTTGAGGCCGTCGTCGGCCCGACGAACGGCCGCGTGATCTCCAACGGCGTCAACAGCATGTTCACGCCCGGCCCGGCCAAGCGCCCGACGGGACTGGAAGGCAAGTTCCTCATCGTCTCGACCGGCCGCCTGTCGAGCGAAAAGAATCAGGAGATCCTCATCGAGGCCATCGGCCGCTCGGCCCACCGCGAGCAGATCCACCTGATCCTCGCCGGTGAAGGACCGCGTGAAGAGCATTACCGTCATCTGGCCGAAAAATACGGCGTCGACATGGAGATCGCGTTTTTCTCACGGCAGGACCTGCTGAATCTGCTGCGCTGCGCCGACCTCTACTGTCACCCCGCCGAGGTGGAGATCGAGTCCATCGCCTGTCTGGAGGCCATCGCCTGCGGGCTGGTGCCGGTCATCGCCAACTCCCCGAAGAGTGCGGCCAAGGCATTCGCGCTCGACGAGAAATCTCTATTTAAAAATAAGGACCCCGAGGATATGGCCGCCAAGATCGACTACTGGGTCGAGCACCCGGCCGAGCGCGCGGACTACAGCCGGAAATATCTCGAGAGCGGCACGCAGTTTGAACAGCAGAGCTGCATGCGCCAGATGGAGCAGATGCTCTTTGACGCCGTCGCCCTGCGCGGTGAGCCGACATGAGCCGCAAGACCATCTATTATCACGACCCGCTGCACGACGACTTCGCGCCGACGAACGGGCGCATCCGGCCGAAGCCGATCGGCGCCGACTTTCCTTATGAGCACCCCAGCCCGGTCTGGCAGGCGCTCGCGTTCGTCGTCTACCGGCTGATCATGACGCCGTTTCTGTTTTTGTACTGCAAGCTCGTTTTCGGCCTGCGGATCGAAAACCGCAAAGTGCTGCGCGAGCTGCCCGGCGGCTATTTTCTCTACGGCAACCACACGAACACGCTGGCGGATGCCTTCATCCCGACGCTGCTGGCGTTCCCGCGCCGCGCAAACATCGTCACCGCGGCGGACACAGTCTCCATTCCGGGCGTGCGCAACATCGTGCAGATGCTCGGGGCCGTCCCGCTGGCCGACACGATCGACGGCACGCGGCAGTTTCTGGCCGCGATCCACCGGCGGCTCGAGCGCCGCCAGGCCGTCATGATCTACCCGGAGGCGCACATCTGGCCATATTATAATGGTATCCGCCCGTTCCCGGACACAGCGTTTGCCTATCCGGTGCGCGAGCAGGTGCCCGCCGTCGGCGTGGTGGTCGTCTACCGGCAGCGGAAGCTGCTGCGGTTTCTGCCGCCGTGCATCACCGTCGTTGTCGGCGAGCCGGTCTACCCGGACGCATCCCTGCCGCCGCGCAGCGCCCGCCGGGCCCTGCATCAGAACGTCTATACATTCATGTGCGATACCGTCGCCCGGCGGCACAGCTATGCGCACATCGAATATCTCCCCGCACAGGACACACAACCGGCCGCGCAATGACCGCGCCGCACGACCAGAAAGGTGGGATCCCGCTTGGCACATTTGACTGAAGCCGCCATCCAGGATGCATTCCTGAGACTGCTGTCCGAGCAGCCGTTTGACAAGATCACCGTGACCCAGCTCGTGGACGAGTGCCAGATCACGCGCCGGACGTTTTACTACCATTACTCCGATCTGTACGAGCTGCTGGACACCATCCTCCACCGCGAGACCGAGCGCGCGCTCGATGAATTTGAGGCCACCGGCAGCTGGGAAGAGTGCATGATCACCGCCTCCCGCTTCGCGCGTGAGCACAAGCGCGCCGTGTACCACATCTACACCTCCTCGCACCGTCTGGAGCTGGAAAAGCATGTGGACCGCATTTCCGGGGAAATGATGCACAGCTATGTGGAGGCGCAGGCCCACGGCCTGCGCGTGAGCGAGGCGGACAAAAAGCTCGTGTGCGACCTCTACCGCTTCGGCATCACGGACATTTTCTACGAATGGCTCGAAAACGGGATGAAAGAGGATCTCGAGGCGCAGATCCGCCGCCTGAGCCTGCTGTTCACCGGCAACATCCGCGCCTCCCTGTCCCGGGTGCAGATCCCGGCCGAATCGTAACCATCCCCGGCGGGCACAGCAACGTGTCCGCCGGGTCCATTTCACCAGCAAAGGAGATTTGTCATGCCGATTCTCGATCATCTGGAGCCGCGCGCTGTCTTTTCCTGTTTTGAGCAGCTGTGCGCCATCCCACACGGCTCCGGCAACACGAAAGCCATCAGCGATTACCTTGTTCGCTTCGCAGCCGAACATCAGCTGCGCTGCATTCAGGACGCGCACAACAATGTCATCATCTTCGCACCCGGCACGCCGGGGTACGAGACCGCCGCCCCGGTCATCCTGCAGGGGCACATGGACATGGTCTGCGAGACTGCGCCGGACTGCACGAAGGACATGGCCCGCGAGGGGCTCGACCTCTTCGTGGACGGCGATACGATCGGCGCACGCGGCACAACGCTCGGCGGGGACGACGGCATCGCCGTGGCCATGGCGCTGGCGATCCTGGCTGCGGACGACATCCCCCATCCCCCGCTCGAGGTTGTCATCACCGTCGATGAGGAGACCGGCATGCTCGGCGCGGCCGCACTGGACGCCTCCGTGCTGAAGGGGCGCACGATGCTCAACCTCGACTCCGAGGACGAGGGCGTGCTCACCGTCAGCTGCGCCGGCGGCAACGTGTCCGTGTGCACGCTGCCGGTCACGCGCGCGCCGTTTTCCGGCACAGCGCTGACCGTGACGGTCGGCGGTCTGCTCGGCGGCCACTCGGGCGCAGAGATCGACAAGGGCCGCGGCAACGCAAACCTCCTCATGGGCCGCGTGCTGTACGCCGTCGGCGCGCGCACGCCGCTGCGGCTCGTCTCCGTCGCCGGCGGCCTGAAGGATAACGCCATCCCGCGCGAGAGCCGGGCCGTCATCGCCGTGGCCGATGCAGCCGCCGCGCAGGCGGCGATCGCGGACATGGACGCCGCGCTCCGGCACGAATACGCGGCCGCCGACCCGGATGTGTCCGTGCGCGTTGACGCAGCCCAGGCGCAGCAGCCGCCGATGGACGAGGCGTCCACGCAGCGCGCCGTGTGCATGCTCTGCTGCCTGCCGAACGGCATTCAGGCCATGAGCCGGGACATTCCGGGCCTCGTGCAGACGTCGCTGAATCTCGGCATCCTGACGACGGATGCGGACACCGTGCAGGCGTCGTTCTGCGTGCGCAGCAGCGTGTCCACGCAAAAGGAGATGCTCGTCGCGCGCCTGCGCTGCCTGATGGCGCAGCTCGGCGGCACGGTGGCCGTCTCGGGCGACTACCCCGCGTGGGAATACCGCAAGGACTCGCCTCTGCGCGAGCGCATGGTCGCGGTCTTCCGCGAACAGTACGGCCGCGATCCGAAGGTGGAAGCCATCCACGCAGGCGTCGAGTGCGGACTGTTTGCCGGGAAGCTGCCGGGGCTCGACTGCGTGTCCTTCGGCCCGGATCTGACGGAGATCCACACCTGCCGCGAGCGGATGCACATTGCCTCCGTGCAGCGCGTCTGGCGCTACACGCTCGAGGTGCTGCGCCGCTGCAAATAAGCGAACATGCAAAAACCGCCCTGCACCGATCGGTGCAGGGCGGTTTTTCTGTTGGGATGTTACTTGCGCAGTTCGTGCTCGTCGCTGCGCTTGCGTGCGGCCACGGCCACGATGCCGGACAGCGCGACGAGTGCGATCATGTTCGGCAGCACCATGAGCTGGTTGAACATATCCGTCAGCTCCCAGACCAGATCATTGGACAGGCAGGAGCCGAGGAAGATGAAGATAATAGCGATGATGGAGTAGGCAAGGTTTGCCTTCTTGCCGAAGAGATAATTGACATTGATGCGGCCGAAGAGGTTCCAGCCGACGATCGTCGAGAACGCGAAAAACAGCAGGCAGATGGCCACGAACGCATTGCCGAGCGTATCACCGAACACGCTCGAGAACGCGAGCTGCGCCATGTTCGTCTTGGAGATGCCGTCGACCGCGCCGTGGGCCAGCGGGCCGTTGCCGGCGTAGAGCGTGGAGATGACGACGAGCGCCGTCATGGTCAGGACGACGAACGTGTCGATAAACACGCCGATCATTGCGACCGTGCCCTGCTCGTGCGGGCTCTTGACGTTGGCCAGCGCATGCGCGTGCGGCGTGGAGCCCATACCGGCCTCGTTCGAGAACAGGCCGCGCTTGGCGCCCTGGCTGATGGCCGTCTTGAGTGCGTAGCCGATGCCGCCGCCGATGATGGACTGCGGCACGAAGGCGTACTTGAAGATCATGCCGAAGGTCTCCGGCACGTAGCGGATGCGGGCAAAGAGCACGATCAGGCCGCCGACCAGATACAGGCAGGCCATGACCGGCACGATCTTCTCCGTGACGGAGGCGATGCGCTGCACGCCGCCGATGAAGATGAACGCCGCAATGGCGGAAACGATCAGGCCCATGACCCAGCTCGGGATATGGAATGCGTTCTGGCACGCCTCACCAATGGAGTTGGACTGCACCATGGAGCCCATGAAGCCGAGCGCCAGAATGATCGCGACCGCGAAGAAACCGGCCAGGAACTTGCCGAAGCCGTTCGGGAATGCGCGCTTGATGTAGTACACCGGGCCGCCGAGGACCGTGCCGTCCGGCTCGACCACGCGGGTCTCCTGCGCGAGCACCGCCTCGGCATAGATCGTCGCCATGCCGAAAAACGCGATGATCCACATCCAGAAGATCGCGCCGGGGCCGCCGATGAGGATCGCGCCGCAGGCGCCGACGATGTTGCCGGTGCCGACCTGCGCCGCGACGGCCGTCGCCAGTGCCTGGAACGAGCTCATGCCGGATTTATGCTTCTCGCCGTTGAGACTGAACTCGCCGAAGAAGCGCCGCCAGCCTTCGCCGAAGCAGCGCACCTGCACGAACCGCGTGCGGATGGTGAAATACAGACCCGCGCCGAGCAGCAGAATGATCAGCACATAGTCTGACAGGTACATGTTGATGGTCTGCACGATTTTGAGTAAGGTATCCATGTTGTTTCTCCCTCTGCATTGAATTTTTGCAAAGCAAAAAGCTGCCGGTCGTTTTGACCAGCAGCTCCAGAGAACAAACAGCGCTTGAACGCCCGCACACATCGGGCACTCGCTCTGTCCTTTTGCCTGAGAGATTCGGCTTTCGCCTTGCACCTTCGGCACCCGCTTGGCGCGGGATTCTCCAGAGTTCCTCCGCCTCCAGTCTCAGCCGAGCCGATCCTTGAGGTTTCGACGGATATTTATTTGATTGCGTCGAGTATTATTACATACACACGCAGGGCTTGTCAAGCCCCAACTTCAAAAAAAGTTTACAAATTGCCGGTGCCGTACATCAGCGCCGTGAGCGCGACGACCGGAGCCGTCTCGCACCGCAGGATGCGCTCGCCCATGGAGCAGATGTGCATGCTGAGCTTGCGGGCCATGTCGGCCTCGAACTCGGCAAAGCCGCCCTCCGGCCCCGTGATGATGGCTGCCGATGCGATCGGGGACGCCGTGTGCTCGATCGCGTCGCGGATCGTCTCGCGCTCGCCGGTCTCGTACATGAACAGCGGCAGATCGGTGTGCAGCGCGTCGTTGAGCACAGCGACGAAGTCCGCCTCATAGCGCACCTGCGGGATGATGCCGCGGCCGGACTGCTTGGCCGCCTCCTCAGCGATGCGCTGCCAGCGCTCGAGCTTCTTTTCCATATTGACGGCCTTGGCCACACAGCGCGTGCAGGAGAAAAACACGATCTCGGACGCGCCCGCCTCCGTGCACTTCTGCACGAGAAAGTCGCTGCGCTCTCCCTTCGGCAGGCCGGCAAACACCGTCGTGCGCACGGTGGGCTCTGCCTTGCACGGCACGACCTCGATGACCTCGGCCTCGGCCTCGTGCTCCAGCGTCTGTACCAGGCGGCACTTATAGTCGCGCCCCACGCCGTCGCAGATGACAATGTCGTCGCCCGCGCGCAGACGCAGCACGCGGATGTGGTCGGCGTCGCGGCCGCGGATGATCGCCCGGCCATTCGGGAAATTCGTACCTGCTATGAAAAATCGAGCCATAATGGTCGCCTCCGACGGAAAAGTCTCTGCCGTGATTATGGCACACTTTGCACGTTTTTGCAAGCCGGGCCATAGCATGATGTGGGGGTATGGACGATGCAGGATTCCGTTTTTCTTGACAACCGCACATTTCAGCGCGTCTGGCAGCGCGTGGCGGGCAACACAGGTGCGCCCGCAGCCGAACCGCCGGAGGCCGACACGCTGACCGATCTGCTCGCCGAGTGCATCCGCGCCAAGGCGGCCGGGGCTGCGTTTTACACAGCGCTCTCGCAGCGCATCCGCACCGGGCGGCAGCAGCTGCTCGGCATCGCGGCGCAGGAGCGGGCACATCAGAAGGAGCTACAGGTGGAGTATTTTCTGCGCACGGGCGAGCGCTGCGTCCCGCCCGCCGCCTGCCCGCGTCTGGGCACGGCCGCGCAGGATCTGCGCTGCGTCTATACGCAGGAGCTTAAGCTGGCGGAGCGGCTCGACGCGGCGGCAAACACCGCGCCGTCCCCGCTGCACCAAACGCTGGCCGCCATGGCGCAGCAGGACCGCTGCCACGCCCAAGCCGTGCGAAACCTGCTCGCCTGTCTGCTGGGCTGAGACAAATCCGCACAAAAAATGCGTTTCTTTCAAAATGGTACTTGACTTTATGACGAATCTTGATTATAATGTGCAAGCTGACAACTTAAAATGTAAGCAACCCGAACAGAACGTGGAGAAGTCGCGTAGCCTGGTCGAGCGCGCACGATTGGAAATCGTGTATACCCCACAAGGGTATCGAGGGTTCGAATCCCTCCTTCTCCGCCACAAAAGGTAGGTAATTTTGATAGAAATTGCCTACCTTTTCTTTTTGCCCGAAAGCCCTTGATTTAAGGGCTTTTTCGGTATCCGGCAACAAAAAAGCAGCCGCTACGGAGCTATTTCCGCAGCGGCATTTTTACTTTTCGGCTGTCCCCGGCACCCCTCTCCCGGACAAATCGTTCTCACAGAGGGGTATTGTTCAATTTGAGGGGTATCGTTCTCACAGAGGGTAATCGTTCAATTTGAGTCCGTGTCCAGCGTCACGGGTATGTAAACCATCTTCAGCGGGATCATTTTTCTGTATTTCTCACTAAGCTGGCCATAATACTTCAAAACGAGTTCAACCAGTTCTGTACCATTGATTCCCCGAATAATCGGCGTGCTTTCAAGATACTTCTTCGCGTTTTTCGTGTAGTTGGACAGAGTGACAAACAACCCATAATCGCCCTCACGCATTGCGCCTTTGAGAGATTGAATGGTCGTTTCCTTTATATCCCCATCCTGACTCTTAACTTGGACAAGGATTCGAGGTGGGAGCTCATCCTTATAGGCGGTGATGTCAATTCCGCTGTCGCCACCGTGCGGGGAGACTGTTGTACGGTACCCAATGGCCTGCAGCAGGTCCGCGACAAACTCTTCAAGATCATACCCTTTTAGCTGGCGGCTGATTTCCTTGAGAATGAAATCCTTTGTGTTCTCGATTATTTCTTCTGCGGTAGGACCAACGCTCTCATCTTCCTCTGGAAGGCTCTTTTTAAATCCCTTGTCGAGTGCAGAAAGAAACTCATCCGCGTAGTTTTTCACGGTGAAAAGTGACATGAATGATCCGATCTCATAAAGAGCCCCCTGAGAAAACGACATGCGCGGCAGGTGTTTTATCCACTTAACACTACGTTGCTGTTTGTACTCTATTGCATCTGGTGAATACTGGTACTCGCTTTCCACGACACCTATGTTCACCATTCTGTCAGTCTTTGACGGGAATACAACGTAATCACCAATTTGCATCTCATGCACAAAGCGGAAAAGCATACCTGAACTGGTCGCAACGCTGCCCTTTTTTGCATCAGGGAACACAGCAAGGTACTTGTCTCTAAACGATTCACGGTCTGGAGCGAGAACAGATAAATCTCCCATCTCTTTCCATCCGATTGCAATCACATTGCCTTGTAGGAAAAGACTATCATCCTGTGTGTGAATTCCCCATACTTTCTTTTCGTCGGCCATATTGCTTTCACCCACTTATTGTTTTCTGTGGTCATTATACTGCGAGAACCTGATAAATTCAACATTGCCCCCTGCGAAGTGGGCCTTTAAATGTAGATTTTTCGTGGTCAAAGAAGCATAATATGACTATCTACATTTGAGAGTGGTGAAAGAATGCTACGTTTTAGAAATCCCGGAACGCAATACTCTACTCAGGTGCAGGTCATCAAGCAGCTTTATGCCGCGCTGGGCCACCAAGAGAGCTTTTCATTGAACGATATGGCAGTTGTTATAGCTCAGGGGCGGCTGATGACTGCTTATGGCTATGCTGGCGATGACGCCATCCGTCTTAGCATGACAGATCAGGAAAGCATGAATTCTGCATTAATGAATGCAAAAATGTATGCAGAGGTATTCCGTATGCTCATGAGGAAAATCGATGCGCTCTCCGACTGTATCCGTGCGCTGGAGGAAAAGGCAAATCAGTAATCGTTCACTTTGAACCCCCTGTGGCAAGTGCCCCCCCTCGGACCCGGTTGACCCCCCTGAAGGGCAGGTGACCCCCCCTCCGGGAAATTCTATCAAAACGCGATACCTTTTCCACAAAAAACGGCAAATCTCATGAGAGATTTGCCGTTTTTTCTTTTTCACGCTTCCCGCTCCGCCCCTGACATTGCGGGATTGCAGGCAAAACACTTGTATGCTATAATAAAATTGTTGATTTTTGTCCGCGCGGCGCGTCCGCCGGCTACGGCAAACGAAATGATACTTAGAAAGGAACTTTGATGATGAAACCGAAATTTGACGGCTATGCGGCGCAGTATGACGCCTGGTTTATGGAAAATGACAACCTGTTTCAGAGCGAGCTGCGCCTGTTTCAGACCGCACTCGGCGACATTGCCGGCAAGCGCGTGCTCTCCGTCGGCTGCGGCAGCGGCCTGTTCGAGAGCATGATCAACTGCAGCGGCATCGAGGGCATCGAGCCCTCGCACGACATGGGCGCGATCGCGCAAAAGCGCGGCGTGAACGTGATCGCGTTCGGCGCAATTGAGGACGCCGAGCTGGAGGAAAATGCCTACGACGTGATCTATCTCAACGGCAGCTCCAGCTATATGGAGGATCTGACGCGCGCATTCAATGTCTGCAAAAAGGCGCTCAAGCCGAACGGTAAGTTTATTTCCCTGGACGTGCCCAAGGAGAGCGCGTTCGGCTTCATGTATCTGCTGGCAAAGGAGGCCGGCACGTTCGACCACCCGTCGCTCAGCGGTGTTATGCCCAAGTTGCCGTACCCGCTCGAGCTGTGCTGCGCGGGCGTGTGGCACTCCACCGAGGAGAAGATCGACGCGCTCAAGGCACTCGGCTTCCACGATTTTGACTTCTATCAGACGCTGCTGCGCAACCCCATGTACACCAACGAGGTCGTGGAGGACGTCGTGCCCGGCTACCAGAGCGGCGGCTATGTCGCCATCATTGCGCACAAATGAGCGGGCATAACGGCACGAAGCTCTCGCAGCGGCTCCATGCGTGTGTGCAGGACATCTGGCCGCGGTACCTCTCCCACCCGTTCGTGATGCAGATGGCGGACGGCACGCTGCCGATGGAAAAATTCCGCTACTATATGCTGCAGGACTATCTCTACCTCAAGGACTACGTGAAGATCTTTGCGGCCATCATCCAGAAGGCCGATGATTTCGAGCAGATCCGCTTTCTGAGCGGAGAGCTGGCGAACACGATCGGCGAGACATTCCGCACGCATCTGCCGTACATGCAGCGCCTCGGCGTCACGGACGAAGAGATCCGCCGCGCGCGCCCGCACATCGACAACAGCGCCTACAGCCACTATATGCTCTGCGAGGCGCAGGCCGGGGACGTGCTGACCGGACTCGTGACGCTCTTAAACTGCTCATGGAGCTATGCCTACATCGCGCAGGAGATGGCGGCGCGCTATCCGGACGCGCTTCAAAACGAACACTACGGCGCCTGGTTCGCGGGCTACGTTTCGGAGGAGTACCGCCAGACGAATCAGGCGCTCATCGACCGGATCGACGCGCTCGGCGCGGACATCGACGAGCAGACGACACAGCATCTGTGCGAGATCTTCCAAACGTGCTGCCTGTTTGACCTGCGCTTCTGGGACATGGTCTACGCCATGGGAGAGACCTGATGCGCCCGCAAAACAGCCGCTTTTCCCTTGCGAGGTAACACCATGAAAGCCGAACGCAACAAGACCATAGACTTTCTGCCGGAGGACGCGCCGGAGTATCTCGCGCGCTGCCTGCGCGTGACGGAGGACGTGCCGCTCGACGCCGTGTGCGGCCGCACCATCTGCGGCGACACGTTTCAGGTCGCGCCGCACCTGCCGCGCGGCTTTGCAGACCTCCTGATCGTCGACCCGCCGTACAACCTGACCAAGGACTTTTCCGGCGGCGGCTTCCGGCGCACGACGGACGCAAACTACGCCGCCTTTACGCGCGCATGGATCGAGCTGCTGCTGCCGCTGCTCAAGCCGGACGCCTCGGTCTACGTCTGCTGCGACTGGCGCTCGAGCCCGGTCATCGGCATGACGCTCAAGGACTATTTCCGGCTGCAGAACCGCATCACCTGGCAGCGGGAAAAGGGCCGCGGCGCGCAGCGCAACTGGAAAAACGGCATGGAGGACATCTGGTTCGCCACCCGCACGGACGATTACACGTTCCATGTCGACGCCGTGAAGGTGCGCCGCCGCGTGCGCGCGCCCTACCGCGCCGACGGCCGGCCGAAGGACTGGGAGGAGACGCCGGACGGCAAATTCCGCAACACGTGCCCGTCAAACTTCTGGGACGATATCTCCGTGCCCTACTGGTCCATGCCGGAAAACACCGCCCACCCGACGCAAAAGCCCGAAAAGCTGCTGGCCAAGCTCATCCTCGCAAGCTCCGACCCCGGCGGCATCGTGTTCGACCCCTTCGCCGGCTCCGGCTCTACGGCCGTGACGGCGAAGAAGCTCGGCCGCCGCTTCGTCGCCATCGAGCGCAGCGAGCAGTACTGCGCCTGGTCCGAAAAGCGGCTGGAGCTGGCGGAGACAAACCCCGCCATCCAGGGCTACGCCGACGGCGTGTTCTGGGAGCGCAACGCCGGCCGCCTGCCGCGCTGAGCGAACTGCATATGCCCCGGCGCCCGGCTGACACCGGGCGCCGGTTTTGCTTGTTGGAAATTTGACGTTTCTTGACAAGCGTCCAAAACAGTGTTACAACGGAAACCGCTTGTGCAAGTACGAAACAAAGAAGGCGCAGATATGAAACGAGGCTATCTGTACATTGCGGTCACGACGCTGCTGTTTTCCAGCATGGAGGTCGCGCTGAAGCTGATCTCCGGGCAGTTCAACCCTATCCAGCTCAATTTCAGCCGGTTTCTCGTCGGCGGGCTGGTGCTCATTCCTTTCGCCGTGCGCGAACTGAAAAAGCGCGGCCGGAAGCTTGACGGCAAAGCGCTCGGCTCGTTTGCCCTGCTGGGCCTGATGGGCATCGCGGTAAGTATGTCGCTGTATCAGCTATCCGTCACGCGCATCCAGGCTTCGGTCGTCGGCGTGCTGTTTTCCAGCAACCCCGTGTTCGTGACGCTGTTCGCCTTCCTGCTCCTGCACGAGACGATCTCGAAAAACCAGATTGCGGGCCTCGTGCTGGACGTGGCGGGCATCATGCTCATCATCCAACCGTGGCACCTGCGGCTCGATGCGCTCGGTGTGGTGTACGTCCTGCTGGCGACGCTGCTGTTCGCGCTCTACGGCGTGTGCGGCAAGCGCCAGTGCGCGCGCTTCGGCGGCATCGTCGTGACGTGCTTCGGCTTTCTGTTTGGCGCGGCCGAGATGATCGCGCTCGCCGGTTTGACACATATTCCGGCCCTCTCTGCCGGCCTGACGGCCGCCGGTCTGGACACGTTTGCGAGCATCCCCTTCTTCACCGGCTACACGCTGGCCAACCTCCCGATCGTGCTCTTCATCTACATCGGCGTGACCGGCATCGGCTTCACATGCTACTTCCTGTCGATGGAGATCACGAGTGCGCAGACAACGTCGCTCGTGTTCTTCTTCAAGCCCGCGCTCGCGCCGCTGCTGGCGTTTCTGGTGCTGCACGAGGCCATCCCGGGCAATATGCTCGCCGGTATCGCGTGCATCCTCTGCGGCAGTCTGGTGTCCATCCTCCCCGGTCTGCTCGCACAGCGAAGGGCCGCTGCGCTTCCGTTCGCGGAAGACACGGTCAAGGAAGAAATCGAAATCTGAATCTGCAATCTTTGCGCCCGCAGCGATCGCTGCGGGCGGTTTTTGTTTTTTTGCAAAATTGGGCTTGACATCCCGCGCGCATTGTGTTATTGTCTTAATCGATTAATACAGCGATACGCAATTTCGACAGGAGGCGGCATCATGAACTGGAACATCCGCAACGACGCGCCTGTCTACACGCAGCTCGTGGACCAGATCGCCCGCGCGATCATTCTCGGGCAGTTTCCGCCCGGGAGCAAGCTGCCGTCGGTGCGCGACTTCGCGTCCGACGCCGGCGTGAATCCGAACACGATGCAGCGCGCGCTCGCCGAGCTCGAGCGTCTGGAGCTGATCCGGACGCAGCGCACGGCCGGCCGCACCGTGACGGAGGATTTGGCGCGCATCGACCGGGAAAAGCGGCGGCTGGCGCAGGCCGGCATCGACGCATTCTGGCAGGCGCTGGCGCAGCTCGGCTATGACCGGGCGCAGGCGCTCGAGCTGCTGCAGCAGGATCTGCGGCAGGCAAAGGAGGAAAAGTAACATGGCAATTCTCGAATGCAAGGGCCTGTGCAAGAGCTACGGCGCGGAGCCGGCGCTCGACCGCGTGGACCTCTCGGTCGAGCCGGGGCACATCGTCGGCCTGCTCGGCCCGAACGGCAGCGGCAAGAGCACGCTCATCAAGCTGGCCAACGGACTGCTCACGCCGGACGCCGGGGAAATTCTCATCGACGGCAAGGCGCCGTGCAGGGAGACGAAGAAGATCGTGTCCTATCTGCCGGAGCGCACCTATTTTGCCGACTGGATGACGGCGCTGCAGCTGCTGGCGTTCTTCGGCGATTTTTACGATGATTTTGACCGCGACGCGGCCGTGCAGATGATGCAGCGGCTCGGCATCCAGCCCAAGCAGCAGATCAAGCAGATGTCGAAGGGCACGCGCGAAAAGGTGCAGCTCATCCTCGTCATGAGCCGCAAGGCGAAGCTCTACCTGCTCGACGAGCCGATCGGCGGCGTCGACCCTGCGACGCGCGATTTCATTCTCAACACCATTATCAGCAACTACAACCCCGAGGCCGCCGTCGTCATCTCCACGCACCTGATCGCGGACGTGGAAAACATCCTCGACGACGTGGCGTTTCTCAACCGCGGCCATCTGCTGCTGCAGTCGTCGGCCGACGAGCTGCGCGCCAGGGAGGGCAAATCGGTGGACGCTGTGTTTCGGGAGGTATTCAGATGCTAGGAAAACTCTTAAAGCAGGATTTTCGCGCGACAGCGCGCATCATGCTGCCGCTGTATGCGGCCGTGCCGGTGCTCGGCCTGTTCACGAACCTGATCACCCGCCTGTGTGAAAACCAGAACGGCTTTCTGATCCGCGCCATTGGCGCGCTCGTGTCGTTCGTGTTTTCACTCTCACTCATCGCCGCCGTCGTGACGACGGTCGTGCTCATGATCCTGCGGTTTTACCGCAACCTGATGACGGACGAGGGCTACCTGATGTTCACGCTGCCGGTCTCGACGACGGAGCTGATCTTCTCGAAGCTGATCGTCTCGATCGTGTGGTTTCTCGGCACGTTCGCGGTCGACGCGCTCGGCCTGCTGCTGTCCGGCACGCTCGGCAGCTACGAGGATATCGTCCAGTTTCGGTTTGCCTTTACCTTCGGCGCACCGTACAGTATGCCGCCGATCACGCAGGCGCAGGCCGGCTGGCTCACCGTCGGCGTGGTCGTGCTGGTGGTTTTGTGCGGCCTTGCCCTGTGCCTGATGACCTACGCCGCCATGGCGATCGGTCAGAGTTTCAAGAAAAACAAGGGGCTCATGTCCGTCGTGTTCTTCTTTGTGCTCTGGATCGGCACGCGCCTCCTGCTGGCGCTGATCTTCGGCGCGTTCTACGGGTCGGCCACCTCGGCCGTCAACACGATGACCGTGCTGCAGGCGCTCTGGACCGTGCTCGGCTGCGCGTGTGTGGGCGCGCTGGCGTTTTGCGCGGGCTTTTTCTTTCTCACGCACGGCATGCTGCGCAAGCACCTGAACCTGCAGTAAAAGGGCAAAAAACACCCGGTATTGGCGCGCCAATACCGGGTGTTTGCTTTACGGATCAACAGGAGAGAATTACTTGGTGCCGAAGATGCGGTCGCCCGCGTCGCCCAGACCGGGGACGATGTAGCCGTGCTCGTTGAGATGATCGTCGAGCGCTGCGACGTAGATGTCCACATCCGGATGCTCTTTCTGCATCACGGCCACGCCCTCGGGGGCGCCGATGATGCACATGAGCTTGATGTGCTTGCAGCCGACTTCCTTCATGAACTGCACCGCGGCGGACGCGCTGCCGCCGGTGGCGAGCATGGGATCGACGATGATGACGTCGCGCTCGGCAATGTCGGGCGGCATCTTGAAGTAATACTTCACGGGCTCAAGCGTCTGCGGGTCGCGGAACAGGCCGATGTGGCCGACCTTGACGTTCGGCATCAGGGTGACCATGCCGTCGACCATGCCGAGACCGGCGCGGAGGATCGGCACGATGGCCAGCTTCTTGCCGGCGATGTGCTTGCAGTGCGCCGTGGCGACCGGGGTCTCCACGTCGATCTCCTCAAGCGGGAGGTCACGCGTAGCCTCAAAGCACATCAGCATGGCGATCTCGGAAATCAGCTCGCGGAATTCCTTGACGCTGGTGTTCTTGTCGCGCAGGATCGAGAGCTTGTGCTGGATCAGCGGGTGGTCAAAAACGTGAACATTACTCATCTCGTCGTCTCCTTTGTTGATTCAATTTTTCATTCTTGCGCCGCCTGAGCAGCCAGCCGTGCCTGGCGTTCCCGCTCGGCCTGCGACAGGCGCAGATAGACCGGGAGCAGTTCCTCCGCCGGGGCCGGCGTCTGCCCGAAGGCGGCCATGGCCACGCCCCACGCGCTCTGGCTGACCAGATTGCCCGGCGCCAGCACCGCAGGGATGCCCATGTCCAAACACGTATTATAACACAATTGTGCGCCGTCGCCAACCAGAAAAGCGGATTTCTGCATTTTTCCCAGTTCTTCGCCCAGCTCCGCGAGCGAAATCGCACGGTCTTCACAAAGACGCACCGGTTTTCCGCCCCGGATCTCGAACAGGGCGTTGTAGATCTGGCTGCGGCGGGCATCCATGGCCGCGCACACGAGCGCGCCCTCCCCCGCCGCGAGACCGTGATACGCCATGGCCTCGAGCGTGGACACGCCGATGGCGGGCTTCTGCGCGCCCCAGGCGAGCCCCTTGGCCGTGGACACGCCGATGCGCACGCCGGTGAACGAGCCCGGCCCGCGCGCGACGGCGATGGCGTCGACGTCCGCAAGCCTGGTATCGGTATTTTTCAGCATCTGCTCCGCCATCGGCAGCAGCGTGCAGCTGTGCGTCAGGCCGCTGCACTGCTGGCTCTGGGCAATGAGCACTCCATCGCGGCACAGGGCGACCGACGCCGCCTTGGCCGAGGACTCCAGTGCGAGGATCAGCATGTTTTCCCGCTCCCTTCCGTGATCGTGATGCGCCGGGTCGTCGGGCCGAGTTTTTCAAACCGGACCACGACCTCGTCGCCGTAAAAAGCGTCCTCCACGTTCTCGCTCCACTCGACGGCGCAGACGGAACCGCGGTTGACATAATCCTCCCAGCCAATGTCGAACAGCTCGTCGGCACTGCCGAGACGGTACATATCAAAATGGATCAGCTCGCGGGGCCCTTCATATTCGTTCACGATCGTGAACGTCGGGCTCGAGACGCGGCACGTCAGCCCCATGCCGCGGGCCATGCCGCGCACAAAGGCGGTCTTTCCGCTGCCGAGCTCGCCGTACATGGCCACGACCTTGCCGTCCGGCAGGGCGCGCGCAAAGTCCGCGCCGGCCTGTTCGGTCTCCGCTTCGCTGTGGGTCAGATATTCCTGCATGATATCCCTCCGATTCTGAAGAAGTATTATAGCACGGTTTCGGCCGTTGCGTAAAGTCGTTTTGTGTGATATAATAAGCGCCGATTTCAAAACGCCGCCGCGGCGGAAAGGAGGCCATTATGAAAAAAGCCATGTCCTACGCAAAGGAGTTTTTTCACCGGGCGGATATTTTCCTGCTCGTGATGGGCCTCATCTGCGCCATTTTCGGCATCGTCGTCATCTCGAGCGCCACGGCGTCGTACCACTCGGCCAAGTATGTCATCGTGCAGAGCGCGTCGCTCATCCTCGGCGTTTTCGCGTTCGTGGTCATGACCGTGCTGGACGTGGATGTGCTGGCCGACAAGTGGCAGATCCTGTGCGCGTTCAACGTGGTCTTTCTGCTGCTGCTGATCCCCTTCGGCGTGAGCGACAACACCGGCAACACCGGCTGGCTGCGCTTTTTCGGCATCGGCATCCAGCCGACGGAGGTCGTCAAGCTCACGTTCATCATCATTCTGGCAAAGCAGATCAGCTACTTGAAAGAATACCACGACCTCAACTCCGTGTGGTCGGTCGCGCAGTTGGCGGGCCATTTCGTGCTGCTGTTCGGTCTGATCCTCGTCGTGTCGTCTGACCTTGGCTCGGCGCTGATCTTTTTCTTCATCTTCCTCGTGATGCTCTTTGCCGCGGGCTTTGCGCTGCACTGGTTTGCGATCGGCTTTGCGGCCATCGCCGCGATGATCCCGCTGCTGTGGAAATTCGTGCTGCACGACTATCAGAAAAACCGCATCCTCGCGCCGTATGACTCCAGCATCGACCCGACGAACACCGGCATCAACTGGCAGCCGCACCAGAGCAAGATCGCGCTCGCTTCCGGCCAGTGGACCGGCGCGGGCCTCGGCCACGGCACGCAGAGCCAGTCCAACGCCCTCGCCGGCAAGCACACAGACTTTATCTATGCCGTCATCGGCGAGGAGCTCGGCATGATCGCCTGCATCCTCGTCATCGTGCTGCTGCTGATCATCATCATCCGCTGCGTCATGGTCGGCATCCGCTCGGGCAGCAACATGGGCTCGCTCGTGTGCTTCGGCGTGGCCGCGTTTTTAACGTTCCAGACGTTTGAGAACATCGGCATGTGCATCGGCATCACGCCCGTCATCGGCATCACGCTGCCGTTTTTCAGCTACGGCGGCTCTTCCCTGTTCACAACGTTTGCCGCGCTCGGCATGGTGTCTGGCATCCACTTCCGACCAAGGCCCAAGCGAAACAGCATCTATTACTGACGCACCGCGCCCCCGCAGGCTTCCCGGGAAACCTGCGGGGGTGTTTTTTGCGGGCATACAGAAAGCACCCGGCCGAATGGACGGGTGCTTTCCGCAAAACATAGAAGGGGGAAGAAGAGAAGCAGCAGGGTGGTATCAGCCGCCGTGACAGGCGGCGCAGTCGTGCTCTGCAAAGAGCGCGGCGTCGTAGGCGATGCCGTTTTTGTCGTAGTAGTCCTTCACGGCCGCCTTGACCGCTTCCTCCGCGAGCACGGAGCAGTGGATCTTCTGGGCCGGCAGGCCGTCGAGCGCTTCTACGACCGCCTTGTTGGACAGTGCCAGCGCCTCCGAGATGGGCTTGCCTTTGATCATCTCGGTCGCCATCGACGAGGACGCGATCGCGCTGCCGCAGCCGAACGTGTTGAACTTCACGTCCGAGATGATGCCGTCGTTTACCTTGATATACATCCGCATGATGTCGCCGCACTTGGCGTTGCCGACTTCACCGATGCCGTCGGCGTCGGGCATCTTGCCAACGTTGCGGGGGTTTTCAAAATGGTCCATGACCTTTTCGCTGTACAGTGCCATAGGAAAGCCTCCTTTATATCTATATTGTGTCAAATCAGGTGCGGGCGCGCGCCGGTCTCCAGCTCGTCCCACACCGGGGAGATGCTGCGCAGGTAGGCGACCACCTGCCGGACATTGTCCACGATGTACGCCATTTCCTCGTCCGTGTTATATTCGCCCACGGACAGACGCAGCGACCCGTGCGCCACCTCGTGCGGCAGGCCGATGGCCAGCAGCACATGGCTGGGGTCGAGCGAGCCGGACGTGCAGGCGCTGCCGGATGAAGCGGCGATGCCCTTGCGGTCGAGCAGGAGCAGCAGCGACTCGCCCTCGATGCCCTCAAAGCAGAAGTTCACCGTGCCGGGCACACGCCGGTCGCGGTCGCCGTTGAGCCGGGCGTGCTCGATGGTCGAGAGGCCGGCGATGAGCGTCTCGCGCAGGTGCGTAACTTTCTCCGTGTTCTCGGCCATGTGGTCGACCGCCTCGCGCAGCGCTGCGGCCATGCCGGCGATAGCCGGAGTGTTCTCCGTGCCGCCGCGCTTGCCGCGCTCCTGCGCGCCGCCCTCGATGATGTTCGTGAGCGGGATGCCGCGCCTGGCGTACAAAAAGCCGACGCCGCGCGGTCCGTTGAACTTGTGCGCCGAGCACGAGAGCAGGTCGATGTTCATCGCCTGCACGTCCACGGGAACGTGGCCGACGGCCTGCACCGCGTCCGTGTGGAACGGGATGCCCCGCTCGCGGCAGAGCGCGCCGATGGCCTCAATGGGCTGGATGGTGCCGATCTCGTTGTTGGCGAACATGACGGACACGAGCGCCGTGTCGTCCCGGATGGCCGCGGCCACGTCCTCGACGCGGACGACGCCGTTTTCGTGCACATCCAGCAGCGTCACGTCAAAGCCCTCCTTACGGAGCTTGTCGAGCGTGTGCAGCACCGCGTGGTGCTCGAATTTCGTGGATATCAGATGCTTTTTCCCTTTGCGAGCGCCGTTTCTGGCGGCGGAGATGATGGCCTGATTGTCAGCCTCGCTGCCGCCGGAGGTGAACACGATCTCGCGCGGATCGGCAGCGCCGATCAGCTGCGCGATCTCAGTGCGGCAGGCGAGCAGATGCTCGGCCGCCTCCTGCCCGAGGGTGTAGAGCGTGCTGGGATTGCCGTAGATCTCGTCAAAATACGGAAGCATGGCTTCCTTTGCGGCGGGGGATAGTTTTGTGGTTGCCGCATTGTCTGCGTAGACGCGCATGAGACTGTCCTCCTTTAATTCCTATTTGCTTTGTGGGTAAATGATACCATGTATTTCCCACACTGTCAATAGGAATTTGAAAAAGAAAACCGGGGAAAGAAAACACACGTTCTTTCCCCGGTTCTGCGCCCTTATGCCTTGCCGTCGAGCAGGTCCTGCACGGACACGCCGGACAGGTAGTTATCCATAACGGCGTCGAGCTTTTTCCACATCGGCAGCGTCAGGCACTGGGCCGCGCGCTCACAGCCGTTCTCCCCGGCGTCAAGGCACGACACGGCGGCCATGCTGCCCTCGGTGCTGTGCAGCACCTCCGCGACCGTGATCTCGCTCGCCGGCCGGCTCAGACAGTAGCCGCCCTCCTTGCCGCGCTGGCTGTTGACGAGGTTCGCGCGGTTGAGTGCCGCTGCGATCGCCTCCATATATTTCAGGGACACATCCTGCCGCTGTGACACGGTCTTGAGCGAGATGAAGCCCTCGTCGCAATGCTGCGCCAGGTCGATCATCAGGCGCAGCGCGTAGCGCCCCTTGGTTGAGATGACCATAATCTGTTGCCTCCTTGCTGCACAGGTGTGTGTGCAGATGCTAAGGATAATATACTACCAAATCACAAGGAATTCAAGTCGAATGTTGCAGATGTAAAAAAAGCCGGGGCGCATCCCCGGCTTTTTCTTATTTGGCTTCTTTGGCTTCCTGTTCGGCCACGAGCGGCTCGACCACGCGCATGGCGTCGAGCGTGCGCGTCAGCAGCTCGTCCAGACTCCAGCCGAGCATGTCCGCGCCGCGCTGGATCACCTCGCGCGAGCAGCCGGCCGCAAAGCCGCTGCTCTTATATTTCTTCTTGAGCGACTTGAGCTCCATATCCTGCACGCTCTTGGACGGACGCATCAGCGCCGCCGCGCCGATCAGGCCAGTCAGCTCATCGGTCGCAAAGAGCACCTTTTCCATCTCGTGCTCCGGCTGGATGTCCACCGTGATGCCGTAGCCGTGGCTGGCCGTGGCATGGATCAGCCGCTCGTCGAGATCCCGCTCGCGCATGATCTCCTGCGACTGGATGCAGTGCTGATCGGGATAGCGCTCAAAATCCAGATCATGCAGCAGGCCGACGATGCCCCAGAAATCCACCTCGTCGCCGTAGCCGAGCTCCTGCGCGAAATAGCGCATGACGCCCTCGACCGTGCGGGCATGATGCAGATGGAACGGATCCTGGTTATACTCCGTCAACAGTGCCCAGGCTTCCTCCCGGTTCAGTTGCTTGCTCATAGCAAAGCCTCCTAATACATATCTTTTTTGTAGGTCTAAGAAAGAATAGCATTAACATAGCACAGTCGCCGCTGGATTTCAAGTAGTTTTTTCGCTGAACACCCGGAAGTCAATGTGTCCGAAAATTGACACACTGCAAAAAATATACCATTATTTGACTAAACGTTGGCTTTCTGCAGCGCTGCTTCTTTTTGGAATTTCCAGACGCTTTCTGCCACTTGTGTCACTCTTTTACGCTTTTTGTGAGCAAAATATACGAGCCGGTCGATTTTATTTCATTGCTTTTTGTCAAAAAGTATGTTATGCTATGCACAGTATGTATGCATCGTGTTCACTGCACTGCGGTGTCATACTTACGAAAACGTTCGATGATCTGCCGAGAGCAACAGCAGGATCATCTTCGTAATAAAAGAAAAAGGAAGGATGTATTTCATGGACGAAAAGTATAGCGCGCTATTTACTCCGTGGAAGATTGGCAATGTCGAGATCAAAAACCGCATTGTCCAGTGCTCCATGGGCGGTACCTCTCTGTTTGGTTGGCTGGAGCCCTGCCACTTTGATAAGGAAGCTGCGAACTTCCTGCTCAACCGTGCACAGGACGGCGTCGGTCTGGTTCTCCCGGGCATGCAGTGTGTCCGCGACACCATGGGCCGCAGATGGCTCTGGCAGAACAAGAAGATGTTTAAGGAACTCGCCGACTACATGGTCGAGTACCACAAGACCGGCTCCAAGCTGTTCATTCAGCTCGCCGCTGGTTTCGGCCGCTCCATGGCTGTTGCCCCCTGGATGGTCACTCTGAACAACAACAAGGTGCTCGGCGCCCTTGCCAAGCCCGTCATCGACGTCAGCTACTGCTGCGCTTCCGCTTCCGCTACCCCGAACCGTTGGCAGGAGGACATGCTCTCCCGTCCGATGACCGTCGAAGAGATCCACGAGATGGTCGATGCGTTCGGCAAGACCGCGAAGCTGCTGCGTGAGGCCGGTGTCGACGGCGTTGAGATCCACGCCGTCCACGAAGGCTATCTGCTTGACCAGTTCACCATCGCCAACTGGAATCATCGTACCGACGAGTACGGCGGCTCTTTCGAGAACCGTTTCCGTTTCCCGGTCGAGATCGTGCAGTCCATCAAGCGTCAGGCCGGCGCCGATTTCCCGGTGTCCCTGCGTTATTCCGTCGTCTCCAAGACCAAGGCTTGGGGCAAGGGCGCTATGCCGTATGAGACCGACTTCGAAGAGTTCGGCCGTGACATGCCCGAGTCCGAGAAGGCCATCAAGTACCTGGGCGATGCCGGCTACGACATGTTCAACTGCGACAACGGTACTTACGACGCATGGTACTGGGCACATCCGCCTCAGTACATGCCCGACAACTGCAACCTCGAGTACGTCGAGCACATCAAGAAGTTCACCGACAAGCCCGTCGCCTGCGCCGGCCGTATGGATCCGGTCAAGGCCGCGGAAGAGATCGCTGCCGGCCGTCTCGATGCAGTTGCCATCGCGCGTCAGAACCTCGTTGACCCCGAGTGGATCCACAAGATCCTCGAGGGCCGTCAGGACGAGATCAAGCCCTGCATCCGCTGCCACAACGGCTGCTTCAACTTTGCGAAGTTCAAGGGCACGGCGAACATCCAGAGCACGCAGGATTCCCTGCACCTGGGCCGCTGCGCGCTGAACCCGACGACCATGCAGCACAACAAGTATAAGATCGTCCCGACCAAGAACCCGAAGAAGGTCGCCATCATCGGCGGCGGCATCGGCGGCATGGAGTGCGCGCTTGTCCTCAAAAAGCGCGGCCACAAGCCGGTTCTCTTCGAAAAGACCAACGAGCTCGGCGGCCTGTTCCTCACCGCTTCCGCGATGAGCTTCAAAGAGAACGACAAGGAACTCATTGAGTGGTACAAGAAGGAAGTCGCGAAGCAGGGTATCGACATCCGCTTCAACACCGAGGTCACCGACCTTGGCACCATGCGCGGCTTCGACGAGATCATCGTGGCCACCGGCTCCGTGCCGAGAACCATGCCCATGATCCCGGGCTTCGAGAAGACCATGAGCTTCACCGAACTGCTCAAGGAGAAGAAGGAAGTCGGCGACAAGGTCCTGTTCTTCGGCGGCGGCCAGTCCTCCTGCGAGGCGGCTTACGACCTGATCCTCCAGGGCAAGCACCCGATCATTGTCGAGTACGCCGGCGACCTGGTTGCTGCTCAGGCTACCTGCCTTGCCAACACCTCCTTCCTGCGTGACGCGATGGAGTACCACAAGGTTCCGACCTACCTGCACTCCACCATCACCGAGATCCACGACGGCGGCGTTACCGTCAAGGGTCAGGACGGCAAGACCTTCGAGGTCGCTTGCGACAACGTCATCAACGGCATCGGCTTCGTGCCGGCTCCGGTTGGCGACAAGGGCCGTCACGTGCACCGCGTCGGTGACTGCGTTGCCATCGGCAACCTGCGCACCGTCATCTGGCGTGCATGGGACGTCTGCATGAAGATCTGATCTTCGGCTGACCCCGAAAACCGCACAAAACCCGCGCGGGTGCAGAGTGATCTGCACCCGCGTTTTTGTATGCATATAGGGAAGCCGCCCTCGCTCAGCAAAGCGAGGGCGGTCTGCTTTTTGCGCTTTCTTAGAGAATATCGAACAATTCCTCCAGCCGCGTGATGCGCCAGTCCGCCTGCGGCGACATGGCCGCGCCGCGGTCGGCGGGGTCGAACCAGCAGGTGCGCATCCCCGCTGCCCTGCCGCCCGCAATGTCCGCCGTGAGCGAATCACCGATCATCAGGCACTGTTCCGACCGAACACCGGGCAGCTGCGCAAGACACCGGTCAAAGAATACCCGGCTCGGCTTCTCTGCGCCCATCTGCCCGGAGATGAACAGCCGCTCAAACGCATCGAGCATCCCGGCCCGGCGCAGACGGTTCACCTGCTGCGCATACGGCCCGTTGCTTGCAGCGCACAGGCGGTATTTCCCATGCAGCCGCGCCAGCACCTCCGGCGCGCCCGCGACCGGGACCGCGCTCTCATGCAGACGGTCGTGGAACGCATCCTCCATCGCCGCGCCGTCAGCCTCCAGCCCGAGCCGCGCCAGGATCGTCTGCCAGCGCACGTCCCGCAGCCCGGCGATCGTCAGCTCGCCGCGCTCGATCCGCGCCCAAAGCTTGTCGTTCTCCACCTGAAACACGGCGAACATCTCCGGCGCATACGGCAGTCCTGCCGCGCGGAAGATCTCCTCCATTGCCTGCATCGCACCGGCGCTGAAATCCAGCAGCGTGTTGTCGATATCAAACAAAAGCACATTCGGCTTGTTCATTGCTCGCTCCTTCCCTACAGATGCGCCGCGGGATGCCGACGCGCATTCACAGCACGAAACACCGTCGACACCAGCAGGATACCGACAGCCAGGCTGCCCGCGATTCCGGCGGTCTCCAGTCCCTTCTGCAGCGCCTCCTGCACCTCACCCGAGAGACCGATGCTCATCGTATAATAAATACCGGCGCCAGGCAGCAGCGGAATGCTGGAAATGACCAGATACGACGTGACCGGGCACTTACGCCAGCGGCCCATGCCCTCGGAATAGACCGCCGCCACGACCTCGGAAAAGAAGTTGGCGCTGTAGATACTGAACCCGGCCCTGCTGCACAGCAGGTACACGATCCAGGTCAGCGCGCTGCCGAGCGCGCACAAAACGCTGCCCCAGTCGTGGACGTTAAACAGGATCACGAACCCCATGCAGGCGAAAAACGTTGCGATCCCCTGCGCCCAGAGCGGATAGGTCAGCGCCGCAGCCGCCTCCGCATGTCCGTAGATCGGCGTCGTGACGTGCCACGCCGCCGCCGTGCCAAGCGCGATGGCGAACGCCGAGAGCAGCACCTGCACGATGCGGCTGACGCCGGAGCTCGTGTCGCCGTAGATGATGTCGCGCATCGAATTTGTGATGAGCAGTCCGGGCACGAGCAGCATCAGCGCGCCGATGATGACGACCGCCACACAGTCGAGCCAGCCGAGCCCGGCAGCGAGATACGCCGGCAGCGCCATGAGAAAGGACGCCGCAATGGTGCTGAAAAACGGGTTGACCTCCAGCCGGTCCATGCAGCGCGTCACAAAGCCGATGATCAGGCCGCTCAGCCCTGCCCAGAGCCAGTCGCGCACCGTGCCACCGAAGACGCAGCAAAAGCCCGCCGCTGCCATGAAATTGCCGAGGTAATATGTCCACACGGCATAGCTGCGGACGGCAGCCATCGTCTCTTTGAGCCAGTGCTGCGCCTCCTGCGGCTCCGGGACTTCGGCGCAGATGCGCCGGCTGAGCGCGTTGAGCTTTTCAATGCGCTCGAGGTCGTTGCCGTGGTAGCTCACGCGCTTCATGATGGCCAGCGGCTTCGTATTCGGCGTCACGAAGCTCACCGCAACACAGTTCGGGATGGCAAACGCCTGTCCCTCCGTGCCATATGCCTCGATCACACGGCGCATGGTCTCCTCGACCCGGTACGTCTCCGCCCCGGCGGCCGCGAGCTCGTAGCCGATCTGCACCGTCATATCCGCAAGAAGATAATAGTCCATACCTGTCTTCCCATAAACGAAAATTTCCCGGCCAGTGCCGGGCTTCCAGCACTGAGAGCGTAACACATTTCGCGGAGCAAATCAACGGGGATGCGGTGGTTTTTGTGCCGATATTTTTCTCCAAGAAGCAGCACTCCCTTACTGTGCCCAGCTGCGGAAGCACAGCAGGATTTCCGTTCCAGAAATTCTGTGAATCTGCCCAAACGCCGGCGCAAAGCAAGCATAATTATTCATAAAAGCTCTAAAAACGCGAAAATTTACGAAAAAATTTCAAATATATGTTGCATTTTTATTCTTTCGGACTATAATATGCCTCATCCGACACGTGTAAACAAACTGTTAACATGCTGCCACTTCAGAAAGGACCGAGCAACCATGAAACCTGCCACAAATTCATTGTCCAAAAAGAAGCACGCCATCCCACATGTCTATATCATTCTCTTTATCATAATCCTGCTGGCGACCGTGCTGACCTACATCGTCCCCGCTGGTCAATTTGACCGTGAAACCGTAGATAACGTCAAAATGGTCATCCCTGGCACCTATCACCGGATCGATCAGACGCCGGTCAACCTGTTTGATATGTTTGTCGCGATCCCGCAGGGCTTCGTCTCCATGGCGAACATCGTCATTCTAATCTATATGTGCGTCGCCGGCATGGGCATTCTGACGTCCACGGGCGCGCTGGAGAGAGTGTTCGGCTCTTTCATCAGCAAGGTCGGTGCAAAAGGCCGCGTGGTCATGCTGATCATTTTCTACGCGTTCTTCTTCGTCCGGGGCGGCCTGACCGGTTCCGTAAACTCTCCAATCGCCTTCATCCCGCTCGTGGTTACGCTGTGCCTCGCTGTCGGCTATGATGTCATGACCGCGCTGGGCGTTGTCGCCGTCGGCGCGCTGGTCGGCTTCGCGGTCGGCCCAACCAACCCGAACACCGTCGTTGTCGCGCAACAGATCTGTGAGCTGCCAATCTACTCCGGCATGACGTTCCGCACCATCACCTGGCTCGTCCTCGGTCTCGCCGGCCTGATCTATGTCGTCATCTATGCAGAAAAGGTAAGAAAGAATCCGAGCGCCAGCCTGAGCAGCTATAAGCCGGATACGCAGGAGCTGCAAAACGAAAACATGCAGAAAGCCGCGACCACACGCGACAAGTGGGTTGTCTTCACGCTGTTTGTCGCCGTCGTCGCCGTTGTGGTACTGACCGTTAAGTTCAGTCTGAGCATGGTACAGATGGCCGGCCTGTATATCATCATCGGCATCATCGGCGGCCTTGTGGCCGGTTACAAGCCCAATGAAATTGCTGCCATGTTCACGAAATACGGCAAGGAAATGTTCACCGCCGCGCTCGTGCTCGGCATGGCAAAAGCCGTTTCGCTCGTGCTGACGCAGGGCAACATCATCGACACCATGGTGTACGGCATGTCCAGCATTCTCGGCGGTCTGCCCGCCGGTCTCAGCGCTGTTATCATGTTCCTGATCCAGACCATCGTCAATTTCTTTATCAACTCCGGCAGCGGACAGGCTGCTGCCATGATGCCGATCATGGCGCCGCTGTCCGACCTCATCGGCGTCAGCCGTCAGACCGCAATCCTTGCGTTCCAGATGGGTGACGGCCTGTCCAACATGATCTGGCCGACGTCTGCCAGCATGATGGCCTATGTGTTTGCCGCAAACGAAAAGTTCGAATCCTACCTGAAATTTGTCCTGCCCATTTTCCTGATCGTGTCCGTGCTCGGCGCCATTATGCTGGTGATCGGCACCGCGATCGGCTACTGAGTCAGGTGTAAGGCTGCATCATGAACGAAGCATTCCACACCTCCCTGCACACCGCCATGAAGGCGCGCGCCGCCGAGATTCTGCCGGAGGTCATTGAACTGCGCCGCTCGATCCACAAACATCCTGAAACCGGATTTGACACCGGAGAAACGGAAAAGCTGGTAAAGACCTTCCTCGAGCGGGAGCACATTGCGATCCTCCCGTCTGAGCTCGGCGTTCTGGGACTCATCCGTGGGCAAAACCACGACCGGATCGTCGCCCTGCGGGCAGATATGGACGCGCTCCCGCTGCAGGAAGAGACCGGCCTCCCCTATTGCTCCCAGGTTCCCGGCAAAATGCACGCCTGCGGGCACGACGGGCACACCGCCATGCTGCTCGGCACGGCAAAGATCCTCCAGGAATACGCGGACGAGCTCCCGACGGACATCCTGCTGATTTTTCAGCCCGCAGAAGAGGGGCCCGGCCTCGGCGGCGCCGTCAAAATGGTGCCGCAAATTCAAAACACCGGCCTTGCCGACAAAATCATCGCCGCATTCGGGCAGCACGTCTCCAATGACTATCCGGCCGGCTTTGTCGCGCTGAAAAAGGGGCCCGTCGCCGCCTCCACTGATTCCTTTGACCTCACATTCATCGGGAAAGGCGGCCACGCCGGGCGTCCCAACGAGTGCATCGACGCGCTCTCTGCCGGGGCAAAATTTGTAACCGCGATGGAAAGCTTTATGTCGAGGCATACGGACCCATTTGACCCGTGCGTCTGCTCTATCGGCATCTTTCAGGCCGGGACCGCCAAGGGCATCGTCGCAGAAAGCGCGCATCTCGCCGGCACCATTCGCTGCCAGAAAGAAGAGACCCGAACCTACATCATCGACAATCTCAAGCGCGTTGCGCAGAGCGTCGCCTACGCGACCGGCACGGAATGTGACATTCAGGTCAAACGAGGCGTGCTGGGTCTGCGCAACGACGATGATATGGTCGATTACGCGAGATCCGTTATGGATCACGTCGTCGGCAAAGACCATCAGATCGAGCTGCCGCACCCGATGATGGGCGCAGAGGATTTTTCCTACTACGCGAAGGAGTTCCCCGCCGCATTTTACTGGCTCGGCACGCGCAATGAGCAAAAGGGCTGCACCGCACTGCTGCACAACGCACACTTCAATTTTGACGAAAGCGTCATGCAGACCGGCATGGAACTCTTCTGCGCATTGGCAGTCAATCTAAAGTAAGCGCAGCAGAGTCGCTCTGACGAGCGGACGGTTCGCCGCATCGGCCCGTCAAAGAGTATCGGATAGCTTCTGCGCAGTTTTGGCGCACAATCGCATATATAATGCATATATAATACAAACAGGCATTCATAACGTCCTAGTTATGAATGCCTGTTTCGCCTACGCACGGCATACGTGCACAGCTTATCGGAAAACAAGTCGGAGCCGGCAACGCAAGCCAGCTCCGACTTGGAAAAGAACCGTAATTTTTACAGAAAACGTACTCCCTATGGCCCATTTGCACCCCAGTTGCACAGGCTTCATTTTATTTATAGAGTTAGAGTTGCTATCATATAGTAGATTCATGACATCGTCATCGAAAACATGGAGCGCCAGAAAAACGGCCTGCACGGCTGAGCGATCCGGACGCAGAAAAACCGGCAGAGCCAACGCTCTGCCGGTTTTTCGTATTTTGCATGCAGTTACTTGGCGTAGGCCTCCGCCACGAGCTTGCCCTGCACGAGGTAGCGCTGGTGATTGTCCCCACGG
>OGHJ01000209.1_pt1 | contig 99877 bp, 73 predicted proteins | sample 1571351 | NCBI WGS metagenome assembly OGHJ01 (sample SAMEA2582037, study PRJEB24529) | metagenome | biome: Human gut stool | place: China | collected 2011 | reverse complement strand
GACAAGGAAAAATCCTGCTTTTGAGCGCAGCGTACTCGTGTACGTGAGCATCAAAGACAGGATTTTAACGCAGTCAGGTCAAAAAAGACGGGTTTGCGTAAATCAGCTCGACAGGCTCACCCCTCCCGCAAAAACTCCCCCCCCCCTGCCTTTGCCTTTTCTTTCGCTGTCTTTCTGTTTTTCTTGCCTTCCCCCGGCCCGCCATCAGGAGCTGGTCGTGAAGTCACCTTCCTTAAACTCGCCGGAGCAGCGCGAAGGCGATGGCTGGTGTTGAGTGAATTTGCAAAATACGCGTTTTTCTGGCCGGACAAGGAAAAATCCTGCTTTTGAGCGCAGCGTACTCGTGTACGTGAGCATCAAAAACAGGACTTTAACGCAGTCCGGCCAAAAAAGACGGGTTTGCGTAAATGCGCTCGACAGGCTCACCCCGCCACCAAAAATTTTCTCTGCCTCTCCTGCCTTTCCCCTACACCTTTACAAGACCATGCCGGATGGCAATCTTGACCAAATCCCCCACAGAGCCTGCCTGCAACTTGGTAAGCAGATTGTACTTGTGGGTTTCCACCGTCTTGGGGCTGATATACAGCTCCGCAGCTATGCTCTTGACGCTCATGCCGTCAGCCAGCAAACGAAAAATCTCTTTCTCGCGGGGCGAAAGCGCCCCCAGATCAGCCCCGGCATCGGCATTCGCCGTATCGGCAGCCTCGCGCCGCTGACGCAGCATGGCCGCCACACGCCCGCCCGGATCGGAAAAACTCAGATAAATCTCGCCCGCGCGCACACTTTCAATGGCTCGCAGCAGCACGCCGGGCGATTCAGACTTGCGCACATGCCCCATGATGCCCAGATCAATAAGCTCCGGCAGCCAGCGCTGATCTTCATGCCCTGTATAGACCAAAATGCGCGTCTGTGGCCGCACCTCAAGCACGGCGCGCCCGGTTTCAAGACCGTTCATGCCGGGCATGCCAAGATCAAGCACCAGCAGATGCGGTTGCAGGGATGCCGCCAGCGCCACAGCCTCGCCTCCATTCTGGGCCATGCCCACAACGCGCAGATGCCCGTAAGGCGCAAGCAAACTGCGCACGCCTTCCATAAGCAGCTTGTGATCGTCCACCAGCAAAATGCGGCAGACCTCGCCCGGAATATCACCCATTGGCACGGCTTTGCGGCTCTCGCAGCTGATGTTTCGGCCCGCTTCCCCTGTGGCGGCTGTTGGCGTTGACTCCGGCAATGGGGGACAAAGCCGGAAGGCCTCCATGCCCAGGTCGCGCGGCAAGAAAGCCGCAGCGGCTATGATGCAGCACACGGGGCAACGCAAGGTTGCCCTGTAACAGCCGCGCCGTTGCAGGGGCATGATCCCTCAAACAGACCAAGGGTGACAAATTTTTTATAAAATGAACAGAGAGGCCAGGCCCAAAAAGATAAAAAAGCCTGCGCCATCGGTGATGGTAGTGAGAAAAATGCTTGAAGCCTGCGCGGGGTCACGCCCCAGCGCCCGAAAAATAAGCGGAATGGAGCCGCCAGCCACAGCACCCAAAAGCATGTCGCACAAGAGAGCCCCGCCCATGACAGCGCCCACCATGGGCAGGCCCGTGAACCACCATGCAGCGAAAAGGGCCACCACAGCCATGGCCATACCGGTGACAAGACCGATCTTGCCCTCGCGCACCACGGCCATCCAGGCTTTTTTCTGGTCAAAACGGTCTGTGGCCAACTGGCGGATCATCACCGCCAGAGCCTGCTGCCCCGTATTGCCCGCCTGATTGGCCACCATGGGCATGAGCACGGCCAGCACGGCCATCTGGGCGATGGACCCCTCAAACATATAGACCACAGAGGCCGACAAGGCGGAATTTATCATGTTCACAAACAGCCAGGGCAGGCGCTTGCGCACACTCTCAAGCCAGGGGGTATCCACGCTTTCTTCCGGGTCGGCGCCCACCATGCCCAGCATGTCGGCGCTGGCTTCTTCGTGCATGATGTCCATGATGTCGTCATAGGTAACTACGCCGAGGATATGCCCCTCGTTGTCCACAACGGGCATGGCCATAAAATTGTAGTGCGAAAGCAGGCTTGCCACTTCGCGCTCGTCCGTATCGTAGGTGACGCTGACAACGCTCTGGCCCGAAACCGCGTCGCCCACGATGGTGCCGGGCCGCGCCAGCATGAGGTCGCGCAAAGAAAGCACGCCCACAAGCACCTGATGTTCGTCCACCACATAGGCGTAGTAGGGGCTTTCCTTGTCTTCCATTTCACTGCGGATATGGGCGATAGCTTCGTCTGCCGTGAAATTCTTTTCCAGCAGAATAAGCTCGGTGTTCATGACACCGCCCGCAGAATCCGGATCAAAATTGAGCAGGTTGCGCAATTCTTCCGAATCTTCGCGGTCGAGCTTTTCCAGCAGGGCGTCGCGGTGATCCTCGTCCAGTTCGTCCAGCACGTCGGCGGCGTCGTCAGGCGACATCTCGGCGATAATCTGGGCGGCTACGTCGTCGTCCAGATTTTCCAGCACGTCCACGGCCATATTCTCGTCCAGTTCGGCCAACGCCTCGGCGGCGTCCTCCTTGGACATGCGGCTCAGGGTGCTGACCTGCTTTTCGAGACTCAGATTCTCCAGATGGTCGGCCATGTCAGCCGGATGCACAAACTCGGCATCGGCGTATTCCGCGGCAAAATCTTCATCATGGGCATCGGGGCGCTCCGCAGTCAGCAGAGAGGCCGCGTCCGGGGGCAGGGTGTCTTTTTCAGACGAAGGATGGGGAGGTACTACAGGAGGCTGCGCGCTGCCGGGCTGTTCCGCAGGATCGGTACGGAATTTGTCGTTGTGCTGATCTGCCATGGCGCGCCTCTAATCCAGTCTGTAGCCAAAGTGGAATGGTCGCGCCCAAGGCGCAACCCTGCAACAAGGAGCGGCAAAGCCCCACCACGGCCAATAGCCGGGGCAGCCGCAAAACACTGCCGACTGTTAAGCAAAAAATGCCTGATTGTCACCAGCACGTCATGCTTGTGAAAAAACTCATGAAGTCCCGGCAGCTTGACGCGAAACACGGGGCATTCTATCTATTACACCACACCCGTATTGGGCAACCGCCGCAATCGGGCCATATTTACAGTCTTGCAGCGTGTGCAGAGCGCGCCCTGACGGGCGAGTTTCCACTTAGCACGTGCAAGAAATGGGGACAAGCGCAATGTTCACGCCCTGGGCCGCATTTTTCTCTCCCGAAGGTCAGCGGCTACTCCAAAAATCCATCGATCTCGCTCTTGAGGAAGACGGCCCTGAAATGACCGCTCTGGGGCTTTTTGCCCCAGAATCCTCCATGAACGCCGTTATCCGCGCCAAGGAAGACACCCTGGTTGTGGGCCTGCCCGTTATCGGTGCTGTTTTCAAAAGCATCGGCGCGCCTTTTACGTGGCGCGCGCTGGTCATGGAAGCCGCCTCCGTGCCCTCAATGACAGAGGTTGCGCACATCACGGCCCCGGCCACGGCCATGCTCAAGGCCGAACGCGTCATTCTGAACTTCATCACCCATCTTTCGGGCATCGCCAACCTCACAGCCCGCTATGTGCGAGAACTGGAAGGCACTGGCGTGCGTCTGCTCGATACCCGCAAAACCACTCCCGGTCTGCGCTGGGTCGAGAAATACGCCGTTCAGGCGGGCGGTGGGCACAACCACCGCAAAAACCTGACCGAAATGCTCATGCTCAAAGACAACCACATCGACGCCGCAGGTTCCATCACCGCGGCGGTTGCCAAGCTGCGCGCGCATTACGCGCCCTGCCCGCCCATCGAGGTGGAGTGCCGAACCCTTGACCATGTGCGCGAAGCGGTAGCCGCCAAGGCTGACCGCATCATGATGGACAACATGGACGGCCAGCGCCTTTCCGAGGCTCTCGCCCTTGTGCCCCGCTCCATCGAAACGGAAGTGAGCGGCGGCGTGCGGCTGGATACCATCCGCGCCCTTGCGCTCACCGAGCCGCGCAGGCCCGATTTTATTTCTGTGGGGCGTCTGACCCATTCCGCAGTGTCGGCAGATTTCAGCATGACCCTGCTGGCAGTGTAGCCGCAGCAACAGCCATGCCCGCGTTCTGCTGCCATACTTCCGCACACCGCAAACCGCCAGCCGTGGAAACAACACGCTGACCCACGGCGGTAACCATACGGCGACATTGCGACAACACAGTGACATCACCGGAACAAAATTCCGCATTTGCCACTTCTTTTTTCATACTGCCTGCTGAGGAACCTGACATGCAAGACACAAGCGCTGCAATCGCATCCCTGAAAAAACAGCTTGGCGCGGATCTGTGTATAATGGGGCACCACTACCAGAACGATAACGTGGTGCGCCACTGCGACATCACCGGCGATTCGCTGGAGCTTGCCCGCCGCGTTCCCGGCATTGACGCGGCCCACATTGTTTTTTGCGGCGTCTATTTTATGGGTGAATCCGCCGCCCTGCTGGCAAAGCCCGGCCAGAGCGTGCATCTGCCCAGCCTGGACGCAGACTGCCTCATGTCGCGCATGACCCCGGCCCCCCTGGCCCGCAAGGTACTGGAGCAGCTCGCAGCCACAGGCCGCAAGATTATTCCGCTGGCATACGTCAACACAGATCTGGCCCTCAAGGCCGTGGTGGGCGAATTTGGCGGTGCGGTCTGCACATCGGCCAATGCCAAAATCATGCTGCGCTGGGCGCTGGATCAGGGCGACGGCGTGCTCTTTCTGCCCGACAGACATCTGGGCAACAATACCGCCGAAGCTTTGGGCATCAGCCAGGACGAACGCCATGTGCTGCGCGTGGGCGCTGCGGGGCTGGTACAGCCAGAAACCCAGCCCCTTGACCGCAAGCTGCTGCTCTGGCCCGGTTGTTGCGCCATCCACGCGCGTTTTGAACCCGATGATGTGGAAGCCATCCGCGCCGAATACCCCGGCTGCCGCGTCATCGCCCACCCCGAATGCAGGCAGGAAGTCATTGAAGCCTGCGATGGCGCAGGTTCTACGTCATATCTCATCAAGGAGGCGGCCCGCGTAGCCGCCGAAGAACCGGGCACGACCCTTATTGTCGGCACGGAAAACAACCTTGTGTACCGTCTGGCTGAGCGCCATGCGGGCCAATGCCGCATTCTGCCGCTTGGGCATGCCATTTGCGGCAACATGGCCAAGGTTACGGAAAAGAAGCTTCTGGCCACGCTGCAAAGCGTAGCCGCCGGAGCAGCCTCGCCTCTGCACATTGAGGAGAACCTCTGCCCCCCCGCCCGTCTCTCCCTAACCCGCATGCTTGAAGCTTGCGGTAACTGAGGTTTGCGCCGTGAATTCTATTCGCCGTCATGTGCCCGTGCTGATCATCGGCTCGGGCGTTGCCGGATGCACCGCTGCACTGACCCTTGCCGATTCCGGCTGTGACGTCCTCCTGCTCAACGCCGGAGACAGGCTGGCTGACGGCAACTCCGAGCTTGCCCAGGGCGGCATCATCTATCAGGCAAATCCCACGCCAGAGTATCCCTCGGACGCGCCAGCTCTGGAAAAGGACATTCTGGTTGCAGGGCACAATTATAATTACAACAAAGCCGTCAGTTTTCTGTGCGCGCAAGGCCCGCAGTGCGTGGATGAGGTGCTCATCAAGCGCGCCCAGGTTCCCTTTGACCGCAATGAGGACGGCACGTTCAACCTCACGCGCGAGGGCGGGCACTCCACCCAGCGCATTCTGCACTGCGCCGATTTTTCGGGCCGGGCCATCATGGAAGGCCTCACCGCCCAGGTGCTGGCCCACCCGCGCATCACGCGGCTGCACCGTCGCGCCGCCATCGATCTTCTAAGCAGCCACCACCACGCCAAGGCCTCGCAGTACCGCTACGAGGTGCGCAACCGCTGCCTCGGCGCGTACGTGCTCAATGAAGAAACCGGCGAAACGGAAACCATCCTCGCAGACTGGACAGTGCTTGCCACCGGCGGCGTGGGGCAGGTATTTCTGCACTCCACCAACGCGCCCGGCTGCGTGGGTACTGGCATGTCCATGGCCTTTCGCGCTGGCGTTGACCTTGCCAACCTCGAGTTCATGCAGTTCCACCCAACCGCGCTGTACGAAGAACGCAGCAACCGCCGCTCGCTCATTACCGAGGCCATGCGCGGCGAAGGCGCGCGTCTGCTTGACAGCAAGGGCCGCGCTTTCATGCTTGATCACGACCCCAGGGGCGATCTGGCCCCGCGTGATGTGGTGGCCCAGGCCATGATGGACGAAATGCTGCACACCGGCGCGCCCTGCCTGTATCTGGACGTGAGCGGCGTGGAGCAGGATGTGCCCACGCGCTTTCCTACCGTATACGAAAAGTGCCGCGAGGCCGGCATCGACATCCTCAAGGAACCCATTCCCGTGGTGCCTGCCGCCCACTACTTCTGCGGCGGCGTGCTCACTGACGTGCATGGCCGCACCTCGCTGCACGGGCTCTACGCCATCGGCGAATGCGCCTGCACCGGCCTGCACGGGGCCAACCGTCTTGCCAGCACCTCCCTGCTTGAGGCATTGGTATGGGGCGTGAGCAGCGGCAAGGATCTGGCCCACCGCGTTGTAGCCGAAAGCGGCCTGCCCAAGGCTCTGGCCGCCGCCATCCCCGACTGGAAACACGAAGGCGATGAACGCAGGGACGACCCCGCCCTTGTGGCTCAGGACTGGACAAACATCCGCAATACCATGTGGAACTATGTGGGCATTGCCCGCACTGAAGCGCGCCTGCGCCGCGCCTTTGAAGACATGCGCGACCTTGTGCGGCATATCCACGACTTTTACAAGCGCACGCGCATATCGCGGCGGCTGGTGGATCTTTTCCACGGCTCGCAGACCTCGTACATCATCACGCAGGCCGCGTTGCGTAACAAGGTAAGTATTGGCTGCCATCACCGGGTGGATTAAAGTGCATGTGGGCCACAGCCCTTGCCTGGACACATTTTAGCAAAATCGGCTGAATACCTGCGGTGCGCGACGCATGCCTGCAACTGCGATTTGGCCGCTGAAGTTTTGAAGCTGGAGAAAACTGAATGAAAAAAGCATATTTGCCAGCCGCCGTGGTTATTCTGATCGCGGCGGGTTTTCTGGGCTTGTTTTTCGGCCTGAGCCCTCTGGTGGAGGGACAGGTGCAGAGGGGCATCCAGAGCATCGGCATCTCCGGCGACGGCATATCCACGCAGGCTGCGGTGGATAGGGTGGAATTTTCGCCCCTGTCGCGTACCCTGACCCTGTACGGCCTGCGCCTGCGCGGCGAAACGCCCCAAGGGCCACTTGCGTATGAAGTGGCGGAGGTTTCGCTCCGCATTCCCATGCGCATGCTGCTGGCCTACACCCCCTTGCGGCCCATGGTGCTGAAGGATGTGGGCATGATGCCCGTGGCCGAGAACATCGTGCTGCGCAATCTGGCCCTACGCACGCCCGAGGCCCGTGGCTCGGTGCAGCGTGAAGAAATTGACGAACTGCGCAGCCAGAGCGAGCTGGTGGCCCGTTTTCTTGACGGAGCACCCATTGACGCGCTGGCCGCCACATACCTCATGGGTGCGGACAAGGCGCACAGCTTTTTTCTGAGCGTGAGCCTTCCCGGCAAGGAAGGCCTGGCTCAACTGACCATTAAAGAATCGCTGATCAAGGGATGGGACGGCGCTTCCGTTGAGCATATGCGCATCGAAGACATGCAGAGCCGTCTCGATGGGCACGAGAGCATGCGCATGGCGAGCTTTGAAGCCAACGGCCTCACCCTGCCGGAGCTGGGCCTGCTGCACCGCCTTATGGACACAGCTGCCATGAGCGAAAGCGACATGGACGCAGCCGTTAAGGCCCTTGCCCCGGTTGTGGAAGAAATTCTGGCTGCCGACCCGCCCCTTGTGCGGCAGGTGCGCGCCTCGGGCATGACCTTTGCCGTGGAAAACGGCAGCGTGACTGTTGGCAGCGTGGGTTTTGACTGGCTTTCCAACTCGCCGCGCCACACAACCAGCTTTATCCGCGATCTTGCGGCCTCCAAAAGCCTGCTTGAGGAGGCTTCCGGCCTTGCCATGCCCGCGCTCAAGGCCAGCATGACCTTTGAAAGCCTTGGCCTGAGCACTGCCTCGCACAAAAAAACAATGTCCATCAAGGCCGAAGGCCTCGCGGACGTGGACTGTTCGTTCACCCTGTACGATGCCGGAATCATCAGCACCAGCGAGCAGGCGTTGCTGATGCAAAGCTTCAGCGATCTGCACCTCGCCGTGAAGGATCACGGCGCGCTGGCCTGGGTTGGCCTCAATCTTTCCCACGATGGGCGCGCAGCGGCCACGGCCCTGCACCAGACCCTGGACAAGGGGCTGGATCTCGCCCCCACCCCGCAGAACAACGCCATCCGTCAGGCCCTGCTGACCTTTGTGCAACGCCCCGGCCAGCTTGAAGCCGCCAGCGCCAAAGGCCAGCGCATAGGCATTCTGCAAATACTGGCCGCCCTGAACGACCCCGGCGCGCTCTTTACCTGCACTGCGGTTCCCGGCCAGAAAACCCTGGAAGAACAGATCAACGCCCTTGCGGCGCAAACCGCCACAACATCCACCCCCGCCGAAGCAGCGGGAAAGTAACATATGCGCAAACTCTGTCTCAAAAAAAATGAAGATCGGCGTCTGCGCGCCGGGCACCTCTGGATTTTCGCCAATGAGGTGGACGTAAAACAAAGCCCGCTTACCGACTTTGCCCCCGGCGAAGCCGCAACTCTGTGCGACTGGCGCGGCGCGCCTCTTGGCAGCGTGTACGTCAATCCGGCTTCGCTTATCTGCGCCCGCCTGCACAGCCGCAAGCCCGATGTGGAACTGGACGAAGCCCTGCTGGCCCAAAGGTTGGAATCGGCACTGGCCCTGCGCCAGCGCCTCTACCCTGGCCCCTGGTATCGGCTTTGCCACGGCGAGGGTGATTTTTTGCCCGGTCTGATCATTGACCGCTACGGCGACCACCTGACCGTGCAGGTCACCACTGCGGGCATGGAGCATAGGCGTGAAGCGCTCACAGCCGCCCTGCACACGCTGCTGCATCCCACGTCCATTCTCTGGGCCAATGACCTTGCCGCGCGCGGGCTTGAAAACCTCTCCCGCGAGCAACAGAGCGAAGGGCAATTGCCCGAAAGGCTGGAAGTACCGGAAAACGGCTGCCGCTTTTTCGCGCCCTGCGCCACAGGCCAGAAAACCGGCTGGTTTTACGACCAGCGCCCCAACAGGGCGGAACTGGCGCGCTATGCCAAGGATGCCGATGTGCTGGATATTTTCAGCTATGTTGGCGGGTTCGGCGTTACCGCTGCGGCTGCGGGCGCGCGCTCCGTCACCTTTGTGGATGCCTCGGCCCAGGCGCTCGCCTTTGCGGAAGAAAACGCCAAGGCCAACGCTCCCGGCTGCGAAGCCCAGACCCTGTGCGGCGACGCCTTTGACCTGCTGCGCCAGATGCGCGACGAGGGCCGACGTTTTCAGGCCATCAGCCTTGATCCCCCGGCCTTCATCAAGCGCCGCAAGGACGCGGCCCTCGGGCTGGCGGCCTACAAGCAGGCCAATGATCTGGCAGTGCAATTGCTCGCTCCGGGGGGCATACTTGCCACCTCGTCCTGTTCACACCATCTTGAAACGCAGTCTTTGCGCGCTTGCTTGACGCAGGCCGCCGCCAAGCGCAAACTGCATGCCCGTATTCTTTTTGCCGGGGGCCAGGGGCCGGATCATCCCATCCACGCCGCCATGCCCGAAACGGCCTATCTGAAGTGCTTTATCGCCCAAGTGGGCGCGTAACTAGAAGGATTTGACATGCTGAACAAAGTCCGCCTGCTCACCCCTGGCCCCACGCCTCTGCCGGAGCGCGTACGTCTTGTGCTTGCCAAAGACATGATCCACCACCGCAAAAGCGAATTCAAGGCCGTGATGGGCCGGGTTCAGGAGCGCCTGCGCGTGCTGTTCGGCACGGACGATGTGGTTCTGCCCCTTTCCTGTTCCGGCACGGGCGCCATGACGGCGGCGGTGTACAGTCTGTTTACCCCCGGCCAGCGGGTACTGGTGGTCGAGGGCGGCAAGTTTGGTCAGCGCTGGCGCGAAATCGCGGTTTCACGCGGGCTTGAAGTCACCACTCTTGAAGTGCCGTGGGGCGAAGCCGTTGACCCGCAGGCCGTGGCAACGGCCCTCAAGGCCGATCCGGGCATCGCGGCTGTGCTTATCCAGCACTCCGAAACCTCCACCGGCGTCCTGCACCCTGTGGAAGAAGTGGCCCGCATCACGCGCGATACCGACACCCTGCTGTTGGTGGACGGCATCTCTGCCGTGAGCCTCGCGCCCTGCCCCATGGACCAGTGGGGCATCGACTGCCTTGTCACCGGCTCGCAAAAAGGCCTCATGCTGCCCCCCGGCCTAGCGCTGCTGGCGCTCTCGCCCCGCGCATGGAAAAGGGCCGAAAGCGTCACGCCCGGCTGCTTCTATTTCAATCTGCCCAAGGAAAGGGCCAAGATCGCCCAAGGGCAGACATTGTTCACCTCCGCGGTGAACCTTGTGGTCGGCCTGGACGAAAGTCTTGAAATGCTGCTGGAAAACGGGCTTGAAGCCATTTACGCCAAGCAGTGGGCGCTGACCATGCTGGCCCGCGCGGGCGTTGCCGCCATGGGCCTTGAGCTTTACGCCAAAACCCACTTTGCCTGGGGCATCACCAGTGTCATGCTGCCTGCGGGCGTTGACGGCACCGAGGTGCTGCGCATCGCCATGGACAACTACGGTGTCTGCATGGCTGGCGGTCAGGATCACATGAAGGGCCGCATGGTGCGCATAGGCCATATGGGCTGGGTGGACTGGGCCGATCTTGTGGCCGGGCTGCATGCCCTTAACCGGGGCATCATTGAAGCGGGTGGACACTGCGGCTCGCGTGACTATCTTGAAGAAGCGCTGGCCGCTTATCGCATGGCCCTGGCGGGCAAACCCGGCGAGCCGCTGCCGCTGATCCACAGCTAGGGCGCAAGCTCTTGCGCTGGCGGTAAAAGCTTGTATGTTGAACGCAAGCATTTGGCGCAAACTGCTGTTACCGTAACCGTTTACGTGCCACGAGGTCGCCATGAGTGACAATAACTGCGGCTGCAAGGCCGATGGCCCCATGCCGGAAGTGACGTTTTCGACCTTTATTATTTCCCTGGCGTCATCGGCTCTGGTGCATCTGGGCGAAGTGCCCAATCCCGAAACCGGCGGTACGGAAACAAGCCTGCCGCTGGCAAAGCACAGCATTGACGTGCTGGAAATGCTGCGCGCCAAGACCGAAAACGGACTGGAAGAACAGGAGCAAAAACTGCTGGAAAGCATCCTCTACGAGCTGCGCATGAAGTTCGTGATGAAGTGCGGCCCGGACTGCGCCTGTCAGTCAAAAAAAGCTTAGGGCACTGCGGTGCGGCACGGCCAGCGGCAATCTGCCGTCTGCGCGGCGCGGCTCCGTCACTACTATCGACCATAGTTTCCAAAGGATCGGCGGCATGAAGACAATCAATGTGGGTCTGGTGGGCATTACCGGCTACGCGGGCATGGAGCTGACGCGGCTTCTCGTGAGCCATCCTTCCATGCAGCTTACCATGGCCTGTTCGCGGGCGGAATCCGGCAAGCGGCTGGGGGATTTCTATCCTTTTCTGAACCACATGCCCGGCGCGGATGTGGTCATCAGCGTTTTTGACCCGCAGGAAGCCGCCCGTCAGTGCGATGTGGTCTTTCTTGCCGTGCCCGCAGGCACAGCCATGGACATGGCTGAAATGCTGCTGCGCGCCGGGGTGAAGGTTGTTGACCTCTCTGCGGATTTCCGCCTGCGCGACCCTGAAACCTATGCCGCATGGTACAAGCGCGAGCATGTGTGCACTGATCTGCTGCACAAGGCCGTGTACGGCCTGCCCGAACTGTATGCCGCTGAAATCGCAGGCGCCAAGCTTATCGCCAACCCCGGTTGTTACCCCACCTCGGTGATTCTGGGCCTGTACGCCGCCATCAAGAACGATCTCGTACATACCGACGACATCGTGGTGGACGCCAAATCCGGGGCCACGGGCGCTGGCCGCAAGGCGGCCGTGCCTACGCTGTTCTGCGAAATTTCCGACAATTTCCGCGCCTACGGCCTGCCCACGCACCGCCATACGCCGGAAATCGAGCAGGAACTCAGCCTGCTGGCGGGCCACGACATGCGGGTTTCGTTCAACACGCACATCTTGCCCACCAACAGGGGCATTTTGTCCACCATCTACACAAAGCTCAAAAACCCCGCCACCAGTCTGGACGAAGTGCGCGAGGCCTTTACCCGCACGTGGGAACACAGCCCGTGGATTCGCATTCTGCCCAAGGGGGCGCTGCCGGAAACCCGTTTTGTGCGCGGCAGCATGTTCTGCGACCTTGGTCTTGTGGTAGACCCCCGTACAGGGCGGCTCATCATCGTTTCCGCCATCGACAATCTGTGCAGGGGCGCATCCGGTCAGGCCATGGCCAACGCAAACCTCATGTGCGGGCTGCCGGTTGCTACCGGGCTGGATATGCTGGCCCCGCTGGCCTAATGATATATTAGCAATATGGCCCTGTTGCCCCCTGCCTGCGTCAGAAAGCCTTTTTATTCCTGCTGGATGCAGCACATGCGCGGCGGGTAAAAAGCCTTTCTCCTTGCCGGAACCGCCATTCGTGGCCGTATAATTGTCCCGGAGAATGCCGCCTGAGTTTTGCCCGCTGATCCCCTGCGGGCCGCAAAAAAGGAATGCCCATGCAACTGGAAACCGCCTTTCAGAATCCGCAACTGTGCCACAGCCTTCTTGATCGCCTCAACCGCGCCCTTGATGGTCGCACAATGCGCTTCATGGAAGTGTGCGGCACCCATACAGTTGCCATCTTCCAGAGCGGCCTGCGCTCGCTCCTGCCCAAATCGGTAACGCACCTTTCCGGCCCCGGCTGCCCCGTATGCGTCACGCACGATGCGGAAGTAGCCGCCTTTCTTGAGCTTGCGGGCCGCGACCGCGTCATCATAGCCACCTTTGGCGACCTTTTGCGCGTGCCCGGCCCCGGCGGCCTCAGCCTCAAACATGCACAGGCCCAGGGTGCGCGGGTTGAGATTGTCTATTCGCCTCTGGACGCCCTGACCCTGGCGGCGGCCAACCCCGGCGATACTGTAGTTTTTCTGGGCATAGGTTTTGAAACCACCGCCCCCACCGTGGCCGCCACACTGCTCACCGCCCAGCAACGCGGGCTGAACAACTTCTGCGTGCTTTCCCTACACAAGCTTGTGCCCCCCGCCCTGCGCATCCTGCTTGAAGACAGCCAGTGCGGCGTGGAAGCCTTTTTGCTGCCGGGGCACGTTTCCACCATTCTTGGGCTGGAGCCTTACGCCTTTCTGGCGCGCGATTTTCATGTGCCCGGCATTGTGGGCGGCTTCCAGCCCGCCGACATTCTGCTGGCCCTCTGCCTCATGGCCGAGCAGATGCGCGATGGCAAGCCCGATGTGGTCAATGCCTACCCCCGCGCCGTGGACGACACGGGCAACCCCCGCGCCCGCGCTCTGCTGGAACAGTTTTTCCAACCGGCGGACGCCCTGTGGCGCGGCATAGGCTGCATACCCCAGAGCGGCCTGGCCCTGCGCCCGGAATATGAGAGCATGGACGCCATGAAGCGCCTTGATCTCACCCTGCCGGACGTCCCCCCCCTGCCCGGCTGTCGCTGCGGCGATGTGCTCAAGGGGCGCATTACCCCGCCGGACTGCCCGCTTTTCGGCAAGCGCTGCACCCCCGCCACCCCAGTTGGCCCCTGCATGGTTTCCACCGAGGGCAGCTGCGCGGCCTACTTTAAATATTCGGAGCGATAATGGACGATTGCCTTCTTCTTGATGCTGGCAGCGGCGGCAGAGCCTCGCAGCGCCTTATTGCCCAGTGTTTCATGCGCCATTTTGCCAATCCCCTGCTGGAACGCATGGACGATGCGGCGCTTTTGACCGATATCTCCGGCCCGCTGGCCATGAGCACCGATTCATACACGGTGACGCCCCTGTTTTTCGCAGGCGGCAGCATCGGCAGTCTGGCTGTGCACGGCACCGTCAACGACGTTGCCATGCTGGGCGCGCGGCCCCGCTACCTGAGTTGCGGATTTATCCTTGAAGAAGGCCTGCCCCTCGAAACCCTTGAGCGCGTTGTGGCCGACATGGGCGCGGCAGCCCGCGAGGCCGGGGTGAGCATTGTGACGGGCGACACCAAGGTTGTGCCGCGCGGTGCTTGCGACAAAATTTTCATCAATACCACGGGCATCGGGCAGGTGTTTGCCTCACCCTCGCCCTCGGGGCACAATGCCCGGCCCGGCGATGCGGTACTGGTCAGCGGAGCCATGGGCGACCACGGCCTCACGGTCATGGGCAGCCGCGAAGGCCTGTCCTTCCTTACGGACGTGGCCTCGGACTCCGCCCCGCTCAACCACATGATTGAAGACATCATCAATACTGTGGGCGAGGTGCATGTGCTGCGCGACCCCACGCGCGGCGGTCTTGCCACCACGCTCAACGAAATCGCCGAGCAGTCGCAGGTGTCCATCCTGCTTGACGAGGCCAGCGTTCCCGTTCACGAAGCCGTGCGCAACGGCTGTTCCTTCCTCGGCATGGATCCTCTGTACCTTGCCAATGAGGGCAAGTGCATCTGCATTGTGCCCGAAAACAGCGCAGAAGCAGCCCTTGAGGCCATGCGCCGTTCGCCCTATGGCAAGGAAGCGGCCCGCATCGGCACGGTAACGGAAGGCAAGGCGCAGGTGGCGCTGCAAACCCGCATCGGGGGCCGCCGCCTGCTGGGCATGCTTGAGGGCGCGCAGTTGCCCCGCATCTGCTAGGGCATGACATTACGGTTCTTTTGTCCCCTGCCCACGTCAGAAAGCCTTTTTATTCCGGCGAGTAGCATCAGACCTATGCTCCCTCAATAAAAAGGCCTTCTTCCTTGGCAGGAAACACCCCCCCTCGTAGTGCCAACAGCCCAGAATAATTTATTAAAACAATTTGCCAAAACAATTCGAAAGCAGAGATAGTTACGGAGAAGCCCCTGAAACTGTTGTCTTTGTTTCAACCAAAAGCAGGAGCCTCCTGCCTGAAAGGAAAAAATATGGATTCCACCTACCAACGCGCCATGAACGCTACTGTGACCCCGCAGATTTTTTCCACCATGGTGAGCAATGCGCAAAAGGTGGCCGAAGCCTTTGCCGGTTCCGGCTCCGCCACTGTGGATGCAGAGAGCATTGCCGCCGTGTTCAGCCGCATGGTGGTCGCCCAGATCGAAATGTTTGAGAAAAAATAACTTTCGCTGCACAAGATATGCAAACGCAGAGGCCGTCCCTTGGGACGGCCTCTGCGTTATACGCGTTGCACATTCTGCTCTTGCCCCTGTTTCAGACAAGACCTGACAAAACTGCAAGTAAAACAGCTTGTTATTGGTGTGGGGCGCTTCCCACGCGAAAAATACCAGCTAAATACCCCAGGGCGACATGTCCGCCCCTTTGCGCAGGGCCTCGCGCACATCAGACCAGTGCCGTTCCATATCTTCCAATCGGGCCAGCAGGGCGTCTTCCGCCGGGGTGCGCGCCAGCACAGCGGCCACGGCCCCTTGCTCGAACACCAGCCGCCTGTCTGCCGCCAAGGCCAGCACGGGATCATGCGTCGCCATGACAATAATCTTGTCCGATGCCAGCAGCAGATCAAGGGCCTTGCGCTTGTCCACTCCGGCGTTTTCAATTTCGTCAATGAGCAGTACGGGCGACCAGCTGAGCAGGGCTGTATCCGCAATCATCAGGGCGCGCGACTGCCCGCCGGAAAGCTGGGTCAGCTGCGTGCTCCCGCCAAAGGATTCGCCAGCCAGTTCGTTGGCGGCGGCAAAAACCCTGGCCGCAGCGACTTCGGGGTCTGTCACCTCGCGGCTCAGGGCGTGGGTGCGCAAAAAATCCATGACGCCCATGTCCAGCACAAAGTTCATATTCTGGGTCAGCTGGGCCACCAGCCGCCCCTGCAGATCAAAGCGCGTGTCTTCGTCGGGTTCTGCGCCGTTGAGCAGCACGGTACGGCCCGTTGGGGTATCGCCTGCGGCCAGTGATTCAATATCGCTCAAAAAGCGGCTCTTGCCAGCGCCCGTTGGCCCCAGCAGGGCCGTGATTTCACCGGGGCGGAAGTGAATCTCCGTCTTTTCCGGCTGGCCTGCCTTGTCGCGGCCTGGGGTCAGGCTCAGACTGCGCAGGGCCAGTTCCATATTTTCACGCTCCATGACCTTCTCCAAATTCCGCCTTTTTGACGTTGCCCTTCTGGTAACGCGCGCCAATGCGCATTTCGCTCAGGCAATAGGAGCAGATAGCTGCGGGCATGGCGAAGCGCAGCCGCATGTCGGTAACGGAGGCAATGTCCGGCGCGATGGCCATGATGGCGGCAAGCTCCGCGCAACCCTGCCCTGTCAGACCGTTCACGTGCCGGATAACGGCCCGTTGGTTCATCTGCCGGATGCGGTAGCGGTAGACCTCGCGTTCTGCCTGCGAAACAAGATCACCCTTGGTCACGGCCACCACATCGGCCAGCCGCAGCATGGGGCCAATTTTTTCCGGCGCGTCTATGCCCATGAGGTTGTCGATGACGCACAGGGCCAAAGCCCCGCGCAGATGCGGCGAACAGCGGTTGCACAGGCCTGCGGTTTCGATAATGCAGATATTGGCCCCGGTTTCTCCGGCCCAGGCAAAGGCTTCTTCCAGATTGGTGGCAAAAAAGTGGTCGGGGCAGAGCCCGCCGGAAAGCGCAACGGAAACGGGAATGCCCGCCGCCGCGTAAAGTTCGTCATCGCGGGTTTGCAGGCAGTCAAACTTGATGACGGCGCAGGTCGCGCCCCGCGCCTTCAGGGCCGCGCCAGCCCTGACCACAAGCGAGGTTTTGCCGCACGCGGGCGGCCCCGCCACGGTTATGAGACGCATGCCGTGCCCGCCTGCAACCGCCGGAACTTCAAGGCCAGAATATCGCGCAGGCTGTTCACGTCGTTGCTTTCCACAAAATCCCAGCCCACCCATTTGAGCTTTGCCCCTGCGGGCAACTGCGAGGGGCGCGAACCGTCCACGGGGATGAACCAGGCGGCGCTGTCTATGCCGCCAAAGCCATTGGCAAAGAAATCCAGCACCGGAGCCAGACGCGCCTTTTCTGATTTTTTTGCCAGCAGATAGAGGGGGCTTGCGGCTGCGCCGTCCTCGGGCCAGACAATTTCCACATGTTCCGGCAGTTTGGTGCTCTCGGCAAAAAACAGGGGGATGATAAAGATGCCTCCGGCATCGGGCGCGGCGGTGCCGCAGACCTTTGCCATGCGCGAGGAGTGCATGAAGCTTTTGATGTTGGCGGCAAGCCCGGTAACGCCCGGTTCGCCAAAATCCTTGTACTGGTTGAGCAGCACGGCGTCAGCCATGTCGTCGCCATCGCCGCACATGACAATCTGCCCGCGATAACGGGGGTTCATGAGGTCTGCCCAGTTTTTCGGCGCTGGCAGGCCGTCCAGCTTTTTGTGGTCTACCAGAAAAATGTACGGGGTCACACCGTAGATGGTATAGGCCCCGGCAGGGTCAATCAGCCCGGCATCGGCATACAGGGGGTTCAGCACGCAGGGCTGGATGCTTTCAAATATGCCCGTGCTGACAAAACGCCGCACAAATTCGCCGCGCCAGAAGTCGCCGTAGCCAATGGACGCTATAACGGCGGGCAATTTGTTTGCATCAGATTCCATATACAGCGGGTCGTAAGGATCAACCGATGTGCAGCCCATGGGAATATGCACCGTCAGAGGCGGATTTTCCGCTGCGGCAATGGCCTCGATGCGCTCCTTGACCACAAGCTTTACCGGGCAGGGGGCATAGAGCAGCAGGTCGGTTTTGCCCATGACGGGGATGTCCTCCTGCTGTTGCAATGCTTGCATGAGATGTTCAAGCCTTTTCATGGTGCCTCTTTCCGCAAAAAGTTTGGGAACCGCTCTGGGTAGAGCAAGGAACATGCCGATGAAAGGCCCTGCTCAACATACCGATATGTATATTAATTTACCGTTCACCTTCAGCCGGAGTCCAAACAATATTGTACTATAGCCGCACGACAATACAATATTGTGTCCGCAGTCCGGGACATATTGTGGGTGGTCTCCGAAGCGTCGCTAATCCAGCGCGCTGAAGAGCAGCATGATGTTCAGCACGGTCACGATGCCTGCGAGTGTGTAGAGCAGCAGCTTTGTGCCCTTGCCGTTGGCGTATTTGCCCATGACCTTGGGGGACGATGTCAGCGCCACCAGCGAGACCATGGTGATGGGCAACTGCACCGAGAGAGCCATTTGCGAAAGCAGCAAGCCCTTGAAGGGATCGCTGGTCAGCCAGATGAGCACAAGGCCGCAGCCCAGCGAGCCAACAATGCCCATGACGCTGTGCTTGTCCTTGGTGTTGTAGGCTTCGCCCGCCATGCCCGAGGTCATGATGCCGCCCGCCATGCCCGATGTGACGGACGAGGCCACCCCGGCAAACAGCAGGGCCACGGCAAAAATCACGGAGGCGCTGTCGCCCAGCAGGGGCTTGAGCAGATCGCGGGCCTGCTCAAGTTCCGTCACGTGCTCCCCCGCTGTCCAGAACACCGCAGCTGCCAGAATAATCATGGCGCTGTTGATGGCCCAGCCCACCAGCATGGCAAAGAGCGTGTCAAAAAATTCATAGTCGAGCCTTTTTTTGATAAAGGCGTCGCCCTCAAGATTCCACTGGCGGCTCTGAATAATTTCGGAATGCAAAAAAAGATTGTGCGGCATCACCACTGCGCCAAGCACGCTCATGATCACCAGCATGGAACCTTCGGGAAAGGCTGGCATCACCCAGCCCACGGCAGCCTGGGGGAGCCAGCCGGCGGGCACCAGCCACAACTCATACAAAAAGGCGATGCCGATCAGCGACACAAAACCGATGATCCACTTTTCAACTTTATTGTATGAATTGAACAGCAAAAGGGCACCAGCAAGCAGTGCCGTGAGAGTTGCGCCAATGGGTAGGGGGATGGAAAAGAGCATACGCAGGGCAATGGCCCCGCCGAGGATTTCTGCCATGCTGGTCATGACCGAAGCGCCAAAGGCGCTAAACAGCACAAGCCGACCAATGGTGCAGGGAAAATACTCCGTTATGGCCTCGGCCATGCATTTGCCCGTCACAATACCCAGGTGGGCCGCATTGTGCTGCAATACAATGAGCATAAAGGTGGAAAGGCTCACCATCCACAGCAGGGAATAACCATACTCCGCCCCGGCGGCCAGATTGGCGGCCCAGTTGCCAGGGTCGATAAAGCCCACGGTCACCAGCAGCCCCGGCCCTACAAATTTAAGGAACTCTTCGCCCTTGTGGGTAATGCCCGACACATTGCACTTGTTCCAAAAGCTTGTTGCACTCATGCAAACCTTCCCGATCTTTAATTTTGATTAACCGGCGGTGCGCAGCCCGACCGCGCAGCAACACCGGATGCTGCCGTATTGCAACCTGACGGTATACGCACTCATGGGCAGCAGGCAAGTACGGTCTGCCCCTCTTGCGCGCACGGGGGATAGTACGTATGTGTCCCTTGCCCCCCATCGTTTTTTTCATGTTACATTTGTATTTCAGATATTAAGCTTCTGAAAAACAAACCGATAGTTTTATTAGCGTCAGATCCGCCAGGCTGGACGCACGTCCACTTCAGATTGAGCAGGAGCCTTGCTATGACTATCAGACTGCGCGTTATTCTAGGATTCCTTTTTACAATTATTGTGATGGCAGCAGGCACCCTGCCCTTCATGATCATGACCATGCGCAACAATGCCGAGGAAAGCTATATTTCCAATTCCTCAACCCAGTTGCGCCTCATGAACAACTATGTGGAAACATTCATCAGCGGGGCGGAACGCGATGTTGCCCTGCTCGCGCAGGAACCTTACATTGCTGAAGCTGTGGGTCTTTTCCCCAACTTCTCCAACAATAAAGAAGCGGACGTTTTTCTTCGGGCCGATCTTTCGGTAGATGCCTTCAAAACTGTTCAGCCGCTGGTGCGGCTTGACGAAGGCTCCGAAGATTACGTTGAAGCCTACGCAGGTTACACTGACGGCAGCTACGCGACCTCTGCCGACAATACCAAGGTGCCCGCTGGCTACAATACCAGCAAGCGCCCCTGGTACACGCAGCGCGCGGCTTCGTCGCAAAAGGTCGGCCTGGCCGACAGCTACCTTTCCATCACTGGTGAACTGGTGGTGGCCATCACGCACAAAATGTTTTCGCGCCGGGGCGACTTTACAGGCGTTCTGGGCATCGACGTTTCGCTCAACGGCCTGTCGCAGCGCTTTGCCGAACTCAATTTCGGCAAGACCGGCTACTTCATGCTGCTTGAAAACACGGGGCGCATCCTCTGCGACCCGCGCAACAAGGATCTGACGGGCAAGATCATTGGCAAGGACATACAGGATCCCGGCCTTGTGAAGCTCTTCAACACCAAGGACGGCTCTCTGCAAACAGTTGTAAACGGGCGGGATGTGCGCGCCAATGTGCTCACCACGCCGCACGGCTGGAAGATCCTCATGCTCCAGTCTGAGGAAGAGATTTTTGCGGCCACCAACACCGCCGTGCACGCCAGCGTGATCATTACCCTCAGCGTGGCCCTGATCATGCTGCTGATCGCCTGGGTCATAGCGCGCTCCATCAATCGGCCCTTGAGCCTTATTGTTAAGGAGGCCGACAAGGTCGCCACCGGCGATCTCAACGTGAACCTTGATGCCCGGCAGTTTTACGGCGAACTGGCCGAGCTGCACGCTGCCCTGCTGAACATGGTGAGCAATCTGCAGGAAATGATCACCACCGCCCGCCAGAAAGGCGAGGAGGCCGAACAGCAGACCGCCCTGGCAAAAGCCGCCACAGAGCAGGCAGAGGCCGCCCGCAAAGAGGCGGAAAACGCCCGCCGCGAGGGCATGCTCTCTGCCGCCATGCAACTGGAAGAAGTGGTGAAGGTGATCTCGTCCGCTTCAAACGAGCTTGAAGCCCACATCGGTCAGGCCAACCACCTTTCGAGCGAGTCTGCCCTGCGTCTCGGCGATGCCGCCACCGCCATGAACCAGATGAACGCCACCGTACGCGAGGTGGCGAGCAATGCCTCGTCCGCTTCAGACATGTCTGACCAGACCAGAGCCAATGCCGAAAACGGTGAAAAAATCGTACAGCAGGCCCTGCAAAGCATTGACCGGGTGCATTCGGTTTCCATGGCGCTCAAGGGCGACATGGGTACGCTCAACGAACATGCCCAGGCCATCAGCCGCATCATGAATGTTATTTCAGACATAGCCGACCAAACCAACCTGCTGGCCCTCAACGCCGCCATTGAAGCCGCCCGCGCTGGCGAGGCAGGACGTGGCTTTGCCGTGGTGGCCGATGAAGTGCGCAAACTGGCGGAAAAGACCATGGCTTCGACCAACGATGTGGGCAACGCCATTGCGGCCATCCAGCAAAGTACATCCAAGAGCGTGCAAAGCATGGACAATGCCCTTGAGCAGGTGCAAACCGCCACAACGTTTGCCAACAAATCGGGCGAAGCCTTGCGCGAAATCGTCAACAACGCGCTTTCCACAGCCGATCAGGTACGCGCCATCGCAACGGCCAGCGAGGAACAGTCCGCAAGCAGCGACGAGATCAACAAGTCAATCCTTGAGGTCAATGAACGCTCCGAGCAGACAGCCCACGCCATGAACGCCGCTTCCGGCTCTGTGGCGGATCTGGCAACTCAGGCGAGCACCCTGAGCAAGCTGGTGGCCGACATGAAGCGCGGCTAACACGACACTGACAGTGCAAGACCCATCAGGGCGTCCGCCATGCACAGGCGGACGCCCTTTTTATTTGGCGCGCGGCAAATGCGGCAAAGCCTTGCCCGCGCATCGGCAAATACAGGCTTGCGCCACGCAATTGTAACAAATCCATCATACATAACAGTCGTAAGCGCGGGTAGTTATTGCCCTGATGTTTACGTCAATGCCACGGGAGCACACGATGAAGCCTTCGGCTGTTATGAACAACAGGGAACTGAGCTGGCTCAGCTTTAACGAACGAATATTGCAGGAAGCCCGCGACCACTCCACGCCGCTTATGCAGCGGCTGCGCTTTCTGGGTATTTTTTCCAGCAATCAGGACGAGTTCATCAAGGTTCGCGTGGCTTCCCTTGTGCGGCTCACCCGCTCCAAGAGCAAGATAAAGCCCTTGCTCATGGGCGGCTTAACGCCGGATGAGGCCTTGCAGCGCGTTAACGACAAGGCCGCCACCGCGCAAATGGCCTTTCGCGAAACCTACGAGGAAGTGCTGGATGCCATGGAGCACGAGGGCATACGCGTGCGCGACGAAACAGAACTCAGCGAAGGCCAGGATGCCTTTTGCCGTGGCTATTTCGGCAACGTGGTCTATCCGCATCTGGTGCCGCTTATTCTGAACAAATCCGCCAGGCTGCCCTTTCTGCAAGACAGCCAGATATACCATACCGTCAAGATGGAATCAGACGCAGCCCCCGGCAAATGCCGCTATGCGGTGCTGCGCATCCCCGTCAACGCGGCCTGCCCGCGCTTTGTGGAAATGCCCTCGTCGCCCGGCTGCCACGACATCATCTTTGTGGACGACATCATCAGGCTGTGCCTGAACAATATTTTCTTCATGTTCAACTACGACCGTATTTCGGCATACACCTTCAAGGTAATGCGCGATGCGGAGCTGAGCCTTGACGACGACGTGTCCAAAAGCCTCATTGAAAAAATGGAAGAAGGGCTGGAACACCGCCTGCGGGGCCGCCCGGTGCGCCTTATCTACGACAGCGCCATGCCCGAAGACCTGCTCTTTCTGCTGGCCTCAAAGCTCAACCTCAAAAAGAGCGAGCTTGACCCCGGCGCACGCTACCACATGATGCGCAGTCTCATGAGTTTTCCGCGTGTGCGCCCAGATCTGGAAAACGCCGTCATGCCCGCCCTCACCCATCCGGATATCAAACCCTTTTCCAGCATTCTCAAGGTAGTGCGCAGCAAGGATATTCTGCTGCACTTTCCCTACCATACCTTCAACCACGTGGTGGAATTTCTTTGCGAGGCGGCCATCGACCCCAAGGTGACGGATATTTCCATCACCCTGTACCGTACTGCTGACCATTCACGCATCATCAACGCCCTTATAAACGCAGCGCAGAACGGCAAAAGGGTTACGGCATGCGTGGAGCTCATGGCCCGCTTTGACGAGGAGCGCAACGTCAAAAGCATCGACATGCTGCATCAGGGCGGGGTGCGCGTCATCCACGGCCTCAAAGACCTCAAGGTGCACAGCAAGGTCATTCTTGTGGAGCGCGCCGAGGGCGGCAAAAAAACAGGCTATGTCTACATAGGCACCGGCAACTTCAACGAAGACACGGCGCGCCTGTACAGCGACATGGGGCTGCTGACAGCCAATCCCGGATTTGCGGAAGACGCCCGCACCATCTTCAATTTTCTTAATGCCTCGCACAAGCCGGTTTCGTGTCGGGAGCTGGTGGCGGCCCCCCAGTGCATGCGCGCCTTTTTCACCAACGCTATCGAGCGAGAAATACGCAATGCCAAAGCCGGGAAAAAGGCGTACATCCACGTAAAACTCAACAGCCTCACCGATGAATCCATGATCCGGCTGCTTTACCGCGCCAGCAAGGCCGGGGTGGAAATACGCCTTATTGTGCGCAGCGCCTGCTGCCTCAAGCCGCAGGTTCAGGATCTGAGCGAAAACATCCGGGCCATCAGCATTGTGGACAAATTTCTCGAACATGCGCGCATTGCGCTCTTTTGCAACAACGGCAGTGAACTGGCCTATATTTCAAGCGCCGACTGGATGCCCCGCAATCTTGACCGCAGGCTGGAGGTTGCTGCCCCTGTCCACTGCCCGGCCCTGCGCCAGAACCTGCGGGATATTTTTGACATTCAGTGGGCGGATAACGTCAAAGCCCGCATTCTTGACGGCACCGGGGTCAACAAATACAGCAAGGGCGAATCCGTGGCCCCCTGCCGCTCGCAAACGGTACTGCACGAATATTACAGCCGTATGGCCGCCCGCCCTGCGGCAGATGCGCCTGCCGCTCAGAACGAAACCAGCCGGGCCAAAAAGTCGCGGTCACCCGCAGCCAGAAACCGAAAACCCACGCGCACGGCAGATGCTATCGCGCGCGACGAAACGGCTGCCGCTATGGCCGAACCATAGAGCTGCTTGCCATTCAAAGGTCTGACTGCTCAGCATGAGCGCTGAAAAAATCCGCGCCGACATGCAGGCAGTCAATGTAAAGAAGCCCTGAAGGCGCAGGCTTTCCTGCACCCCTCGCCCTAAAAACCAGTGTATATTCCTGCGGTCTTGGTGTAGTCTTACCGAACCGCGCCTCAGGGCGTGTGGTAACTACCGCAAGGCATTTCACCCACTGCCGAAAGAGCAGTTTACGAATGAAGTGAGTTAACTGCTCTACAAGGATTTTTCAGAAAATCCTTGCCGCGAAATGCGAGCAGGCAGGCTTCGCCTGCCGTAAGCGAGTATTTCAAGTGTTAAATGCTCCAGAGGAGACAGAGTGAAACCCAGCATGCTTGCCGCCATTGACGTGGGCTCCAACGCCATACGCTTTCTCATCAGCAATGTTGAAGAGCTGAGTCCCGACAAGCCAGTCAAAAAAAACGCCTACCTTCGCATTCCCATTCGCCTTGGGACGGATGTTTTCCTTTACGGGGCCATCTCTGAACAAAAGCAGGCTGCCTTTCTGGACGCCATGATCGGCGTTGCCCACATCATGCGGGCATACGGGGTTGGCCACTACCGCATCTGCGCCACCAGCGCCATGCGCGATGCCGCCAACGGGCAGGACATCATAAATCTTGTGCGCGAAAAAACAGGCCTGCGCATCGATATCATCAGCGGGCTGGAAGAAGCGCAGATTCTCTTTAACGCCAACGCCCTTGCCAGATACACCGATGTGGACAGCGCCCTGTATGTGGATGTGGGCGGCGGTAGCACAGAGGTGGTTGCCCTGCGCGATGGCAAGCTGCAAGAGGCTTTTTCCTTTCAGCTCGGCACGGTGCGCATTCTCGCCAAGGCGGTGAACCCGGCAGAGCGCGAGCGCTTTGCTGCAGAAATGCGCAGACTGGGCGAAACCTACGCGCCGGAATGCGTCATTGCCTCTGGCGGCAATATCAACAAGGTTTCAAAGCTGCTTGAAAAACGGGACGGCAAGCCCGTTGGCGCGCCGGAACTGCGCGCCCTCTACAAGGATCTGCTGGCCCTGCCGCTGGAAGGCCGCATGGAAAAATACAGCCTCAACGCCTACCGGGCGGACGTTATTGTTCCGGCACTGGACATATTCCTCGGCGTGGTTGACATGTCGGGCGCAAAGCAGCTTGTCATACCCAAGATAGGCCTCGTGGACGGCATCATCCGCCATATGTGGCTCAATGCGGACAGCCTTGAAGACCGGGCCTGCCCAGGGCTGGCGGACTAGGATGGCGTACTAGGGCGGCGCGATTATGCGCATCTTCCTGTACGTGCAGATTGCGCGGTCCAGCACATTCCTTCATCTTCTGCGGATTGCGCCTCCCCCCGGCGCAATCCGGCAGCACCCGTCCCTGCTTCATGACCGCCGTAGACAAATACTGCCGAATCCGGCATTCATAGCATAGCACCTGTTAACGCGTAGCGTTAGCGGGCACTTTCTTCATAATTCCACCTGTTTTGCAGCGCTCCGGGCCATGTGGGCACCGGATTTTCGCTCCTGCCCTTTACCGCACTGCGGAGGAATCATGCCGACAACGCCACTGCGTTTCCTGCTCATAATTCTGGCTGTTTTTCTGCAAGCCGCTCCCGCGCTGGCCGGGCCTGCCTATAGGGTGGCCGCGCCCAGCAATCCGCAGGAGGACAACTGGCTACGCCGCGAAGGATTTTCCATAACTTTTCAGGTGGATGAAGCCCGCTGCAAAAAAGAATACGGTGCGGACTGGTCGCGCCAGTGCGCCTCTTCCCCCGCAGGGGAGGAGGGCCGCGTTGTGGACGGCGTGCGCATGACTCCTCCCGTGGCTGGCGTGTGGCGCTGGGTTGACGACTCTACCATGGAGTTTACCCCCAAGGAGCACCTGTCGCCCGATACCCGCTACTCCATTTCTCTGGAAAAAATGTCCCTGCCGGGGCGTTTTTCCCTCAAGCGGCAGGCGGTGTACGCCACCCAGCCCCAGGCCGTGCGCGTTGGCAAGGAAACGTTCTGGATTGATCCCTCGCCCAAGGGCGCGCATGCCGTTTCCGTCCCCTTGCGTTTTATCTGGCCCGTGGGCACGCAGGATATGGATGGGCGCATTAGCATTACCCCCAGCGATGCCAAAAGCGGCCTTGCCCTTGGCGCGCCCCGCCTTGTGTGGAACGAACGCCGCGACGAGGTTGTCGTCACCGCGCCCGTCACAGCCTTGCCGGAAAACAACGCCGCCGCCCGCATCAGCATCAAGGGTTTGCCCGCCTTTGCCGAAGGCTCGGGCAAGTGCGTGGTTGCCGCGCCCAAAAAAGACGCCAAGGCCCCGCCGAGCGTGGAGGCCCTCTTCTCCATCACCGGGCGTGCCCGCCTGATGGATGTGGCTAAAATTACCATTAATCCCGTCTATGACGACAAACTGGACAAAAAATTCCAGCTCGAGGTCAAAACCACCCTGCGCGTTCTGCCCACAGAGCTGCTGCGCAAGCTTGAGCTTATCCAGTTGCCCCGCAAGCTCACCGCCGAGGCAGGGAAAGATGCTGACTGGACAAAAATGCCCGCCATCAGCCCTGAAGACGTTAAAAATGGCACTCGCCTCAAGCCGGAGCTGATGCAGGCAGCCGATGAACCGGCAGACCGCATCCTGCTGCGCATTCCCGCAGAGGCCGGGCGCGGCCTGCTGGCCGCAGTGGACAAGGGCCTGCCCTCCACCGCAGGGCCGGAAACAGCGCAGGTTCGCCGCTTTATCATGACTGTACCCTCCCTCGGTACAGAAGTGGGCTTTTTGCAGCCCGGCAACGTGCTGACCCTGAGCGGGCAGAAAAAGCTGGATATTTACGCCACGGGCCTTACCTCCGTGGCCTGGCGCGCCGAGCGCGTCCGCGATCCTTTCCTGGCCCTTGCCGCAAAAGAATCGGGGTTTGAGTATCCCACGGCAGACATGGACGTCATGAGCGATGTGGTGGAAGGCCGCATTGAAGTACGCAAGGAACAGGCAGGCACTTCTTCGTTTCCCGTGCTTGATCTGGCCCCACTGCTGCGAGGCGGCAAGGAGCCGGTGCACGGGCTCATGCGCATAGAGCTGACCGGATACAACGGCGATAAATCCATTGCCTATGCTGCTCGCCTGCTGCTGGTTACAGATATGGGCCTGACGGTTAAAATGGCGGGAGACGGAGCGCGCACGGTCTTTGTGCAACATCTGGGCACTGGTCAGCCCGTGCAGGGCGCGGAAGTGCGTCTGCTGGGCCTTAACGGTTTGCCCCTGCAAAGCGCCGTCACCAACGCGCAGGGCCGCGCCGACCTGCCGCCCGCCAATGGCCTTGAACGCGAAAAACGCCCCGTGGCCGTGGTGGCTCTGGCCCCCGCAGCCGGAAAAACTGCCGATACTGGCAAAGATTCTGGTACGCAGGATCTGGCGTGGCTCTCACTGGACGATGCTACCCGCATGGTGGATTACAGCAACTTTGCCATTTCCGGTCGCCACACCTCGGCCGATGGCCTGAGCGCCTCGGTTTTCAGCCAGCGCGGCATCTACCTGCCGGGCGAGACCCTGCATTTTGGCTGCATTGTGCGGCGGTTTGACTGGCAACCCATGCCCGCCGGGCTGCCGCTGGAGGCAGTGCTGGTCAGCCCCACCGGGGCGGAGGTCATGCGCCGCGCCTTTACCGTGGGCGAAGACGGTCTAAATTCCTTTGACTGGGCCTGCCCCGAAGATGCAGCCGTTGGCTCATACCAGCTTGATGTACGCCTGCCGGGGGACACCACCCGATCCGGCGCTTCTCCCGTGTTGGGCAGCACCCGTGTACGCGTTGAAGAATTCCAGCCCGACACTCTGGCCCTTGCGGCCTCGTTTACGCCCGCAGCGCCCAAGGGCTGGATACGCACCGGGCAGGACGCCCCGGCTGTGGAGGCTCAGGCGCGGCTGGACAATCTGTATGGCGAACCTGCGGTCAATCACCGGGTTCAGGCCACCCTGCGCACGGAAAAAAGCCGCCTGCACTTCGCAGGGTACGAAGACTATACATTCTATGAGCCTGCGGGCTTTGAGGGCGAAGGCCAGTCGCTGGAACTGCCCGCCGCCTTTACCGACAGCAAGGGCATAGCCGCCTTTGCCCTGCCCCTGGGCAGGTTGCAGGCCGGTACCCTGCGCGGGGCTGTGCAGATAGAAGGCTTTGAGCCAGCGGGCGGCAGGGCCGTTACCCGCCAGCTTGATGCGCTGTTCTCGCCTCTGGCGGTGGCCCTTGGCTACAAGCCTGAAGGCGAGGTCAACAACCTTGACTACATTCCGCAAAACGCCAAGGCATCCCTGCGCCTGCTGGTGCTGAACAACGACCTTGCGCCCGTAAACCTTGCCAAAGCCGAAGCCGTGTTTTCTGCCCGGCGCTACGTCAACAGTCTGGTGACGGATTCCAGAGGCGAATATCGCTATGACGCCACGCCCGTCGATACGGAACTGGCGCGAAAAACTCTTGATTTCGGAACGCAGGGCCTCTCCCTGCCCCTGCCCACCACTGATGCGGGTGATTTTCTGCTCACCGTGCGTCAGACAGACGGGGCCGTGCTGGCGGTCATTCCCTACACGGTGGCTGGCGACAGGCTTGCCCAGCCTTCGGCACTTTCCACCGAATCCCTTGCCAAGGGCGATCTGCGCCTCAAGCTCGACAAGCAGCAGTACGCCCCCGGCGACACCATCAAGATGCGCATTTCCACGCCCTACGCGGGCGCGGGCCTCATAACCATTGAACGCGAAAACGTGCTGGCTCAGGCATGGTTCACAGCCCAGGCTGGCGAAAGCGTGCAGGAGATCCGCATTCCCGACGACTTCCAGGGGCGGGGCTATGTAAACGTTTCCTACGCCCGTTCGCTGGATTCGGACGTGGTCTATATGAAACCGCACGTGGTCGCCGTGGCTCCCTTTATGGCGGGCATTGACCAGCGCGATCTGGGCCTTGCCCTCACCGCCCCGGCGCGCGCCTTGCCGGGCGATACCGTCACCGTGCGGCTTACCTCCCGGGTGCCGGGCCGCGCGCTGATCTTTGCCGTGGATGAAGGAGTGTTGCAACTCACGGGATTTACCACGCCAGACCCGTTGCGCGACCTTTTGGGTGACCGGGCGCTGGATGTGAGCACCGCCCAGATATTTGACCTGCTCATGCCCGACCATGCGCGCCTGCGTGGCCGTATTCCCGGTTTCGGCGGCGACATGTCCGGCCCCGGCGGGCGCTTCCTCAATCCTTTCAAGCGCAGGGGCGAGCCGCCCTTTGCTCTGTGGCAGGAAATTGTGCCCGTGGACGCCAAGGGTACTGAGGTGCGCTTTACCGTGCCGCAGTACGCCAGCGGCAAAATCCGCATCATGGCCGTGGGCAGCGCCGCGCCCAAGCAGGGTATTGCCCTGGCGGGCAGAACAGAGGCTTCCATGGAAGTGCGCGGCACGCTTATTCTCAAGCCCCTGCTGCCGCTGGCTGCCGCCCCCGGCGACGAGTTTGACGGCGCGCTGGTTGTGGCCAACACAGTCGAAGGCAGCGGCCCCGGCGCTCGGGTACGCGTAAAGATGGAAAGCACCTCCGGCGGTCTTGCCTTTGCTCAGGAACCCGCCCCCCAAACCGTGACCGTGGATGAAAACGGCGAGGCAACCATCAACTTCCGCATGCGGGCGCAGGATACCCTTGGCGAAGCCGCCGTGCGCTTTACGGCAAGCCTTGAAAATCCCAAGGCAGACAAAGCCGGAGCAGACAAGCCCGTTATCCGCACGCAGACGGTATCCATACGCCCGCCCATGCCGCGCCTGCGCACGGAGAGCGTTACCCCGCTGCGCGGCCCCACAAGCGTTGACGTGCAGCGCAACCTGTATCCTTTTGAAGCTCAGGGGCAGGCCAACGTGGGCGCCATGCCCGTGCTTGCCCTGCGTTCCCTGCTCACAAGGTTGAACACCTACCCATACGGCTGCACGGAGCAGCTCATCAGCCGCGCCATGCCTTATGCGGCCCTGCTGGGTTCGCCCGAGGCACGGCACGAGGTGTTGCGCAGCCCCAACACCAGCCCAGAAACCATGCTCAAGCGCGGCAACAAGGTCATCAGCGCCGCATTGAGCGCGATTATGGGCAACTTTATCCAGTATGAAGGGGTAAGCCTGTGGCCCGGCGGTACGGCCAACGACTTTGTCACCGCCTACTCGGCGGACTTTCTGCTGACCCTGCGGGACAGCGGAACCGTCACGCCTGAAGGCCTTTCGCACAACCTGCTCAATACCCTTGAATCCATTGTGGGCCGCTCGCCCACAGACATGGCCGATGCCCGCGTCAAGCTCTACGGAGCCTGGATTCTGCAACGTGATGGCCGCATCATGACGCAGGATCTGGAGCGCATCGAGCAGTGGCTCAAGGACAACTTCAAGGGATGGGAAAACGACATAGCCGCCGCCTTTCTGGCGGACAGCTATGACATGCTGCGGCTGCGGCGCAGGGCCGAACAGCGCATGCCTGCGGTACTCACCCGCTGCGATGACGAATTCATGAGCAACGGCGCTGTCCGGGCGCTGCACGCCCTCATGGTGGTACGTCACTTCCCGGAAAAGAAAAAACAGCTCCGCATGGCCGACCTGCTGGACAGCGCCTTCAGCACTTACGCCACCACTGTGGATATGGGCCTTGGGGCCAGAACCCTGCTGGCCATGGGCGAGGCAACTGCCCTCAAGGCAGACAGCCTCAGCCTGACCTGCCAGCAGTACGCGCAGGGCTTTAGTCCGGCGGAGGGCAAGGCATCGCCCCTTGGCGGAGCGCTTGTTCTTGATGCGCCGGGCTGCACCCGCTACCGCGTCGAAATGCCGCAGGGCGAACCATTGCTCAGCCTGTTGGTAACCACAGAGGGTTTTGACCGCACGGTCATGAGCGATGCCTCCAATGGCATCAGCCTGCAACGACGCTACCTTGATTCCAAAGGCGAGGCCATTACCACGGCCAAACTTGGCGATGTCATCACGGTTGAACTGGCGGTTCAGGCCAGCGGAGAAATCAACAACGTGGTGTTGCTGGATCTGCTGCCCGGCGGCTTTGAACCCGTGCTGGAAAAGAACGGCCAGAGTCAGCCGCAGGACGGGCTGGTGCGCTACGAACGCCGCGAGGACAGGGGCATCTTCTTTGTGGATCTGAACGGCGACCGCCAGACCTTTACCTACAAGGTGCGGGCGGCCTCCAGAGGGCGCTTTGTACTGCCCGCAGCCACGGCGGAAGCCATGTACAACCCGGCTGTAAACGCCCGCACGGGCGGCGGTAATGTCACTGTCGAATAAACTTCTGGCCCGGTTCCGTATGGCTTTGCCGCTTGTGCGGAACCGGGCTGCCCATATGCCTGACGCCTTCTGTACCCTGCTGCGGCGCAGAAGGCGTTTGGCAGTTGCGGCAGGCCTGCTGGCTCTGCCGCTGGCGGCCCTGCTGCTTTGGCTGGCCTTTGCCCCCTGCCCTCACCCACTGGCGGGAGTGGAGTTCTCGCGCATGGTGCTGGACAAACGCGGCGGCATCATGCGGGTCAGCCTTTCCGCCGATCAGAAATACCGCATCCGCACACGGCTGGCGGATATTCCCCCTGCTGCCGTGGACACCGTTCTTCGCTACGAGGACAGGTTCTTCTGGCGCCACCCCGGCATCAATCCCCTTTCGCTCTTCCGCGCCGCCGCAGGCATAGTAACGGGGGGCCGCCGCATGGGCGGTTCCACCATCACCATGCAGGTGGCCCGCCTGGCATACGGGCTGGAAACCGGGAAAATGGGGGCAAAGCTGCGGCAGATGCTGCTGGCTCTGCAACTGGAATGGCACTTCAGCAAGGAAGAAATCCTCGAGGCCTACTTCAACCTTGCTCCCTACGGCGGCAACGTGGAAGGTCTGGGTGCCGCAGCGGTGTGCTACTTTCACAAAACAGCCGCTCAGCTTGCCCCTGCGGAAAGCGCCGCCCTCATGCTGGTGCCGCAAAACCCCTCCCGTCGCAGGCCGGCCCGCGACAACAAGGCATTCAGCCAGGCCGTGCACAGGCTCAACGAGACGTGGTTCGGCAAAAAGGAATCAGCTCCCCTGCGCGTTTACAGCCCGCAGGACATGCCCTTTATCGCGCCGCATCTCAGCACCGAACTGTTGCAGCGCCCCGGCGCAGACATACTGCGCACAACGCTGGACACCACGGCCCAACGCCGCATAGAGCGCCAACTTGCCCGTTTTGCAGCGCGGCACAGCGCCTACGGCCTCACCAACTGCGCGGCCCTCCTGCTGCACTGGCCCAGTATGGAAGTCCGCGCGCTGGCTGGATCCGCCGACTTTTTCAACAAATCCATCGAAGGGCAGGTGGACGGCACTCGCGCGCGGCGCTCCCCGGGCTCCACCCTCAAGCCCATGATCTACGCTCTTGCGCTGGAGCAGGGCCTTATCCATCCGCAAAGCCTGCTGGCAGACACGCCGCACAGCTTTGCAGGCTATGATCCGGAAAATTATGACGGAGCGTTCCGTGGCCCCCTCTCTGCGGCAGAAGCCCTGCGCGCCAGCCGCAACGTACCAGCCATAACTCTCGCAGCCAAACTGACCCGCCCAAGTCTCTATGAATTCTTGCGTCGCGCCGGGGTGGAATTTGCCGATGGCGCAGACCACTACGGCCTGTCGCTGGTGCTTGGCGGAGCGGAAGTGAGCATGCGCGAACTGGCGGGCCTGTATGCCATGCTCGCCAACAAGGGCGTATGGCGGCCCCTGCGTTTTCTTACGGACGAAGCGCCGTCAGCACCCGCCCTGCCCCTGCTGACGCCGGAGGCGGCCTTTGTGACCCTCTCCATGCTGGAAGCGCCGGATCCGGACAAGATGGCCCGCTCGCAGGGCGGCGCTGTGCTGCCCGTGCGGCTCAAAACCGGCACGTCCAACGGCTTTCGCGATGCCTGGGCCGTGGGGCAGTTCGGCCCCTATGTGCTGGCCGTGTGGGTGGGCAACTTCAACAATACCGCCAATCCGCTGCTGGTGGGCGGCATGGTGGCCGCGCCGCTGTTTATGGATATGGCCCGCGAGCTGACGGCAGCGGAACCCATGACAGATCCCTTCCGCGATCCGGCCCCTGGCCTCAATGTGGAAAAACTGCGCGTCTGCGTGGCAACTGGCGATCTTGATACGAGCCTCTGCCCGGAAACCACGCTCACATGGTTCATCCCCGGTGTGTCGCCCGTGGCGCCCTCGGGCGTTTTCCGCACCATCCTGATAGACAAGGCCAGCGGTCTGCGGGCCTGCGCCCCGCAGGATGGCCGCACAGAGCCGCGCGTGTGGGAATTCTGGCCCAGCGATCTGGCCCGCATGTTCGCCCGGGCGGGCATGCCCAAGCCGCCGCCACCGCCTTTTGAGGAGCAGTGCCGCCGCGAGCAAAAAATCTCCGGCCAGCCGCCCACCATCATTCAGCCCAAGAGCGGGCTTATCTACCGCCGCACAACAGACGCGCAAAACGGCAACATGGTTTTTATGGCCCATGCCGAGGCTGGTGTGAACGAACTTTTCTGGTTTGCCAACGATAGTTATGTGGGCAGCACCGCACCGGGCGAGCCGTTGCTCTGGCAGGCCGCGACAGGTGATGTGAGCGTGAGAGTGGTGGACGATGCGGGCCGGGCGGCACGGCGCAATATTCGCGTGAGGCCTGCACCCTAGGGATGCTGCTCAATAATTCTTTTGTCCGATCCCTGCGTCAGCCAGCTTTTTTACTCCAGTCATGGACAGAAAGAGTCCACTTCTGTCGTAAAAAACACTGTTTTCCTTGTCCTCGGCACAAAATCATTTATTGAGAAACAGCTCCTAGAAGGGGTAGTAGTTTGACGGTCGGCAGTGTTGCAGGGGAAAGAAGCAACCGCGCGCAAACCGCTACTTCTGGCAATGTGGGCAGTACACGGTGGCGCGGCCAGCCACCTTGATTTTTTCAAGTGCGCGGCCACAGGCCTTGCAGGCCTGACCGTTGCGGCCATAGACGGCAAAGCTGTTCTGGAAAGCACCCACATTGCCGTTGGCATCGCGGTAATCGCGTATGGAGCTGCCGCACTGCGATATGGAAAGCTCCAGCACATCCTTGAGACTGTGCAGCAAACGACTGCGCTGCGCCGCCGAGAGCGAGGCCGCCTTGCGGCGCGGGTCGATGCCTGCGGCAAACAGGCTTTCGTCCGCATAGATATTGCCTACTCCCGCAATGACCTTCTGATCCAGCAACGCTGCCTTGATGGCCGAATTTTTGCCGTCGAGCCGGGCGGAAAAGGCGGTGTCCGTCAATTCCAGCGGTTCAGGGCCAAGCTCCCGCCAGAAGCTCCACTGCTGCATGGTTTGCGGCGTTCCTGCCAGCAGCAGGCCAAAGGCCCGCACATCATCAAAAAAAAGGCGGCGTTCCCGCCCTTGCGCATCCGTGAGGTCAAACACGCAGCGCGTATGCGGGCCGGGCGCGGTATGGGCGGCATAGGTCATGAGGCGGCCCGTCATGCGCAGGTGCAGGGCTAGGCGCAGGCCGGTTGCGTCGCGCAGGTCAGCCCTGGCGGCTTTTGCGGCGTCCAGCTCAAGCAGCAGCAGCTTGCCACGTCTGCCCACGCCAGTAATGACGCAACCCTGCAAATCCTCGGGCTTCAGACTCAGGGGGTGCAGGCTTGAATCGCGCAACAGGGTTGCACCCGTGATGACGCAGCCTTCCACATGGGGACGCAAGGTGCGTGCCACTGTTTCAACTTCTGGCAATTCCGGCATGGTCATTCCTGTGTGCTGCTGTCGGTGCGTACAATGACTTCGGGGGAAGAACCTTCCGCCGAAAGTTCCTCCCCCGTTTCAGTGCGGCGCATGCCGCGCAATCAAATCTTGCCCGCCAGAACAGCAGAAAACCTTGCGCCGCACAGCCTGCGCCGTGCCTTAACTGTTTTCAGCCTTGTCCTCTGGCTTGCTTTCGGCCTTGCTCGCGGCCTTGCTCTCGGCAAGATAAATATCCAGCAGGCCTTCGGGAGGGTCGATGACCACAGCGGGAATTTCCAAATCAAAACCCGCAATAAATTCAGGCCGCGCGGGGAAGAGCACTTCCTTGTCATCGTCGGTCATGATGACCCACATTTCAAGGCCCGCGGGGTACTCAAAATGGTCGAGCCTGCCTACGCGGGCACCGTCAGGCAGCACCACGTCGCAGCCGAGCAGATCTTCCAGATAGACTTCGTCGTCATCAGGCTCCGGCAGGTCTTCGCGCCGCACAAACAGCTTGCAGCCGCGCAGGGCTTCTGCCGCCGTGCGGTCGGCCACGCCCTCAAGCAGGAGCAAAGGCCGCTCCTTGTGGCTGCGCACAGCCGCAATCTTGACACGGCGCGGCGCGTCCTTGCCCTTCTGTAGCCAGAGGGGGGTGTCCAAAAGCAAGGGGGAGTCCGCATGCCAGTCGATGCAGATCTCCCCTTTGATGCCGTGGGGCCGCGCCAGCGTGCCCATATGAATCCAGGTTTCCGTCATACTTCCAGTTCTGCCGGGTTTCCGGCGGGCTGAGGCGTAGCTGCAATGCCAGGCATTGCAGCAGGCGGAACCGGGTTTTTCCCATTCCCCGTTTCCGTCAGGAAACAAAGGACTGGAAAGAACGCGGCGCTACTCCAGAATTTCCAGCACTGTGCGTTTTTTGCACTTGATGGAAGCGGCGCCCAGAATGGTGCGCATGGCCCTGGCCGTGCGCCCCTGTTTGCCGATAACCTTGCCCAGGTCCTCTTTGGCGACCTTGAGCTCAAGAACCGTGGTCTGCTCGCCTTCTACTTCGCTGACTTGCACTTCTTCGGGATGATCCACCAGGGATTTGGCAATGTATTCTATCAGGGCCTTCATGTGTACCTCCAGTGGGGGTCAGCCAGTGGGCCTCGGGCGCGCCAAGCGCGCCCCCGGCTCAAACGGGGCCTGCTTGCAGACCACCGCCGGTTCTGATGAACCGGGACAGATATTGCCTGAGCTTTCCCAAAAAACAGCCAGCAGCAAAGTTCTCCTTCAGGGCATGCCTGAAAGAGATTTGCCGTAGGCTCTGCGCTGCCGCAAAGATAAGCCCAATAAACTAGCCCAGGTGCTCTTTGATAAGAGCGCGCACCGTGTTGGTGGGCTCAGCGCCACGACCCAGCCATTCCTTGATCTTGCCAGCGTCAAGCTTCACTTCAGCCGGATTGACCATGGGATTGTAGTAACCCAGAAATTCCAGCGGACGGCCATCACGACGGGTTTCGTCATTCGCGGCCACCACACGGTAGAAGGGGTGCTTCTTGCTGCCGAGGCGGGTCAATTTCAACTTTACTGCCATGAGTCCAACTCCCTTTGATTGATGTTATGTTAGCGTTGCGCCCGGGAAAGGGCAAGGGCGGGAAGCCCTGGCGCAAAGAGATTCATCGCCGCGCGTGGCGGCGCTCCTTGCCCCGTAAATATTGTTACTTCTTCTTGCGCTTGGGGCGCTCTTTTTTCTTGCGCTTTTTGGGCGCAGCCTTGGTTGCGCCAGCGCGAGCGCCGGGCATACCTTCCATGCCGGGCATTCCAGGCATTCCACCCATCCCCGGCATGCCGGGCATTCCGCCCATGCCGCCAAGATTGGGCATACCGCCAAGTCCCTTGGGCAGGTTCATACCGGGGGGCATACCACGCATGCGCGGCATTGCGGGCATTTTGGCACCCTTGCCGCCCATCATGCCCTTCATCATCTGGCGCATCTGCTCAAACTGGCGCACAAGCTGGTTAACCTGGGCAACAGTAACACCTGCGCCCTTTGCTATGCGCGCCCTGCGGCTGCCGTTGAGGATGTCGGGATTGCGGCGTTCAGCCATGGTCATGGAACTGATGATAGCCTCTGTGCGCGCCATTTCCTTTTCAGGCATGGCCCCGCTGGCCTCGGCCAGCTTGTCGCGCAGGCCGCCCATGCCGGGGATCATTTTAAGGATGCTGTCGAGCGAGCCGAGCTTTTTGATACGGCGCATCTGAGTGCGGAAATCTTCAAGATCAAAGCTGGCCTTCTTCATTTTGAGGGCCAGTTCTTCGGCTTCTTCTGCGTTGATGGCGCTCTGCGCCTTTTCAACCAGGGTGAGCACGTCGCCCATGCCGAGGATGCGGCCAGCGATACGGTCGGGGTGGAAGACTTCCATCTCCGACAGTTTTTCGCCCATGCCCACAAACTTGACGGGCGCGCCCGTAACCGAGCGGATGGAGAGTGCAGCGCCACCGCGCGCATCGCCGTCCATCTTGGTGAGCACCACACCGGTAATGCCGAGGCGCTCGTTAAAGCTTTCGGCCACGGTCACGGCGTCCTGACCGGTCATGGCATCGGCAACAAACAGGATTTCCTGCGGCTGCACGGCCTGCTTGATGGCGGCCAGCTCCTGCATGAGCGGTTCGTCCACATGCAAACGGCCCGCGGTGTCGATCAGCAGCACGGTGGCCTGCTCTTCGCGGGCTTTTTCAAGCGCGGCCTTGGCAATGTCCACGGGGTTCATGTCCACCGTGGAGGGATAGCAAGGCATGTCGAGCTGCTTGGACAGCACGGTCAGCTGTTCAATAGCCGCCGGACGGTAGACGTCGGCTGGCACCAGATAGGGACGCAGCTTCTGCTTGCGCAGGATATTGGCGATCTTGCCCGCAGAGGTGGTTTTACCAGAGCCCTGCAAGCCCACAAGCATGATGACCGCAGGTTCGCGCCCTTGCAGATTCAGCCCGGCGGTTTCGCCGCCAAGCAGCTGCACAAGTTCATCGTTAACAATCTTGATGACTTGCTGGGCAGGGCTCACGCCCTTGAGCACATCTTGCCCCAGGCACTTTTCGCGCACGCTTTCCACAAAGTCTTTAACGACCTTGAAGTTGACGTCCGCCTCAAGCAGGGCAAGGCGCACCTCGCGCAGGCCAGCCTGCACATTTTCTTCGGTGAGCTGCCCGCGCCCGCTGAATGTGCGGAATACGCCTGAAAGTCTGTCGGAAAGGCTCTCGAACATGAAGTCCCCATTGCGCCGCAGCCTCTGCGGCGAAAAAATCGGCGCTCTCGCGCCCTCCCTACGGCAGCCGCTGTTCACACAGTGCAGCCGCGCATTGGTCGAAGTGCTGATTCATAGGCTGTTTGATGCACCACGTCAAGCCTTAGACGCAGAATGCCCGCGCGAAGCCCGGCTTTTCAGAAGGCCGCCTGCTGAGCCGCACCGTACAACACACTGCGGGCCTCTTGCAAATTTTCGCTAAAAGCTGTACGCCGCCAGCACCCCATTGAACTACAGCAGCGCGCCACGCCCTGCCGCAATTCAATGCTACCAGCCGCGCCACGCTGTGGCATACTGCGGCATACCCAAGCGGATTGACACAAAAACCAGTAGCCTAAGGGCGCAGACAGCCCTTACATGCCCCTGATTTCTGGTCGCGCTGACTTTACCTTCACCCAGCGGCGCAAACACGATTGCCAGCTGACGCGCCCCGCCTTGCGGGCCTTGCGCAGTCAGCACATGCACCGCCCGGACGTAAAGCACGCCTTCATGCTTTAGCGCTGAAACCGCCACCGGCAGGAATATCCCGCGTACCCGCTGCCCCTTGCAACACAAGGGCTGGCGAGCGCTGCCATCATTGACATATGGGGCACAAGGGGATAGTCTTTTGGATTATAATTTGCATAATTATCACAGCTAATTACGAGGACGTCATGTTCACCAATCGCGGTAAGGCGCTGACCTTCGACGACATTTTGCTAGTCCCCGGCTTTTCGGACATCACCCCCGACGCCGTTGACATCTCCACCTGGCTCACCCCCGAAATTCCCCTGCGCATCCCCCTGCTCTCCGCCGCCATGGACACCGTGACTGAAGCGGCCATGGCCATTTCCATGGCCCGCATGGGCGGCATCGGCATCATCCATAAGAACATGCCTGTTGCGCGGCAGCGTCTTGAGGTGGAAAAGGTCAAGAAGAGCGAAAGCGGCATGATCCTTGACCCTGTGACCATTTCGCCCAACAACACCGTGCAGGAAGCCCTGGACCTCATGTCCGACTTCCGCGTGTCGGGCTTGCCCGTGGTTGAGAATGGCCGTCTGGTGGGCATTCTTACCAACCGCGACGTGCGCTTTGTGCAGGACGGCGCGGCAGTGCGCGTTTCTGAAGTGATGACCAGCACCAACCTCGTGACGGTGCCCATGGGCACCTCGCTTGAAGAATCCAAGCGTCACCTGCACGAACACCGCATCGAAAAGCTCCTGGTAGTGGATGAGGAAGGCCTCTTGCGCGGCCTCATCACCATGAAGGACATCGACAAAGTCCAGAAGTACCCCAACGCCTGCAAAGACTCCAACGGTCGTTTGCGCGTGGGCGCCGCCATCGGCATCGGGCGCGACTGCGAATCCCGTTCCGAACAGCTGATCGAGGCTGGCGCGGACGTGCTGGTGCTCGACTCTGCCCACGGCCACTCGCTCAACGTGCTCAACGCCATCCGCATGGTCAAGGGCGCGTTCCCCAACTGCCAGCTCGTGGCGGGCAACGTTGCCACCTACGAAGGTGCCAAGGCCATTCTTGAAGCTGGCGCTGATTCCGTCAAAATCGGCATCGGACCCGGCTCCATCTGCACCACCCGCATTGTGGCTGGCGTGGGCGTGCCGCAGGTTACCGCCGTTATGGACGGCAGCCGTGCCGCGCGCGAGATGGACCGCTGCTGCATCGCCGACGGCGGCATCAAGTTTTCTGGCGATATCGTCAAGGCCCTTGTGGTGGGCGCGCACTCGGTGATGATCGGCTCCCTCTTTGCCGGCACCGAGGAAAGCCCCGGCGAAACCATTCTGTATCAGGGCCGTACCTACAAGATTTATCGCGGCATGGGTTCCATTGACGCCATGAAGGATGGCAGCTCTGACCGCTACTTCCAGGAAAAAAGCAAAAAGCTCGTGCCTGAAGGCATTGTTGGCCGCGTGCCTTACCGCGGCCCGGTCATGGAAGCTGTGTACCAGCTCATGGGCGGCCTGCGCTCCGGCATGGGCTATGTGGGCGCGCACAATCTGAACGATCTTTTTGAAAACACCACCTTCTGTGAAATTTCACCTGCGGGCCTGCGCGAAAGCCATGTCCACGATGTTGTTATCACGAAGGAAGCGCCGAACTACCGCATCGAGAACTAGGCAAAACCGCTGCCAGCGGTCTTTTGCCCTCTGCGGTATGAGATTTCGCCTGCTTTTCCGGCAACGTGCCGCTAAAGCACCAACCGGGAAAGCAGGCGCGTCTTGTTTGACGGAGGACAAAAAATCCCGCGGTAACACAAGAGGCAAACGCAGCGGCTCCCAAAGCCGTAGATAGCCCACAGGCCCCGGCATCACGACCATCGGGCAAAAGATCAGAAAAAGATCAGGCGAACGATCAGGAGCAAGATCAACCGGGCGCGCAGTAGCGACGCACAGCAACAGGCCACGGCCAGCACCAGGCGAGGACACATATGCCCAGCAAAGTCATAATTATTGACTACGGCTCACAGGTTACCCAGCTCATCGCGCGCCGCGTGCGCGAAGCCGGGGTTTACTCCGAAATACATTCATGCATCACCACCGCCGCCCAGGTGGCGGCAATGAAGCCTTCCGCCATCATCCTTTCCGGTGGCCCGGCCAGCGTGGGCGAAGCCGATGCTCCGGTTCTTGACCCCGGTTTTCTTGAGCTTGGCGTGCCGGTGCTCGGCATATGCTACGGCATGCAGCTGCTGGCCCAGAACCTTGGCGGCCAGCTTGCCCAGTCGCTCACGCGCGAATACGGCCCCTCCGACCTTACCCTCACCGCGCCATGCGCGCTGTGGGAAGGCATTGAATCCACCAGCCGCGTGTGGATGAGCCACGGCGACAAGGTGCTTGCGCCGCCGCCAGGCTTTACCGTGACGGGCCGCACGCCTACCCTGGATGTGGCCGCCATGGCTGACGAAACCCGCAAAATCTACGCCGTGCAGTTCCACCCCGAAGTGCACCACAGCGTGGATGGCGAGCGCATGCTGCGCAACTTTCTGTTCAAGGTTGCGGGCATCAAGCCCGACTGGACCATGTCTTCATTTGTGGAGCGCGTGGTTGCCGAAATGGCCGAGCAGGTGGGCGACAGCCACGTGGTCTGCGCCCTTTCGGGCGGCATCGATTCCACCGTGGTGGCCGTGCTGCTCAACAAGGCCATCGGCAAGCGCCTGCACTGCATCTTTGTGGATAACGGCCTGCTGCGCCTTGGCGAAGGTGATGAAGTGGTCAGCTATCTGCGCGAACACTTTGACCTCAACCTCGACTTTGTGCAGGCGCAGGAGCGTTTTCTTTCCAAGCTTGCGGGCGTGGATGATCCCGAAAAGAAGCGCAAGATCATCGGCCACACCTTTATTGAAATTTTCGACGAAGAATCCAAAAAACTGCCCCAGGTGGACTTTCTGGCGCAGGGCACCCTGTACCCTGACGTTATCGAGTCCATCTCGCACAAGGGTCCCAGCGCCGTTATCAAAAGCCACCACAACGTGGGCGGCCTGCCCGACACAATGAAGCTCAAGCTCATCGAGCCCCTGCGCGAACTCTTCAAGGACGAAGTACGCAAGGTTGCCGCAGAGCTTGGCATGCCCGACTCCATCGTGTGGCGGCATCCCTTCCCCGGCCCCGGCCTCGCCATCCGCGTGCTTGGCGAAATCACCGAAGAACGCCTCCAGATTCTGCGCATGGCCGACAAGATCGTGCAGCAGGAACTGCGCGAATCCGGCTGGTACCGCAAGGTATGGCAAGGCTTTGCCGTGCTGCTGCCGCTCAAGACCGTTGGAGTTATGGGCGATGGCCGCACCTACGAGCATGTTATTGCCCTGCGCGTGGTTGACAGCGTGGACGCCATGACCGCAGACTGGGCGCGCCTGCCTGCGGAACTGATCGAGCGCATGTCGAGCCGCATCATCAACGAGGTCAAGGGCGTCAACCGCGTGGTGTACGACGTTTCTTCCAAGCCGCCGAGCACAATTGAGTGGGAATAAGGGGGCAGCATGTTCGGGATAGGAAGCACTGAACTTCTGGTCATCCTTGTGGTGGCCCTCATCGTACTTGGCCCCAAAAGCCTTGCCAACGTGTCGCGCACGCTGGGCAAGGCCATGGGCGAGTTCCGCCGCGTTTCCACAGACTTCCAGCGCACGCTGAATGCTGAGGCCGAGGAAGAGGAACAGCGTAAGCGCAAGCAGGAAGCCGCCAGAGCGGCGAAAGAAGCTGCTGCCGCCGCCAAGGAAGCCCGTGCCGCCGAAATGGCCGCCGCTGCCGCTGCGGCAACCGAGGCCCAGCCTGCCGCAACGGCACAGGCTGACAATATTCCTGCCTCAGAGGCGGTTATTGACGCCACGGCTACCCGGCCTACTGGCGATGCGGGACAGGACACAGCCACTGCATCGACAGCAACGGCTCAGCCAGAGGCCCCCAAGCCCACGGTTGCGGACGTTCCTGTTGTTGATGCTCCGATTGCCGATGCTTCGGTTGTCGAGGCGGCCCACACCGCAGAGACCAAGCCCGAGGCCCAGCCTGTCGCCCAGCCTGTTGCGGGCACGGCAGCATCCGCCGAAGGGGCAGCTCCGGTTGCACCGCCTGCTGGCAGCCCTCTGGCTGAAGCCCTTGCCAAAACAAAGGCAGAGGCAGAAGCAGCAGAAGCCAAGCTGGCCGCTGCCCCCTTGGGCGCGCCCCAAGCCGCCGCTACCCTTGACAATGGCGGCAAGGCATGAGTGCGGATAAACCCTTGAGCCCCGAGGTGGCCGCATCCCCGTCTGCCCCTGAGACCGCAGGGGAACATTCCGACCTCAACAAGACAAATGAAACCGCAGCGGAGCCGCCCATCCAGGGGGCGGCCCCTGCGGATACACCTGTAGACGAGGCAGAAGCGTCTGCCGCTCCTACACCCGAAGCCCCTGCTCCATCAGGCGCAGTAACTGCACCCGAACATGTGGCGGAACCTTTGGGAGAACCCACCGCAGCAACTGCGCCCGAAACTGCGCCGGAAGCAACGCCGGAAACACAGGCTGACGGGCAGCCTCCTCTCCCCCCGGTTCCCCCGGCTGGAGCGGTGCAAAGCCCTGCGGCAGAACCTGAAAATCTGCCCATCCAGAGCGAAAACACGCCTCCTGCCACGCCGGAAGACAAGGTGGAGGAAGAAGAGGCCGACGACAGGCCCATGGGCCTCATGGATCACCTCTCGGAGCTGCGTGGTCGTCTTGTGCGCTGCTGCCTCGCCGTCATGGTGGGCTTTATAGCCTGTTGGGCCGTGGTCGATCCCATTTTTGACGCCCTTGTGGCCCCCCTGCTGAGCGTCCTGCCTGATGGCTCGCACGCCATCTACACTACCCTGCCCGAAGGCTTTTTCACCCGCATGCACATTGCCTTTGTGGCTGGCGTGTTTGTGAGCAGCCCTGCGATTTTTTATCAGGTATGGGCCTTCATCGCTCCCGGCCTGTATGAAGAGGAAAAACGGAGCATCATACCCGTTGCCGTCATGTCGGCCTTCTTCTTCGTCAGCGGCGGAGCCTTCTGCTACTTTGTGGTCTTTCCCAACGCCTTTGCCTTTTTCATGAGCTACGCCACAGACTCCATTGTGGCCATGCCCAAGATCAGCGACTATCTGAGTTTTGTACTCAAGCTCATACTTGCCTTTGGCCTGGTGTTTGAAATGCCGCTGTTTGCCTTCTTTCTGGCGCGTATGGGCATTATCACGGCGGAGCTCATGCGCCGCGTGCGGCGCTACGCCATCTTGGGCATCTTTATTGTGGCGGCCATTCTTTCGCCGCCCGATGTGGTTTCGCAGTTGCTCATGGCCGCGCCCATGCTTGTTCTTTATGAAGTGAGCATCTTTGTGGCGGCTGGCTTTGGCAAAAAAACTGCGAAGGAAGAAGACGAGTCTGAAGAAAAGCCCGAAGGCGAAGACGGCGAAGCGGCCGATGCCAAGGCAAAACCGGGCAAGGATGAAAATACCTCGGAGAAGCCATGAGCGACACCGCCCCCAGAACCTCCACGCAAGAACGCAAAAGCGCTGAAACCGACATCCGGCTTGAACTGAACGTTGACGGTCAGGGCATTACGGACGTGAAAACAGGTTTTGGCCTGCTCGACCATATGTTGACGCTGACAGCTTTTTGGGCTGGTATGGATTTGCGGCTGGTGTGCGAAGGCGACATGGAAGTGGACGCCCACCACACCACAGAAGACGTAGGGCTGCTGCTCGGCAAGGCACTGCTTGAAGCCCTTGGCGACAGGGCGGGCATTGCCCGCGTGGGCTATGGGCGTGTTCCCATGGACGAGGCCCTGGCAGAAGCCACTGTTGATATCTCGGGCCGCCCCTGGCTTGAGTGGCGAGGCGGCGAATTGCTGCCCCCGGTTCTGGCCGGGGAAGAAAAAGACCTCTGGCGGGAATTTTACAAGGCATTTGCAAGCAGCGCGCGCTGCAATCTGCATGTGGAGTTCCGCTATGGCCAGAACGGCCATCATCTGCTGGAATCGGCGGCCAAGGGGCTGGGGCTTGCCCTGGCCCAGGCAGTGCGCCGAAACGGCACAACCATCAGAAGCACAAAGGGAGGTCTTGATTGATGCAATCCCGACTTCGTATGCTGTTGCTGCCCGCGCTCTGCCTCATGCTGATCGCCTGCGCCTGCAGCCGCCGTCCCACAAGCACGGCGGACGTTCCCCGCGTTATTTCGTCTTCATATGTCATATCGGTTGCGCCCTTTACCCAGCCGATCAACGCAAGCCAGCTCATCACCGGGCGTATCCCTGAAGATCAGGGCCGCATTGCCGATGAACAGCTGCCCTCGCTTGACCGTCGGCTCCGCAATGTGCTCACCGCCGATTCCAAACGTCAGTTCAAGTATATTGACGCCGTTGATCTGTCCAAGGATCTTACGCGCTTCCACAGTTCCGAGCAGCCGCAGGCCCTGCCGCTCTGGATTGCCTATGGCAAAAAGCAGGGCGCGCAATTGCTGCTGGTGCCACAGATTCTTGACTGGCACGAGCGCCAGGGTTCCACTGCCGGTGTTACCGAGCCAGCCCATGTGCGCGTTGAGTTTTTTCTCATCAACATTGCCAACGGCTCCATCATGTCGCGCTCTGTCTTTGAAGAAAGACAGGAAGGCCTTGTGGACAATCTGATGAACGTCGGCGCGTTCTTCAAGCGGCGCGGACAGTGGGTCACAGCCGAAGAACTGACCGAAGACGGTATGCGCAAAGCAGTAAAGGATATGGGTTTATGATTCTGTTTCCCGCCGTGGACATTCAGGACGGCAAGGCCGTGCGCCTCAAGCAGGGCCGCGCTCATGAAAGCACCGTCTTTGCCGAAGACCCCACAGACGCCGCCAAAGCCTGGGAAGCGCGAGGCGCTCAATGGCTACACGTGGTTGATCTGGACGGAGCCTTTGACGGCGCGGCCAAAAGCCGCGAGATCGTGCGCCGCATATGCACCGAGCTGTCGATTCCCGTGCAGCTTGGCGGCGGTATCCGCGACATGGCAACAGCCCAGGCCTATTTTGATGCGGGTGTTTCACGCCTGATTATCGGCACCCTGGCTCTGGAACAGCCCGAGCTTTTTGCCGAGATGTGCCGCGCCTTTCCTGGCCGCATTGGCGTTTCGCTGGATGCGGAAGGCGGCAAACTCAAGACACGTGGATGGGTTGCCGACACAGGCCTGACCGTTGACGGGGTTCTGCCCCGCCTGCTGGCCGATGGAGCTGCATTCATCATCTATACCGATATCGAACGCGACGGCATGCAGTGCGGCGTCAACGTGGCTGCGCTTGAGCATCTTTCGCGCCTTTCCACGGCGCCTGTCATCGCGGCGGGCGGCGTTGCAACGCTGGCGGATGTGCAGAAGCTCTACCCCCTCACCCGCACTACCAGCCTTGCTGGCGCTGTGAGCGGCAGGGCGCTGTACGAGGGCACCCTCAACCTTGAGGAAGCCAACGCCTGGATCGCCGCCCAATGAGCGGCACATAATTGCAGATTCAAGGCGGACCGCATGGCCCGCCTTTTTTTATGCTGAACTTTTGCTCGCTTACGCCTTCAAGGCGCAATCATAGGGCGGCTTGAAGGATCCTGCATCAGTGAGTATCGGGAATAGTCAGCGCATACTGCAACCTTGACTCCCCCATCTCGCGGCCTTATGATCTATCCATGTTATGCTTCAACTCTGCTTTTATGCCTCTTTTACGCCCATGCGTTTCAGGCTTTCCTGAAGAACGCTACTGGCGTTCGCTGCTCTAGCATCTCTCGCTACTTCCTCTGGTCATAGCCATTGTTGTCCTTCAATGCTGAAGGATTGTCTTTCTATTTTCCGCGAGAGATTTTTATGCTTAGATCAAAACCGTACCATTGGTGCTGCCTTCTTGCCTCCGTATTTCTGGAGGTGGGCGGAACACTTGTCATGAAGCTGGCGCAAGGCTGGGCTTTTCCTCACGCACAGATTTTGGGGCTGGTTGTCATGTGGCTGGCCATCGCCATGTCCTACTTTTTTTTGTCCAAGGCCGTTACGGGCATCCCCGTCGGCGTGACCTTTGCCTTCTGGGAAGGGTTGGGCCTGACCTGCATCACCCTGGGCAGCGTGCTTTTTCTGAACGAAGCCCTGACCTTGCGCCGCGCGTTGGGCCTGGCCTGCGTGCTGTCTGGCGCTTTGCTGGTCAATTACGGGACCGGGCACGGAACTCCCAAACCCACCCGCGAGGAATCCCCCACGGCCAGCGGCAAGGCTGAAGCCCGCAAGCCACGCGCAGAAGGGCCTGCCCTGAATAGCGGCCTTGCCGCAGGAGGGAACAGATGATGGATATTTCAAGCCTGTTCCAAAACGCCGCCCTGCCGCTGGTTTTGCTGGCCGCCGCGCTGGACGTGACCGCCAACATGCTGCTGGTGCGCTCAGACAGCTTCCGTCGCCGCGCCGTGGGCCTGCTGGCCCTTGCGCTGGTGGGGCTGGCTTTCTATTGCCTTTCACTGGCAGTTCATCATATGGATTTGGCCGTGGCTTACGCCATGTGGGGCGGTTTTGGCGTGCTTGGCACATCCGTAGGCGGATGGCTGTTGCTGCGCCAAAAGCTCTACCCCTGCGCATTTGCAGGCATTGCCCTGCTTGTCTGCGGCATGGTGCTGCTGCACACAAGCTGATGTAGGGCCGGATAGCTGCTTTCAGGAGAACGTATGAGCAAAGGTTTTTGGGACTACCTGTCGCACTGGCAGAAGGTCTTTCCCCGCCGCCGAGCCGTCAACTGGCGTGAAGGCTGGCTGCAAAACGGCTATTGCCGCGATTGCCGCTATTGCTGCGGCCCGCAGGATTCCAACGAGCTTTTTCCCATGGGCCTGCTGCCCGAGCAGTTGCGCCCCGGTCTTGCCAACGATTTTTATCTGCTCAACAAGGATACGGCCTTTATGGACGGGCGGGGTTGCCGCTCGTGCACAAATCAGGGTTGCCGCCTGCCCCGGCCAGAACGGCCTGTGGCCTGCGGGCTTTTTCCTTTTGTGCTGAACGCGGGAGAGATGTACCTTTATCAGATTTGCCCGGCGTCGCTCTTTACGCCGCAGGCGCGCATGGCGGAACTGGGACGCGAAGCGGCGGACTGGCTGGCAAAATTCAGCCAGCACGAACAGGAGCATATCGCCCTGAATCTTCCCGCAGAGGTGCTCACAGACCGTTACATCAAGCTGCACATCCGTGTGTACAACCCCACGGCCTGGATCTGAGGCGAGAGGGAGTGCTGCCAGCGAGTACTGGTTGCGGCTAGCAGACTACCATTCCGGCACAAAGGCGCGGCACCCGTAGTATTGGGGTATGCGCAGCACATCCTTGAGCGGCAGGGCAAGGTAGTGGGCCAGCAAGCTGCCCAGAATACCCGCATGCGAAACCATGAGCAGGGTTGCACCGGGGTAAAACCTCCTCCAGCGCGCCACAGCCGCCAGAGCGCGGCGCTGGGCCTGCATGAAGCTTTCGCCATGCGGGGGGCAAAAGTGCGCCATATCCTGCCCGCGCGCTGCATGCGCTCCGGGCCATGCGAGCTCAATTTCCGCCTTGGTCATTCCCTGCCAGAGGCCAAGATCAATCTCGCGCAGACCGGGTTCCACATGCAGGGGGGGCCGCCCCTGCGGCAATGCCTCCATCAGGATGCCGGCAGTCTCGCGGCAGCGGTCAAGATCCGAGCAGATGACCGCGCCAAGCGCGCCCTGCACTTCTGGCATGAACTGCCGCGCCAAGAGGCGTATCTGCTCCCGGCCCGCAGAGCTTAAGGGAATATTCCGCGCGCCGACCATGCGTCGCTCTGGATTGGGCGGCAACATGCCGTGCCGCACCAGCCAGATGCCGCTCATGCAACCTCACGCCGGGCGGTGCCGCGCGCAGCATTGCAATTACGCACAAGGGCGCGTTCCGCCACCAGGGCGGGTTCTTTGCCTATTTCGCGGGCAATGCGCTCTTCCAGCGCCTTGACGCGACCAAGCCGCCCCTGGATGGCCTCGCAGGCCGGAGCATCCTGGGCGTAAGCCTCCAGTTTGAGGCCAAAACGCCGCTGCACGGGCACAAAGTTGCCGCCGTAGCAATACTTGTCCGCCAGATAGACCAATTCGCGCTCTGTGACCGGCTCGTCCTCCGGCAGGGACAGATCACGGTGATCCTGCACCAGCCGCGCCATTTCCGGCAATTCCAGCCGCCGCAAAAATTCCCCAGCAGCAGCCTCATGCCTGGGCTGGCCTTTGCAGATATCATGCAGCAACCCGCCAGCCAGCGCCAGGCGGGGATCCACCCCGGCGTCATACCCTGCGGCCTCACGCGCATGGGCCAGAGCCTCGGCCAGGCAGCAGGCCACGGCCCCCACTGCCCGCGCGTGACGCAAGCCTTTTTCCGGCACATTGCACGTGTGCAGCAGGCATTCCGCCTCCACAGGCGAGAGGGTATGCCGCTCACGGGCCAGCACGCGCAGGCGCGCATAGTCGTCGGGGGTGTCCATATCTTCCAGAATCAGGGCGTCAGCCACAGGTACATGCCGCAAGGGCGCGCCTTCCAGCGCCCCGCGCAGCCCGTTGTGCCCCTGATGCGCCAGAATATGCGGGGCCAAAGTCATGGGAATCAAGGGAGGATGCCCCTCCTGGTCGTCAAATGTCGGCACAAGCACCGGCATGAGCGCGGCCTTGCCACTCACAGCCAGCGCTGCCGCCTGGTTGGCCTCTTCCTGCCCGATGGCGTCGAGCAAAGCCCTGATGGTCAGGGGCCGCACCAGCGGAACATCCACAGGCTGCACAAAAAACTGTCCCTCAAAACCGCCCTTCAACAGGGCCTCCACACCAGTCTGCACAGATGAAAACATGCCCCGCTGCGGGTCGGGATTCCGCACTGCGGTCAGCCCCTGCGCCAGTGCCTCGGCTTCCACAATTTCGGCATGAAAGCCGCTGACGATCACCACATTTTCCACACCAAGGGAACGGTACAGACTGACCAGCCCCCTCAGGGCCGAGCAGCGCCCGCCTTCGGGCAACGAGGGCAGGGAAAGCAGGGCCTTGGCTGCGCCCATGCGCGAGGCCATGCCTGCGGCAAGAATCAGAACGGCTGGTTTCATGTGCTTTCTTCTTCGCGTTTCTGCGCTGAAAACAATCAATGTATGGAGCAGATGCAATAAGCCCATTGCCGGGACATGCCATCAGGCGTTAAACACCCCGCCCCTTGGCGGGACGCACGATGCGCGGAGGTTGCCCGTTTTTGCGTTCAATGCGGCCACGCACAGGGCCAAGCCTGCGCAAAGGGCTGCCGCAGGCGCAAGGGGCTGGCAGCAGACAGGCCACATCACCGGTTCGATATCGCACCAAGGGCATGGCCTGACGTTGGAGCGTGGTAATGACGACCTCGCCCTCCTCGCCTTTGGCCAATACTTTACGCCCTGAAATATCTACTATTTCTATCAGAACGTCCAGTTCGCGCACATGAAATCCCTGATGCGCGGGGCATTCCACCGCGCAACCATAGGCGGTTTCAGTAAGGCCGTAGTGATCCAGAATCTCGCATTGCCACGCCCGGCGCAGAGCCTGCCCAAGCGCATCGTCCAGCGGCTCAGCGCTGGTGAGTATACCCACAAGCCCCTGCGGCCCCCGGTGGGGAAAGTGCTTCAGCAAAAGGGCGAGTTGCGCTGGCGCGGCCACAAGGCAATGGGGCTTTGCCTGCTCCAGCCACAGGGCAAGGGCTTTGCCCGGCTCCGCGCAAGAGTCTGTATCTGCCGCTGGAACCGCGTGAACTTCCGGCGGCGGGGCCAGCACATCCACACACGCCGCGCTCAAAGCCTGCCGCAGCAGGTCGGCCACGCCGTCAGGCCGCTCCGCACCGGGCAACAGCACTGCCAGCCGCTGCCCCGCGCCCACAAGCTGGCTCATGCCCACGGCAAAAAAATCGCGCGTGCGGGCCAGATCCGCATCAGTAAAGGCAAGCCGCTTGGGTTGCCCGGTGGTGCCTGACGTGTGCAGCGTGACCATACGCTGCACATCCCCCTGAGAAACGCACAAAAAATCACCCCAGTGGCGCAGGTCTTCCGCAGTGGTGAAGGGCAGGCGCTCCAGATCATCCACACTGGTTATATCCAGATCGCACTCCCGCAAATGCCTGGCATAAAACGCCCCACGCAAGGCCTGCCGCAAGGTGCTGCGCAGCAAGGCCGTTTGCGCAATCGCCAGCCTGCCGGGCAGCTCCCCGGAACTGCGCGCCCCACACTGACGGGCCAGCCAGAGATCAAGCGGGCAGGAGCCGAAACCTGTTATGGAAGGATGATTTACGTCATCTGTCACTAGGCGTCACCATACAGGCGCGTGCCGTCGCTGGCAGTGAGGTTGTGCAGGCAGAACGGAATCATGCGCCCGTCAGGCCGCACTACATGGATGCAGCAGCCGCGCACGCGGTCAAGGTCGAGGCTCAGGGCATCCTGAAAGGCCATGGCCGAAAGCGTGAAGCGCTGCTCTGCCCCGGCCTGAGCCAGAAACCGACTGAAGCCGTCCGCACTGGCATTGTTGCCTGCGTTGCCAGAGTCAGGGCCAGATGCGCCCCCACAGGCGCAGGCAGATTCCCCGCCGCTGTCGCCCTTCCAGTGCAGGGCCACAAACTGCTTGGCCTTACGCGCCCCGTCCTCAGCGGGCGGAGGCACTTCCGCGCCAGCGGCCCTCGGTGCTGGAGAGCAACACGACTGCCCCGCATCGGCCAGCCATTCCAGCGAAGGTGCGCCGTTTTTCTGCACCCGCCGGTACACTGCACTGAAGGAACACAGCTCGTTCTCACATCCGGGTGGGTGCAGGTGACTGGGGCTGACCATTTCCGGCGCCTGCCGGGCAAGCGCGCCCATCACTTCGGGCAGGGTCAGGCGCGGGGCTTCCTCCAAACTCCAGGGGTAGCGCCCAAAAAAGGCGGCTGGTTGCATGTGCAGACCCCGCACCGCGGGGCCAAGTTCCAGCGCCATGCGCAGCAGATCGCCCAGTTCACCATCGTTGACGCCGCGCACAAGGGTTGCCACCAGCACCACGCCAAGCCCGGCCTCTGCGCAGTTGCGCACGGCGCGGCGCTTGAAATCGAGGCATTCCCTACCCCGCAGGCTTGTAAAGCTGCTTTCGCGCACGCCGTCCCATTGCAGGTAGACGGAATCAAGCCCCGCCTCGCGCAGTTCATGGGCATAACCCTGCTCGCGCGACAAGCGCAGCCCGTTGGTATTGATCTGCACCAGCCCAAAGCCGCGTTGCCGCGCAAGCGTGATGATCTGTGGCAGGTCATGGCGCATTGTCGGTTCCCCGCCGGATATCTGCACATTGCAGGGGCCGGACGCGCCCTTGAGGGTATCCATCTGCGCGGCAATCACGCTCAGCGGCACGTCTCCCGCCTCTTCAAAACTTTGATTCGACATGGAACCAGCAGATGCATAGCACACAGGGCAGGCCATGTCGCAACGCATGGTCACCTCAAACAGGCCTGTGCAGGTATGCTGTGCGTGGGCAGGGCAAAGGCCGCAGTCAAAGGGGCAGCCATCGCGGATGGGCGTGTGCGGATTGGCCGGGTAGGAAGGGCTTTTGGGCCGCGACCATGCTGCAAAGGGCGGCGTGGCAACTGCACCGGGCTTGGCTTCCCGCCATACGGGGACACTGAACGTGCCGTGATCCGGGCAGGTTTTGCGCAGTACGACAGTGAGTGCATCCTTGACCGATCGCTCGTAAGTGGCCTCTACCCGGCGTAGGCACACGGGGCAAAGACTCTGAGTGCGGCGTAAGGTCATGCCTTTTCCGTCAGATCCAGCTCGTAACTCTGAACCAGTTCCATGATTTTTCCCCAGCATTCCGCCAGCAAGTCGCCGCAGGCCACAGGGTTTGGCTGCTCGCCCGCAGCGCCGGAAGTCGCGCCAAGCCCAGCCGCAATCTGCCCGCAACGCTGACCACCGTAAGCTTCCGTGCGGTCATAAAACCATGTGGCGTAATCATTGAGCAGAGGCGTGAGCATGGGATGCGGAATTTCATCTTCCGCTCCTTTACCCGCAACCAGAGCCAGGGCGCAGGCACCTCCCGTCAAAAGGCCGCAAGGGCCGTCCGATTGACCGATGCCATGGCACAGCCCCTGCGCGGCGCGCACCACGCCGGGATTCTGCCTGTCCTGAGCCTGCAACATGAGCAGGAGCAGTAACTGGCTGCAACAATAGCCCTGATGCACCAGGGGTAGCAATTCCATCATCATGGGATTCATAGCGTCTCCTTTCGGGCAATCCAAAGACCGTATCCATAGGCTCGCCAAGCTTTGTCGGGAGATGCGCCCCCGCACGCGCAACCATTGCTGCCGTGATTCGCCGCGGGCCGGGTTGCGTCATCACCGTACCAGATCATGCGGGCGGCCAGCTCCACCAGAGCGCGGCTGTTGTCCTCATAGTGCAGCAAGTGCAGGCCCGCCGCTTCCACAAGCCCGCGCCACACTGATTCAGGCCGCGCACCCGCAAGGCACGATGAACCCGGCGCAGTGTATTCCACCGGAAGGGCTTGAGCCGTCTCTGATTTCAGCGGGCTGGATTGGGGCGAGCTTGACTGCAATCCGCTTGCGTGACCGGAACAGGAACAACCGGAGCGGGAAGGACCTGTACCAGAGCAGCCAGAGCTAACAGGGCGTTCATAGCCTGGCCGCAGCATGAGGTCGCTGATCACCATCGCCCCGCCGGGGCGCAGGGCGCGGCAGGCGGCGCGCAAGGCCGCAAGGGGATTGCGCAACAAGGAAAGAACGCACTCGCACACTATGCCGTCGCAGGAATCCGCAGCCAGCGGCGGGCGCTCAAGGTCGGCCCGCACAATGCGACAATCATCACTATGTGGCGCGTTGACTGAGGGGCTTCCACCGCTGGGAAAGCCCGCTTCGGCGCATTTGTCCAGCCCCACGGCGCGGTAGCCCATCTGCGTAAGCAGGCGTAATGTCGCCCCTGCCCCGCTGCCAAGGTCAAGAACCAGCCCGCCGGGCGCAAGCAGGCCCCCAGAAGCGCACCACGCAAGGGCGCGGCGCGTCAGTTCCACGCCACCGGGACGCCATGCGTCACCAGCTGCGCGGCGAAAGTCCGGCCTTTCCCACAGTGCGTTCATTTATCTTCCAGCAGTGCTTCCACCTCAAGCATCTTGCCTTCGGCCAGAGACTTGGGCACCTGCGTCAGCCCGCACTTGGGGCAGCGCGGCAAAAACACGTCAAAGGCGCTGTTGAGATAAAAAACCGGAACCTTCACCTGCTCAAGGGCAACGTGGCAACGCCCGCACACCCACTGGCCGCCGTCCGGCCCGTAGTTTGGCCCCATGCTCATGACTGTTCACCTCTCTGCCCGCCATTTTGCGCACCCAACATGTTGGGGCGCTGCCCATCGGTGCAGCACTGGTGGCTGTTGATGACATCCGCAGCTTCCTGACCGCCGGAACCCGGCACCACCATACGGTGGCACCACGCATCGTGCAGGACAAAGGCCTCGCCCTGCGCTTCGTATTCCACCCAGAAAGTCACCTTTCTGGGCCGCCACGAACCAAGACGATGCCCGTCGTCCAGATTTTCAAACCAATGCCCGCTGGTCTCAGCCCCCACAACGGCCCCTTCCACGTCTGAAAGCAGAATATGCCGCTCTTCCAGCCGCGCCAGCACTTCCGCCGTCACCAGCACCCTGCCCTTTCCCTCCTGCTCAGGCGTGTCTGCAAGCAGGGTCTGCTGTCCAACGGCGCTGCCGTATTTCTCCAGCAGTTTGCGGCGCAAGGCAGCCCTGTTGGCGCGGCGCGCCGAAAGACCGGGGCCTTGAGCCGCGCCGGACTGCGCCCTGGCCGACGCTGGCAGCAGCAGATCAAGCAGATGCCAGCATTCCTTGCCGCTGGCCGCCATGCGGTCACGGCACATGATACACGAGGCAAGGCCGGGGTGCTCAAGCTGGGCGGCCCGGTGATCGCTCATGGCGCGGGCGGTTTCCGGCTGGGCGCACCACACAAGGCCACCGTAACCGCAACAGGCTGTGGAAGCGCCGGAAAGGCGCGGTTCTTCAATTTTTGCCCCACATTTGCCTGCCAGACTGCGCACAGCGGCAAGCCATGCCGCATCGTGCCGGGCGGTGCAGGGATCCTGAATGGAAAACACCGAGGGCAGGGAATTACCTGCCGAAGGAGCCTCAAACGGCAAGCCGTCCAGCACTTCCCACACGGAAACGGTCTGCGCTTCCGGCAGGGCTTCCCTCAAGGCCGTAAGGCAGGAAGAACAGGCCGCCATGATGCGCGGCTTGCCCAGACCCTCCCAGGCCTTGCGCAGTTTGTCCGTATGTTCCCTGAACAGGGCCGTTCTTCCGGCCCAGCGCGCCGGGATGCCGCAGCAGGAAAGCATGATGCCCACGCCGGATTTCAGACCATTGCCAAGCTTTTCGCGCAGCAGATCATAAAGCGCCGCCGTTTGTTCCACGCGCGCCGCAGCCAGCTGGCAGCCGGGAAAAAACAGCCACTGCTCGCTTGCATCCAGATTCGCGCCAGCGCTCTGGGATTCTGCGACTGGCAACAAGGGCGGCAGCACAAGGGCGCATTCCGGCCCGGAGGCGCTTTCCATATCCTCAAGTGCAAATTCGTGGGCCGTGGGCGGCATAAAGCCACGTTCCACCATGTCTTCCCGTGCGGAGAGGCACAGTTCAGCCATGGAAAAATTCTCCGGGCACAGTTCCTCGCACTGACCGCACAGGGCGCAGCCGTTGATGAGGGTATTGGCCGTGTGCAACCCCTTGACGATGGACGCGTTGTTATTGACCTGACGCGCGTAGAGGCGCGGATAGCCCTTGTATTTCTGCAAGTACACGCATTCGCGCACGCAGATCATGCACTGGCATTGCAGGCAACGCTCCGCCTCGCGCGCGGATTCCTCCGCCGAATAGAGAGGCTCGCCGCAAGCTGCCTGTGCGGCAGGTTCCACACGCGGCACTGGGCTTATGCCCGTCACATCGGTGTGCAGCGGCCCCTGAAATTTGTCCCGCGCGGCTGTGAGTGAAACGCCGCTGGTCACACGCTCCATGGTCTGCGCCGCATGCCGCCCCTGCCCCGCCTGACGCGAAGGTGAGGCGAAAGTGTGGCCTGTGGGGGTGCTGCTGCGCCAGCCAGCGCAGCAGATATTGTCCCGCCAGAGCAGGGTTTCCGCATCCACCTGCGCTTCGTCTGGTACAAGGTCGGGTGCAAGCTGCTGCAGGGCATCGGCGTCCACCAGCACGGCGTCGTACTCCGCAGCCAGCTTTTCCAGCAGCGCGGCATCAAGCGTTGCCTGCGTAAAACTGACCTTCTGGCGGCCAAGAGCTTCCATGTCTTCTGCCAAAAAATTCTTGGCAATGCCCGCCGTATTGTCTGCCGCCAGTGCAGGATACGCTTTGAGCAAAAATTCGCCCGGCGCTCCCGAGTGAAAGACTGTAACAGGATAGGCCTTGCGCGACAGATCCCAGGCTGCCGCAAGCCCGGCAAGCCCGGCCCCCATCACAGCCATACGGTATTTTTTTGGCGGCAAGGGCAGCATACGGCTCTGCGCGCCCACAGCAAGCATGCACGAGAGTTCAAGCCCATGCATGGCGAGGCTGCCGCCCAGATCCTGCCGCAGACAGGCGTTTTCACAGGGGTGATCGCAAATGCGGGCAATAATGCCGGGCAGGGGCAAATGCCGCTCAAGCACCTTGCGGGCCTCCCCCTGCTTGCCCTCAGCCATACGGGCCATGAAGGCGCGCACATCCAGATCAAAGGGACAGGCCACCCGGCAACGGGGCGGGCTTTCCTGTGTACAGTGCGACTCTATTTCGTGCAGACGTTGTTGATCCATCATGGCGATTGTTCTCGCTGGCTTGGTGCAGACAGGCGCTGCGGCAAGGGCAGGCGGCGTGGATTGCCGCCGAAAATACAAACAGGGCTTTCAGAGATACCCCCGAAAACCCCGCTGCAAAAACATTGCACACCGTGGCGCTCATGGCCCGGCGCGCGGAAGACCAAACGAATAAACATGGGGCTGGGATATGGGGAGAATCCCTTTCAATCAGGATTCTCCCCAGTGTCTCCAGATGTTTACCGCAATCTTACGCTACTTGGGCATGGCCGCCAACACCTTTTCGGGGCGGGCGGGCAAGTGGCGCACACGCGCGCCGCAAGCATTGTAGATGGCGTTGATGATGGCAGGATGCGGCGCGGTAAGGGGCATTTCGCCCACGCCGGAAGCGCCGAAGGGGCCAGCTTTGCGGGGGGTCTGCACATAGACGATTTCCATGTCGTCAGGAATCATCTTGATGGTGGGCACGCCCGCGCCAGCAAGGGTGCTGTGCTTCTTCAGGTCTTCGTAGTCTTCGGTCAGGGCAAGGCCAACGCCCTGCGCCAAGCCGCCGTAGATCTGACCGTCAACCACCAGCTTGTTGCACAGGGCGCCGATGTCGGCCACGCACACAAGCTTTTCAACCGTGGTCTTGCCGGTTGCGACCTCAACGGCCACTTCGGCAAGGAACAGACCGTACATGTAGCAGGCAAAGGGTTCGCCCTGGCCCTTGGCGTCGCAGTCCTTGGCCGGAGCAGACCACTTGCCGTCATAGTGCACGGGGCGGCCTTCGGCCTTCATTTCCTCATAGGTAAAGAAGCCGCCGCTGGGCTTGCGCATGCCTTCAATAAGCATTTCGCAGGCCACGCGGGTGGCGTTGCCCGTGACCACCTGAGAACGCGAACCGCCAGCAGGACCGGAATTGGGGGTCTTGCTGGTATCGTTCATGACCAGATGGATGTTTTCGGGCTTGATGTTCAGGGGGCGCAGGGCTTCATGGGCGGTGCCCAGGGTGCCGGAATCAGCGCCCTGACCATGGTCTTCCCACGAGTTGCCCACAGTTACGCTGCCGTCGGGGTTCAGTTCGGCCCAGGCTTCGGAGGTGTCCGGCCCGTCAAGGCCAGCGCCGTACACGCCAAGGGCAATACCCACGCCGCGCTTGACTTCGGCGGTGGACTTGGCTTTGACGTTCTTTTTGGCGGCCTCGTAGTAGGGACGCATTTTCTGGAACATTTCGGGCAGGCTCATGACTTCAGGCACCTGACCGGAGGGGTTGGTATCGCCCTCGCGGTAGCAGTTCAGCTCGCGGATGTCGAAGGGATCCATGCCCAGCTTTTCAGCCAGTTCGTCCATGAGCACTTCGGAGGGGAATTCGGATTCCGTCGAGCCGTAACCACGGAAAGCCGCACCCCAGCAGTGGTTGGTGGCAACGGTGCGGCCCTTGCCGCGAATGTTGGCGATGCCGTAACCAGCGCCGATATACTGCGCGCCGCGCAGGGTGAGCAGATCGCCAAATTCGGAATAAGGACCGTGGTCAACGCTCCAGTCCGTTTCCATGGCAAGAATCTTGCCCTGCTTGTTGGCGGCAAAGCGCACGGTCGTCCAGAAGGGCGAACGCTTGCCGGTGTAGTTCTGTTGCTGCTCGTAGTTGTAACGCAGGTGGCAGGGACGGCCCGTAGCCATAACAGCCACGCCCACAAGGGCTTCCATGGTGGGGCTGAACTTGTAGCCAAAGGTGCCGCCCGTGGTGTTCTGCACCAGCACGAGATCCTTGGGGAATTCCAGGCCGAGGCCGGGGGCGATCATCAGCGCGTGCAGATGGATGGCAACGGACTTGGAGTGGATGACCACCTGGCCCTTGTCGTTCACATAGCCGTAGCCCACATCGGGTTCGATGGGCAGGTGGGGCTGGCGCTGAGTGTAGTAATCGCCTTCCGCAACAACGTTTGCCGGATCATTGAAGAAAGGAGCGGTATCCGCGCCTTTTTCCTCAATCTGGTCATAGTAGATGTTGGGGGTGCCGGGGTGGATTTCGATGGCGTCCGGGGCCATGGCCTCCGGAGCGCTCATGTATTCGGGCAGCAGCTCCAGGTCAAACTTGACCTTTTCAGCCGCGGCGCGGGCGTTGCATTCGGAGTCAGCGCAGACGATGGCAAGCGCATCGCCGTACTGGAAGATTTTGGTATCGTTAAGGATGGGACGTTCCCAGCCGTCACCCTTGTTGGTGGGGAAGGTGATCAGGCCGGTGATGCGGTTCCTGCCCTTCACATCCTTGTGGGTCAGCACCTTGTACACGCCGGGCATTTTTTCGGCTTCAGAGGTGTCGATGCCCTTGATGTTGGCATGGGATACCTTGGCCTGGGCAATGGCGAGGTGCAGGGTGTTGGCGGGCAGGCGATGCGCTGCGTCCGCGCCGAATTCGGCGGTGCCGGTCACCTTGGCGACGGCAGAAGGACGGGGCATGGTGGAACCCCAGATGCGGCCATCGGCAGGCATCTTGAAGGTAACGTCGTCCAGCGTTTTATCGCCGCGCATGAGGGCGGCAGCGTCCATGACCGCGTCCACCAGAGGCTTATAGCCCGTACAGCGGCAGACGTTGTGATTTTTCTGGAACCAGTCGCGCACGTCTTCACGGCTGGGATTGGGATTGGAATCAAGCAGGGCCTTGGCCGAAACGATGAAGCCAGGAGTGCAGAAACCGCACTGGGCCGCGCCGTGGTAAATCCAGGAATGCTGGAGCGGATGCAGGTTGCTGGGGGTGCCCACGCCCTCAAGCGTGGTCACGGCGGCGTTTTCCGCCACGCGGCTCATTTTGACCACGCAGGCGCGTACAACTTTGCCGTCAAGAATCACCGTGCAGGCACCGCACTGCCCCTTGCCGCAGCCAACTTTGACACTGGTGAGCTGCAACTGATCGCGCAGCACGTCCACAAGCATATCGTCGGGGTTAGCCAGCAAGCGCCGGGGAATGCCGTTAATCACAAGGGTTTTTGTTTCCATGCGCGACTCCTTTTAATAATGAACAAAGGTATATGCCTGCGCGGTAAATCCGCGCCCGGGGTCAAATTGCCCGCCTCCTATTTCCCGAACGGACAGATCGGATAGCGGCATTCTTCACACTGGGAGCAAAAGCCCCCGTGCCCCAATGCCGCCACATCGGCAGCCGTCACCTCAATGCCGGCCAGCAGGCGCGGCACAACGAGATCAAAAATGCTGGCCTTGTGGTACATGACGCATCCGGGCAGCCCCAACACGGGCACCCGGCCTGCCGCCCCCTGGGCATAGGCCAGAAGGAACATGGCGCCCGGATACACCGGCGCGCCATAGCTGACCACCTCCGCTCCGGAAGCGCGGATGGCAGTTGGCGTACGGTCGTCAGGGTCAACAGACATACCGCCTGTTACCACAATAAAATCAGCACCTTGTTCGAGAAAATCCCTGATTGCTCCGGCAGTCATGGGCACTTCGTCGCTGGTAAGGGTCTGCCCCACCACCGTGCTGCCCAGAGCGGCAAACTTTTTGCGCAGCACAGGGCCAAAGGCATCCTGAATGCGCCCGTAAAACACTTCGCTGCCCGTTGTGACCACGCCAACTCTGGCGCGGCGCAGAGGCAGAACTTCAACGACCGGACCATCGACGAATGATTCAAGCTGCCGCAGTTTTTCATCCTCAATCATCAACGGCACCACGCGGGCTCCCGCTACCGAGCGCCCCTTGGTTACGTGCTGCATGGTGTGGATGGTTGCGACAGAAATTTCGCCAAGGCTGTTTATGCGGTTGAGAACAGGCACATCCACCCGCAGCAGTCCATCACAGGCGGCCTTGAGGTCGATGCGCCCTTCCTTGGGTTCCGTGCATGTCAGGTTGCCGCCGGAAACGGCAGAAATCACGCGCGCGGCGGCATCATTTTCGTGAACCATGCCGGGCAGTGATTCAAAAACATAAAGATGCTCTTTGCCGACCTGCAGCAGCACCTCAACGTCTTCTTCCCGCACGACATGGCCTTTGCGAAAAACAGGCCCTTTGCTTTCACCAGGAATAATCCTGGTGATGTCGTGACACAAAATACTGCCCACGGCGTCATGCACATGGATGGTTTTCATTGCCAGTTTGGACATGACCTCTCCCGAAGCTGACTTCTAGATTGTGCATAAAATACCACCCTTACAACAAATTGCAAAATAAAATTCCTTATTTATTAATTGTGCTTTTGCTAACCATCTGGCTTACCATGGTATCAACAGATAAATTCCTGTTTTTTGCAAAAAGCGTGACTATTGTCCCCCCAACGATTACTCAACCAAGGGCACAAGCGCGTGCGGCATTGACAGCCGCGCGTTTCTTTGCGAGAGGGAAAGGAAAAAGCCGCTGTATTTACCAAAAAATACGGCTGCCATTAAAAGGAAATGCCATGCAAACGCGTTCAGCTCATTGGCCGATGGCTCTGCCCGGCAAAAGCCGCCTGGGCCTTTCCGGTCTGGCGGTCCTTACGGCCCTGCTGCTCGGCGGGTGCGGCTTCGGCGGGGCTCCGGCCCAGCCCGAAACGCCCCCCGGCCCTGTCACTGGCTTCATGATCGTCTCCGCAGTGGGAGAAACCGCTACTGTTGACGACCCTGATTTTGGCAAGGGGGTGCGCGTGAGCCTGGACGAGCTTTTCACCTCGGCCAAGGGCGAGGACTGCAAACGCGGAACCGTACTTTCAGGCCAGCGTGAAGCGGAAGTTATTGTCATCTGCAAAGACGACAAAGGCCGCTGGATCATGGCCCCGCGAGTGTGGGGACAGGGTCTTTCGCAGTAGCAAGACTGAGACTCCGGCTTAATGACAGCAGGCCCTTTGGCAAAAAACGATCAAGGGTGCATTGCCTCTGGCTAAACCGGGCAAATGTGATTATTTATGGAAGCGCACGGCGAATACCACGCACGTGCGCTTTCCTAGTTGCAGTTGCAGCCTCGCAAGCCCTGTTGAACCGCCTTGCTCCGAGCAGCCACAGCGCCTCCATCTACTGGAGATACAAGGCATTACGAGGACATTGACTACGAAACCCTAGGGTCATACAGCCTGTTTGCGGAACCACCTCTGGGGGCCATGCAAGCCCGAATCCATTGCATCAAAACTGCCATGTCGCACAGAACTATTTTCACTTTTCTGCTGATCTTTTTCGCCCTGTCCAGCGCGGTCAAGGCCGAAAATGCACCCCAGCCCTACGCTGCCAACCTGTTTCAGGGCAATTTTTCGCAGAGCAAGGACGCCGCCAAGGACGCCAAGGATGCCTCCATCATCGCACCGGGCGACCGGGTGGTGCTGCGCCTGTGGGGCGGCGACCTCAAGGTGGACAGCACCCTGACTGTGGCCGCCGACGGGCATCTGGACGTACCCGAGGTGGGGGCCATACCCGTGGCTGGCCTTGGCTACGACAAGCTGGCCGAAGCCTTGCGCAGCAAACTCGCCGCCAATGGGCACGCTGATGCGCAAATTTACGCTGCGCCTCTGGATGCTCGGCCTGTGGCAGTTTTTGTCACAGGCGGCGTTGCCAGACCTGGCCGGTACACCGGCACCCCCGGCGACCCGTTGCTGAGCTTTCTGGACAAGGCCGGAGGCCTTGACCCCATGCGCGGCAGTTATCGTGACATCCGCCTGATGCGCGATGGCAAGGCTGTTGCCAGCCTCGACCTCTACCCCTTTGCCCGCAAGGGCGTGTTGCCCGCAGTGCGCGTGCAGGAAGGCGACACGCTTGTGGTGGGCGACAAAGGCCCCACCATCACGGCCATCGGCGCGGTGCGCACCTCTGCAAAATTTGAATTCCCCAAGGGCAAATCCACGGGCACGGCTCTGATTGAACTGGCCGAACCGCAGAACAGCGCCTCGCACATCGCCCTTTCCGGCACCCGCAACGGCGCGCCTTACAGCACCTATCTGCCGCTCAAGGAACTGCGCAACCTGATGCTTGAAGACGGCGATCAGGTACAGTTTATTGCAGATGCGCCCGGCAATACCATGATGGTTGAGGTGCAGGGCGCAGTGCGCGGGGCTTCGCGCTTTCCCGTGCGGCGCGGCGCCCGCCTGCAGGAAGTGAAGAACTTTATTGCCGTTGAGCCTGGCCGCGCCAACCTTCAGGCCATGTACATCAAACGCAAGAGCGTTGCCGCCAGGCAGAAAAAGGCCATTGCCGATTCCCTGCGCAGACTGGAGGAAACAGCCCTCACGGCTTCCTCTGCCAGCGCGGACGAAGCCGCCATCCGAGCCAAGGAGGCGGAGATGGTCTCCAAGTTCGTGGAACGGGCCAAGACCGTGGAACCGGAAGGCGTGGTTGTGCTTGACGGCGGGCCGGACAAAGCCGACCTCTCGCTGGAAGACGGCGATATTATTGTGATCCCCGCTAAGAGCGACGTTGTGCTGGTGAGCGGCGAGGTCATGATGCCGCAGGCCATGCTGTGGGGCAAAAAGAAGGATGTGGACGATTACATCAAGGGTGCTGGCGGCTATACCAACCGTGCCGACCACGACAAGGTTCTGGTGCTGCACCAGAACGGTTCCGTGTCGCAGAACGGCGATGATATTCTGCCCGGCGATCAGGTAATGGTGCTGCCCAAGGTGGAATCCAAAAACATGCAGGCAGTCAAGGACATCACCCAGGTTATCATGCAGGTGGTTGTTTCCGCCCGGTTGCTGCTGGGCATGCCGTCGTTGTAAGCTTTTGCGCTATTCAGCAGAAAGGGGGCTTTTGCCCCCTTTTTTATTTCATGCATAAAATCTTGCAAACGTGCGGTTGCGTCACAAGTACAATTTGCGGTATACTGAAATAAGGATTCATACTTCTTTCAGAGGAGCATATGGAACGCGCATTGGAAGCATCACCGCTGTTTTCGGGCATGACCGGGCACGAAGCCAGACTGTGTCTTGCATGCAGCGGCGCTTTTGAAGAGCAGCATGGCAAGGGCGCGCTGATTTTTGCAGAATCCGACCCGCCGGAGAGGCTGTATGTATTGCTTGAAGGTGCGGTGAACGTGTGCCGTGAATCCACCGAAGGCAGACGCGCCGTGATGGCACGCGTGGACGCCCCAGGTGACCTATTTGGCGAGGTACACGTTTTTCTGGGCCGCCCAAACTATGGTTGCAGCGTCTTGGCCGAAACGCCTGTGAGGATACTTGGCATTCCCGCCCGTTTTTTCTACGCCACTTGCGAAAAAGCCTGCTCAGTTCATTCACGCATGATCCGCAACATGCTCGGAATTTTTGCGCACAAGGCTTTTTTTCTTACACGCCGCATTTCACTGCTGTCATCCGGCAGCTTGCGGCGCAAGCTTGCAGCCCTGCTGCTGGAACACCGCCGCCCTGACGGCGCTGTTTCACTGGCAATGAACCGCGAACAAATGGCTGATTTTCTGGGTGTAACCCGCCCGTCACTTTCACGCGAGCTCGCCGCCATGCGCGACGAGGGCCTTCTGCAAATGGAGGGTAGAAGCATTCGCGTTCCTGACATCGCCTCACTGAATTTTTTATGCGAGTATTTCCCAGCCTGATTGAATTTATTATTTTTCATAATTAATTTCAGGCTATTGAACATTGCCTCTTTTCTCTCCCCCGCCCAAAATATTTTCATTTTCTTGAGCATCCGTAACATTTGTTACAGAACCATTGTCCCAGCCTTGATAGAACGGAATCGTCAACACAAGGAGGGCCTCATGGACCGCATTCTCAAAAACCTTGAATTCGCCGTAGCGCTGCCCCTGGCCGCGCAGGTAGAGTGCCAGCCTGGCCAGATCGCCAGCAAGACCCTTATCCAAAACGCCTCTGTCAGCATTACCCTGTTTGCCTTTGACGCCAACGAAGAAATCAGCGCCCACACCTCCACGGGTGATGCCATGGTTCTCGTGCTTGAAGGCGCGGCACAAGTAACCATCAGCGGCCAGTTGCATACGGTTCAGGCGGGTGAAGTGATTGTCATGCCCGCCGGTCAGCCGCACGCAGTACGCGCACAAGAGCGCTTCAAAATGCTGCTTACCGTTGTTTTTCCTACCCCCAAGACCCCCGCGTAGGCGGATCACCCCCCAGCCTCCGCTTTGCGGAGTATCAGGAGACATCCCATGAGTAACGCCATGTTCTGCTTTCAGTGCCAGGAAACCGTGGGCAACAAAGGCTGCACCCAAGTAGGCGTGTGCGGCAAAAAGCCCGAAACCGCCGCCCTTCAGGACGTGCTGGTATATGTGACCAAGGGCCTTGCGCAGGTTGCTACCAAACTGCGCGCCCAGGGCAAGACCGTGACCCACGAAATCGATCGCATGGTTGTGGGCAACCTTTTCTGCACCATTACCAACGCCAACTTTGACGACGACATGATCGCCGAGCGTGTGCGCAAGACCTGTGCCGCCAAAAAAACCCTGATGGCCGAGCTTGGCTCGCGCGACGGGCTGGCCGATGCTGCCCTGTGGGAATCGGACGACAAGGCCGCCATGCTTGCCAAGGCTGCCACTGTGGGCGTTCTTGCCACCAGTGACGACGATGTGCGCTCCCTGCGCTGGCTCGTGACCTTTGGGCTCAAGGGTATGGCCGCCTATGCCAAGCATGCCGATGTGCTGGGCAAGCATGATCCCGCCGTGGACAACTTCATTCAGGAAGCTCTGGCAAAGACTCTGGACGACAGCCTTTCCGTGGCCGATCTCGTGGCCCTGACCCTTGAAACCGGCAACAAGGGCGTGAGCGTTATGGCTCTGCTGGATGCCGCCAACACCGGCACCTACGGCAATCCCGAAATCACCAAGGTCAACATTGGCGTGGGCACCAACCCTGGCATCCTGATTTCCGGTCACGATCTGCGCGACCTGCAAATGCTGCTTGAGCAGACCGAAGGCACGGGCGTGGACGTGTACACCCACTCCGAAATGCTGCCCGCCCACTACTACCCCGCTTTCAAGAAGTTCAGCCACTTCAAGGGCAACTATGGCAATGCGTGGTGGAAGCAGAAGGAAGAATTTGACACCTTCAACGGCCCCATCCTGCTGACCACCAACTGCCTTGTGCCGCCCAAGGACAGCTACAAAGACCGCGTGTATACCACAGGCATTGTGGGCTTCCCCGGCTGCAAGCACATCCCCGGTGAAATCGGCGAGCACAAGGACTTTTCGGCCATTATCGCCCACGCCAAGACCTGCCCCGCACCCACGGAAATTGAGACCGGCGAGATTGTGGGCGGCTTTGCGCACAATCAGGTGCTGGCCCTGGCCGACAAGGTCGTTGACGCAGTGAAGTCTGGCGCCATCAAAAAGTTTGTGGTCATGGCTGGCTGCGATGGCCGCGCCAAGAGCCGCTCCTACTACACCGAGTTTGCTGAAGGCCTGCCCAAGGATACCGTCATCCTTACCGCTGGTTGCGCCAAATACCGCTACAACAAGCTTGACCTCGGTGATATCGGCGGCATCCCCCGCGTGCTGGACGCCGGTCAGTGCAACGACTCCTACTCCTTGGCCGTAGTCGCGCTGAAACTCAAGGAAGTGTTTGGTCTGGCCGACATCAACGATCTGCCCATTGTGTACAATATCGCCTGGTACGAACAGAAGGCTGTTATCGTGCTGCTGGCCCTGCTGGCCCTCGGCGTGAAGAATATCCACCTTGGACCCACGCTGCCCGCCTTCCTTTCGCCCAACGTGGCCAAGGTGCTGGTGGAACAGTTCAGCATCTGCGGCATCAGCACCCCGCAGGACGACCTTAAGGCTTTCTTCGGTTAATCCCCGTTTCAAAGGGGCGGCTGATTGCCCTGCCGCACCTCTCATTGATAAGGCGGCGCACCTTTAGTGGGGCGCCGCCTTTTGGCGTTTATACGGCTGGGCTATATGTGCAATAACTATTAATTGTGCCGCAGCAAATGCAGCAACCGGATTGACCACAGCATGGTGACGCACTACCTGGATGCCCCTGGTTGAGACATATGACGCTCGTCAACAAAAAGATCATGGAAATGCCGAGTTGGATTAGCTAAAGGGGGTGTGCAGTTCATACTACGCACAATTGCCTGATGTCCCGAGCTGTTTACCACCTCCATGCTGCAAGTAGCTGTGGTCAATAGAATGCCAGATCGTGAAACGGCAGCACATCGCCAAGCATTGCAAGTACAGCGGGAAGGGACAAGGATAAAACAAGCAGCGTCCCTGCAGCCCGCATGGCTAATACCACTGGATTGCACACGCTGGCCGCAGGGCAACAAAAAAGGGGAACCCGAAGGCTCCCCTTTTAATCGTAAGGCTAGGTACTCTTAGAAGGAGTACACGAAACGGACGTTCACGTTCCAGGGATCACGTTCCTGGTCGCTACGGCCGTTCATCTTGCTGGTGCCCCACACGCCCTTGGACTGGTCAAGCCAGGTGGCGATGTAGGCGGCGTCAAGAGACACGACAAAGTTGTCATACATCTTGTAATCGTTGGACAGACCGAATTCCAACGCGGTGTCGTTGGTGGTCATGTACAAGGGGTTCATGCCAGCGGACTGGGCGTTGGCACCCTGATCGGTGATCTTGGTGTAAGCACTGTTGTGACCAGTCAGGTAACGGGTCATGGTGGTGCTGTTGGTGCCGCCGATGAGGTTCAAGCGGAAGGTGTGCTTCAGGTTTTCGATGAAGCTCATATCCTTCAAGCGGGCGCCGATACCCCAGGTGCCGGACATGTCGTAGCCAAGGATGGCTTCGCGGGCGATCATGGGTCCGCCGTTGAAGGCGAAGTCAGAGAAGCCGTTGTTGTTGTTGTTCACGCTGATGGAAGGCATGCGTTCGGAACCGTTGGCCGGATTGCCGTCGTCGCCGGAAGCGTACCAGCCGTACAAGCCGGGGATGGCCCAGTCAAGCTTGTATTCGAACAGCAAAGAACCCAGCCAGCCAGCGCGGTTGGCGCGGCTGTCATCATAGGAGACGGAACCGTAGTTGAAATCCCACGCGATGCGGAAGGGATCAAACGCGGTCACTTCGCCGGTCAGGCCAGCCCACACGGCGTTGCCGTAGCTGCCCATGGCCTTGGTGCTGGTGGTGCCGTCCTTATGCAGGGCGCCGCCAACGGGCATCATGCCAGCAACAGGGTACTTGCCGCTGGTGGGGATCGAGTTGTTGAAGTACTTGTTGTAACCTTCGCTACGGAAGGTGTTGGGACCGATGGCGCTGTACATGGCCCAAGGGGTCACTTTCACGCCGTCAAAGGTCAGGGGCACCAGCAGGGCAAACACGTCCATGTTGTCCATGTAGTTGGTGCGGTTGCCGCTGTGGTCAGCGGTATTGACGTAGTTGTCGTTGTAAGGACGGGCCCACAGGGCGGTCACGCCAACGGTTTCGTTGAACTGGTAAGAGGCGGTGATGCCGGCCACGTCATCGTTGAAGACGTTGCTGCCGGTGGTGAAGCTGGGCAGAGCCATGCCCTGAATGCCCATGCGGAACTTCAGGTCGGTCTGGGGGACCATCCAGTCGATGTAGGCGTTCTTCACTTCGACAACGTTGTTGCCGTCAGCGCCAAGGGAGCCACCCTGGTCGGAACGGCCCCAGGTCTGGTCGCCAAGTTCAAAGAACACGGTGCCGGACAGGGCTTCAGAAGCCACTGCGTCCAACTGCAGGCGAACGCGCTGACGAGCTTCAAATTCGTCTTCGTTCTTGTACTGCTTGGAGGCACCGTTGAAGCCTGCCTTGCCGTTACCGCCGGTGAAACCGCCGTTCTGGCCGTAGTCGAAGCTCATGATCCACTGGCCCTTGGCCTTGAAGTCGATGGCGCTGGCGCCCGTGGCAACGCCGAACACAAGGCCGGCCGCCAACAGAAGAGTAGCGATCTTTTTCATGGTTATCCTTCCTTTCTTTTGCCCCGCTTGGGACTATGGTTTCTTACAAACGCCTATGGAGCGGTTTCCCGCTTCGGTGTGAATATATGGAAGGCCTAAACACTTTGCAAGCCCTATCGTGCAAAAATTTTTACCAAAAAAGAGCAAATTTAGCCTAATATTGTATATTTATTTATATTTAAGCAGGTTAAACAAGATCTAGATATAAAAAAAATTTCTGGCACACACCTGTCACAGTGTCATTTTTTTGCAGAACGCGGCTAAATTTCCGCGCTGCTGGCTTACAATCTGTCAGAAGGTCGTCGGTTAAAAAATTTTTCACCCCCCTTTTCTCTGCCGCCGCAGATGCAAATCTGGACTTTCATGGCGGCCACAGTCTCCATGATGCAGAACGGCCATGCGCATCTTCCAAAAGCGCATGGCCGTAAACAGCGGTAAACAGATCAAGCGTATTGGTGAACCACGCTGTTAGCTGGCGGCATCCACGGGGAACCACAAGGGTTTCAAAAAGTGCAGGCGGCAGGTTTCACCTTCCTGCGGACCGCGGGCATAGCGCCCCTTCTGCACACGCACGCTCTGCTCGCCCACGCGTACCTGATAGTCAAGCTGCTCACCCAGAAATGTACGCCGTTCCACAATGCCGGGTACGCCGCCTTCGTCCACAAAATCAATTTCGTTGGGGCGGCTTGCAACAACGCCGCGCCCTGCCTGCACAATGGCGGCATCAGGAACGCACCCCGCCGGAAAGTCGGCACTCACGCCATCAAGCTGCATATGTGTTGCCGTTACCGCCATCTCCGTAAAGTTTGACAAGCCTATGAAGCTGAACACAAAACGGTTGGCGGGGCGGGTGTAGACCTCCAGGGGCGATGCCACCTGCTGCACCACGCCGTTCTTCATCACCAGGATGCGGTCAGAAAGCGCCATGGCCTCAGACTGATCGTGAGTCACATACAGGATGGAGAAACCGTAAATCTTTTGCAGTTCCTTGATCTCAAAGCGCATTTCTTCCCGCAGGTGCGGATCGAGGCTTGAAAGCGGCTCGTCCAGCAACATGACTGAAGGATTGATGGCCAGCGCCCGGGCAAGAGCCACGCGCTGCTTGCCCCCGCCGGAAAGATCCGCAGGGCTTTTTTGTGCAACTTCCAGCAGGTTGGTATGCCGCAAGGCATCCGTGGTGCGCTTGTGCAGTTCCGCTGAACCGATCTTCTTGATGTGCAGCGGAAAAGCCACGTTTTCATACACGCTCATGTGCGGCCACACGGCAAAGGCCTGAAACACCATGCCGAAATCGCGTTTTTCAGGCGGCAGATAGTATTTTTTGGCGCCGGACGAAAGCAGCTTGCCGTTCACGCTGATTTCGCCCTCGTCCAGATCCTCAAAGCCCGCCACCATGCGCAGGGTCGTGGTTTTGCCGCAGCCAGACGGCCCAAGCATGGAAAAGCATTCGCCATCGCCGATTTCAAGGTTCAGGGATGAAACAGCCTTAACCTTGCCAAAATACTTGCTAACATTGTTGAGTGTAATGGACATAATCAGGCCTGCCTGGACTTGGCGAAGTGGTTGATAATGCTCTGCCCCGTCACGATAAGAATGAGGGCAATGCCGGCCAGAGCCGCCGATGTCACGGTTTCGCCGTCTTCATTGAGGGTGTAGATGGCCACGCCGATGGTGCGGCTGGTTGTGCCGTAAAGCATGACCGAAACCGTCAGTTCACGTAGCGCAGGCAAAAAGATAAGAAAGAAAGCCGCAACCATGCCGGGCCGCACCAAGGGCAGCACCACATCGCGCAGGGCCTGCCACATGCTTGCGCCGCAGGCGCGGGCCGCCTCCACCAGCGAATCGTGCACCTGTTCCAGCGCCGCCGAGTTGGCCTTGAGCGAAAAAGCCATGTACCGCGCAATGTAGGCGATAAGGATAATCCAGATGGTGTTGTACAGATTCACGCCAAAGCGTCCGCTCCAGGCCAGTATCACGCCAAGGGCGATGACCGAGCCGGGCACGGAAAAAGGCAGCATGCCCAGAAATTCCAGAAAGCCCTTGCCCCGCACCTGCATCTTTACAATGACGTAAGAAATCATGACGCCCGCAAACATGGTGATGGTGGCGGCAGCCAGCCCAAGGCCGATGCTGTTCTTGATGGCCTGCTGGGTCTGATCCCACTCAAAAAGCACATACTTGTAGTTGTCGAGCGACAGATTCTCCCAGGTGATGGGCACGCCGTAGGTTTTAAGCCCGCCCACAAGAAAGATGGTCACAGTAGGCAGCACAATGGTGATGGCGATGTACAGCAGGCAGAATACAAACAGAGGGGTACGCAGACCGCGCAGCTTGAGTTCCATGGGCCGGAAGCTCTTGCCCCCGATGATCTGGTATTTACCGGAACCCAGCACCTTGCGTTGCAGCCAGATAATCAGGCCCGCCGTAACAACCAGCACCGAGGCCAGCACAGTGCCGGTGCGGATGGAGGCAAAACTGCCCGCGCTCTCATGGATGCGCTCGTAAATCAGCGTGGGGATGTTGTAGATGCCCACCTCAATGCCAAGCACAGCCACGGTGCCAAAGTGCGCCATGGAATACAGCATGATGAGCAGCGCGCCCGAGAGGATGCTGGGCAGCACCAGGGGCAGGGTTATCTTGCGGGTAATGGTGAACAGGCCCGCGCCAGATATCCTGGCCGATTCCTCCAGCGTGGGGTCCATGCGCTCTAGCGCGCCGCATACCTGAATGAACACAAAGGGGAAAAGATACATGGTTTCAATGGAAATGATGCCCGCATAAGAAAAGATGTTAAACAGGGCATCTTCCGCACCGGTGACATCGCGCCAGAGTCTGTTGATATAGCCAGCGCGGGGCGAGAGCAGCATCTTCCAGGCCAACGCGCCGATGAACGAGGGCAGCATGAAGGGCACAAGGAACATGCTCTTCATAAAGCCCTTGTAAGGAATATCCGTACGCGTCACCAGCCATGCAAAGAACGTCCCCACGGTGGTGGCGCAGAGGGTTACGCCGCTGGCGATAAACAGCGAGTTCATCAGGGCCTGATAGGTTTCGCCCTCGCTGAGGGTTTTTACCAGATCCGCCGCGTTGAACTGCCCGTTTACAAAAAAGGCGTTGAAAAAGATGAGCGCCACCGGCACCACGACCACGATAACCAGAATAGCAATGGAGAGCAGCAAAATCACCTCTGCCACGCCCCACGAACGCTGTTGTCTGACTGCTTGCATACCTGACCGCCAAATTTGGAGTAATCCTGCGCCCGTTATCCTGCCAGCCGAAGGGCCTGACACTCTGCGCGGCGCGCTGCTGCAAAATCCAGCCTAGCTGAACCAGTGCGCCCCACGAAGGTTGATGACGCATTCGTCCCCTTCGTGCAGCAAGAGGTCGCGGGCCAGAGCCTCGTGGGTATCCACCGCCGTGCGCACCTGCTGGCCGCACACGTCAAGCTGATAATCGGTAAACGCGCCCAAAAAGCTGGCGCGGCGCACCGTTGCCCGCAACCCCTGTCCCTGACGGCCCAGTTGTACATCTGACGGACGGAATCCCACCCGCACCTCGCCAGCAAGACCAGCCTGCGGCGCAAGAGGAAAAACATGCCCGTCAATAGTCGCGACCCCGCCGTCTACGGTTGCCAGCAAAAAATTGCTCATGCCCAGGAAGGAGAAAACAAATTCGTCTGCCGGGGTAGCAAAGAGCTCTTCCGGCGTGCCTATCTGGCGGATAGCCCCCTGCTCGTCCAGCAGGGCCATGCGGTCAGAGATGGCAAGCGCGATTTCCTGATCATGGGTCACATACAGGATGGTTACACCAAGATTTTTTTGCAGTGCCTTGATTTCAAAGCGCATTTCTTCACGCAGGTTGGCATCAAGGTTGTTCAGTGGCTCGTCCAGCAGCAAGAGGCTGGGCTGGGCCACCAGGGCGCGGGCCAGGGCCACCCGCTGCTGCTGTCCGCCCGAAAGCTGGGAGGGAAGGCGATCTTCCATGCCGGTGAGGTTCACATCATCAATGCTCTTTTGCACCAGAGCCGCAGCCTCCGCGGCATCACGACGGGCGATCTTGAGGGGATAGCCCACGTTCTGGCGCACCGTCATGTGCGGCCACACGGCATAGTCCTGAAACACCACGCCAAGGCTACGCTGCTCGGGCGGCAGGGCCGTGCCGCTCTCGGCATCAGCCACCACTTCGCCGCCAATACTCATGCGCCCGGCATCCAGCGTTTCAAAGCCTGCCATGATACGCAGCAGCACAGTTTTGCCGCAGCCGGAAGGCCCGATGAGGGTGAAGCACTCGCCGTCCCGCACCGCAAGAGATAAATCCTTAAGAACCGTGTGGTCGCCAAAGGATTTTGATATGTTTTCAAGAAGTATTTCTGCCATGAAAATTCCCGCTTGCGCTGTGCGCGCTGTCGGGCAGCGCCTGCCAGTTTCTCCCCGGCAAACACGCCCGTGGCTGATTCAGACCTCCCGCGCGGCGTAACCGCGCGGGAGCAGGACGCGAAATTGTAACGTTTCCGCCACTATTTCGACATCATAATGTCTGTAAATTTCTTAACAGTGGCTTCCTTTTCGCTCAAAATATGCTGGTAATCAATTTTTATGCCGCGTTCAAAGGCCTTTTCACTGGTGGGCAGGCCAAATTCCGCCGGAGGCACAATACCCTTGCGCACGGGCAGGGTTCCCTGCTCGGCCAGAATCTTCTGCCCTTCTTCTGAAAGCAGAAAGTCCACAAACTTCTTGGCCGCTTCCAGATTGGGGGTACCCTTGAATATGGCTGCGGGGCTGGGGATTACCAGCATCTCAGGCGGATAGACCAGAGCAAGGTCTGCGCCCTTCTTGATTTTTTCGTTCACAATGTAGTCCACGCCGATGCAGGCCAGAAGGTCGCCGGAAGCAGTGTCGTCAATGACCTGACCGGAGCCCTTGCCCATACGCGCGCCGTTTTTATGAACATTCTCTATGTATTCCCAGCCAAATTTGTCCACCAGCAGCTGAATGCTCATGTAGGACGTGCCGGAAAGCGCCGGGTTGGCAATGCCAAAGGCCTTTTTGAACTCGGGCTTCATCATGTCGCTCCACTGAGTGGGAGCTTCCTTCACGTGGCGCTTGTTGTAGGCGATGCCAAGCGTACCCAGACGAATTGCCGTAAACGAGCCGTCAAAATCGGGAAAAGGATTGATGACGTTCTTCAGCTCGGGGGAATCGTATTTTTCCAAGATGCCCTCGGACTTCATGTTAAAGAAGTCCGGCACTTCGCTTGTCCAGATAATGTCGGCCATGATCTTGCCCGACTGACGCTCTGTGGCGATTTTCGCCATAAGCTTGCCCGCGCCAGCAGACTGATAGTCCATAGCAATATCAGGATATTTTTTAACAAAAGCCTCTTTGAGCGAACCGATAATAGATTCCTTCATGGAGGTGTAGACCACCAGTTTTTCGACTGCAAAAGCCGAAAATGCCGAGCCCGCCCAAAAGACGGCAGCAAAAAAGAGGATGCTGATTCGTTTCATCTGTCATTCGCTCCTTTTGAATGTTCTCTGAAAACCGGGCACGTTCCGGCTGACTGTTCCATGCTGCCGGAATTTTTCTCAAAGGTAGCCAATGCAGGCGATGAAGACAATGCGTTTTTATCCTGATGGCTCTTCTGTCAGTCCAGTATCGGGCAAGCCCCCCGCAAGACGGTTCCGAAACATTTCCATGCGTGTTAGCGTTCTCTATCCGCCGTCGCAGCAAGCGCCCGGCATGGGCCTGCCAGCGCAGGCCCCCACACAAACCAGGAGATTGTCATGACCACGGTTTTCGGAACACTGGACCATGTGCTTCTGATGGCCCCCGGCCCCAGCCCGGTTGCGGCCAACGTGCTTGAGGCCATGAGCCTGCCCACTCTCGGGCATCTTGACCCTGACTGCATCAAGGTTATGGACGCCCTGCAAGAGCAGCTTCGCGCTGTATGCAAAACAAGCAATGCCGTGACGTTTCCCATCTCGGGCACGGGCTCCGCAGGTATGGAAGCCTGCTTTGTCAACCTGGTGGAACACGGCGACAACGTGCTTATTGTCAACAACGGCCTGTTCTGCTCGCGTATGGTTGAAGTGGCCTCGCGCCTTGGCGCGCTGGTAGACACTGTGGAATGCCCATGGGGCGCGCCCATCTCTGTGGACGCGGTAAAGAAACAGCTGGCGCAGAAAAATTACAAGATTCTTGCCGTGGTGCATGCCGAAACATCCACCGGCGTGAACAATCCTGTGGCCGAACTCGGCGCGCTGGTCAAAAACAGCGATACGCTCTTTCTGGTGGACAGCGTAGCCGGCTTGGGCGGCGTGGATGTGCGCGTGGACGAATGGGGCATCGACGCTTTTTACAGCGGTTCTCAAAAATGCCTTTCCACCCCTCCCGGTCTCGCGCCTGCCTCGTTTTCCGAGGCAGCCATGGAGGCCATGGCGCGCCGCAAAACCAAGATACCCAACTGGTATCTGGATGTGCCGCTTATCCGCAAATACTGGGAAGGCACACCCCGTACCTATCACCATACGGCGCCCATCAATATGTACTATGGTCTGCATCAGGCCCTGGACAACCTGTTGGCCGAAGGCCTTGAGGCCTCTTTTGCGCGGCATCAGGCCATGCACGAAAGGCTCAAACTGGGCATGGGCAAGCTTGGTTTCAAGCCCTATGTGACCGAGGGGGCCGCGCCCCAGGTCAACCTCTTTGTGCCGCCCGAAGGCGTGGACGCCAATGCCCTGCGCGCCAGCCTGCGCAAGGATCACAAGATTGAAGTGGCTGGCGGCCTTGGCGCCCTTGCTGGCAAGGTGCTGCGCGTTGGCGTCATGGGCGAAGGCGCGCGCGAAGAACCCATTGACCGTCTTGTGGCGGCGGTAGCCGCCTGCCTGTAGTACGTTAACTTCCCTGCCCCCCGGCCCATGCCTGTGCCCCTTATTGCGCCCAGGTTGCCAGCCGGGGGGCAAAACGCGCGCAGCGTCCTCCGTCTCCCGAAGCCGCAGGCTCCGCCTTGGCGACAACCCCGCCCTTCCGGACAGCGTTTGACTTTTTCCCGAGCAGCACCCTATATTGAGTACGTTGGCTTCCTTTAACGCAGGATGCAAAGGTCGCTCTGGGTTCCGGTTTGTTCATAACCGCAGCCATACCACCATGGAGACATTCACAACCTTTGGCTGCGCTCCCACGCCAGGAAGACCGGGGAAACCGTCACATGAAGACACTTCGCCTCCGCCTTTCCCTGCTGATGCTTCTGCTCTGCTGCCTTTTTACGGCTCTGACACCAACGCAGACAGCCGCTGATGCCACAACCGCGCACAAACCATCGGCAGCCGCATCAGCCTCTTCACCGTCCTCTCCATTCAACGATCAGGCAGGCTTGCCGGTGTACCCGCCGGAAGAAGAGCACTCCTTTGCAGCCCGCATTGACCGGAGCATAAACTGCTCAATTCAGAAGCGCCCCTTTAAGGTTGTTGGCGGCCTCATTGCCTCTTCCCTGGGCATCATCATTTTTCTGCTCTACTGCCTGGGCTGCAAGTGCAGCCGCATCTGCCGCATGGAAGCCCAGATGAACAAGGATGAACTGACCGGGCTGCCCAACATGGAAAAATTCAAGGTGCTGTGCGACAGCCTCATAACCACCCAGGTCACCTCTGACTACATGCTGCTTTCCGGTGATATCTGCCAGTTCAAGACAATCAACGACCAGTTCGGTTTTGGCATGGGCGACAGCCTGTTGCAGGCCTATGCGGCAATTTTGCAGCGTAATATCCTGCCAGAAGAGTGCTGCGCCAGAATATCCTCTGATCTCTTTGTTCTGCTCTTGCGGTTTGATACATGGGAGCAACTTTCGGGCAGAGTCCGCGAAATGGACAAGGAACTGGACGAGTGGCGGCGAAGTCAGGCGCTGCCCTACACGGTGCGTACCGTCTACGGGGCCTACCGCGTACCCAAGGAGCAGGAAAGGGACATGCAGCTGATGCTGGATCTGGCCAACTATGCGCGGCTGGAAGCCAAGCGCTCGTCCGGCATTCCCATGGTGCTCTACAATGAGCATATGCGGCAGGAGGCCCTGCTGAGCCATGAACTGAACGGCAAGCTGGAAGACGCCCTGACCAACGGTGAAATGCAGGTGTGGTATCAGGCCAAGGTAGACATGCGCACGGGGGTCATTACCGGCAGCGAGGCGCTGGTGCGGTGGAATCATCCCTCACGGGGAATGCTGCTGCCGGGCAGTTTTATCCCCATGTTTGAACGCAACGGCCTTGTGGCGTCCATTGATTTTTTTGTATTTGAGCAGGTCTGCCGCAACCTGCGCAGCTGGAAAACGCGCAACCTTCCGCTGCATACGGTTTCCTGCAATTTTTCGCGGCTGCATTTTGACCGCCCCCAATTTACCCAGCGGCTTGCGGATATTGCCGACCGCTATTCCGTGCCGCGCCACCTGCTGGAAGTGGAAATCACCGAAAGCGCCATCATGAACAACCCTGAAGCTGTCTGGCTACAGATAATTCAACTGAAGGAAATGGGCTTCAAAACGGCCATCGACGATTTTGGCGCGGGCTATTCGTCTCTCGGTATTGTGCAGATGCTTGACGCGGACTGCCTCAAGATAGACCGCAGCTTCATCCAGCGCGACCTGCCGGGGCAGCGGGCGCAGATCGTACTTGGCAATATCATTCGCCTGGCTTCGGATCTTGGCATGAATGTCATCAGTGAAGGTGTGGAGACAGCAGAGCAGTCTGCCATTATCATGAAGCTGGGCTGCTACACGGCACAGGGCTTTTTTTACGCCAAACCTGAGCCTTCGCACGAATTTGAAGCAAGGCTCGCCATGCAGGGCCTGTAAGCCGGGCCAGTGTTTCAGGCTCGCATCATACCGCCCGATGCAGCAATGCCGCCCCTGCTGCCCTGATGCTAGGCCTGATGCTAGGCCTGATGCTAGGCCTGATGCTAGGGCCTGATGTCATGGCATGATGTCAGCCTTCTGCCCGGCTTTTCATGCTTGCGCTGATCAGATCCATAAATCTGCGCGTCTGTACATCCGCGTCATACGAGCGCAGCACAGTCTGCCGCGCATTACGCCGCATATGCCCCAGCTGCGGAGCCCGCGCCAGCACATCGGCCAGTTTTTGCGCCATGTTTTCATGATCCCAGAAGTCGCACAAAAAGCCGTTTACGCCGTCCTGCACCACTTCGCGCACAGGCGGCGTGTCCGATGCCACGACCAGTGAGCCGCAGGCCATGGCCTCAAGCAAACCGGTGGAAAACACATGCGGCGCCGCCAGATACACATGCGCGGTGGAATGTTGCAGCATGGCCCGGTATTCCTTGAGCGAACGCGCGCCAAGCAGGTGCACACGCGCCCGGAAGCTCTGATCAATGCCCAGAATATCCACCGCACGGCGCATGGCCTTGCCTGTCTCGGTGCATTCAGCTGGCGTATCTGAGCCGCCACTCTGCTTGCGCCCGGTCTGGGCAATATCAAGCCAGGCCAGCACCACCAGGCAGTTGGGGCGTAATTCGAGCAGGCGCGGCAGACACTTGCGGAACTGGTCAAACCCGCGCGCCGGGTCGTGCATGGGGCCGCAGAAGGTCACCAGCTCATTGCTTGCGCATCCCCAGGAATCAGCCACGCAATCGCCTGCGGCATCGCCATCCTTTTTTTCCTCGTTGGGCATAAAAAAGCGCGTATTGATGCCGCTGGGCACAACCTTTATGTCGCGTTGCAGCGCGGGGGGATACTGGGCGCGCTGCCAGAGGGAGGAGGTGACGGCAAGCTGGCATTCGCCCAGCGCGTTGTACTCCCACAGATTGCACACCCGCAGGGGGGCAAAATCCGCCGGGGGGCGGGGGTTGCCACGCGTAAAAAAGCAGTGGCTCTCGCCATTGTTGTAAAACCAATCGCCCTGAGCCACATAAAAAGCCTTGGGGAAGATGTCGCGCACGTAAAAACTGCCGCCCATGCTTGCCGCAGCGCAGATGATATCTGGGACAAAACCGTTTCTCCGCAACGACAGCAGGGCGTTGCCCGCCCGCGCGCCACGCCGCAGGCGCGTCACGATTTCCTTTTCCGCCGGGTCATCGCTTTCATAGGGCGCGGGGGGCGCCAAACGCAGCCGTCGCACACCGGGAATGGCAAGTTTTTGTCCGGTTTCTGCAAGAAACAGCACGGTATTGTTCTGGGATGCGCCAAAGGCCTGGGCAAGGGAACGGAAGCGGCCAGGAAAAACAGAATTCAAAAAAAGAATGCGCATTGTTAACCCCTGTACCAATTAGGCGCTGCTTGGCTGCGGATCGCCAAGCAAATGCTCCAGAAAAACCATACCCTGCTCTGTTTCCAGAAATGCCCGCAAAGAGCCCACAACCGAGGCGTCATACTTGGGCGGAGTTTCAGACAGGATATTCAGGGCATCTTCCGTACTGTGCGCCTCACGGTAGGAGCGTGGCCGCATAAGTGCGCAGAAGGTATTGGCAACCGCCAGAATACGGGCGTTCAGGCAGATGCTCCCATCGTTGAGGGCCAAGGGGTAGCCGCTGCCGTCCAGGCGTTCGTACATCTGGGTGATGGCCTCCAGCACAGGCAGGCCAAAATCAATGTCTGCCAGGGCCTCGCGGGCAAATTCCACATGCTGTTGCAGCAATGCCCGTTCCTGCGCCGAGAGCGCGCCTGTCTTGGTGAGCAGATCCTTGGGCAACTGGATCATACCCACATGCGAGAGGTTGGCTGCCGTTCGCAGGGTGGCAAGGGTCTCCGCATCGTTGCGGCCAAGTCCACAGGCCAGAGAAACCGCCAACTGCGCCGTAAAGGCGGACTGCCCGCGCAGATAGGTATCCACGGCCTCGATGGCTTTGACGAAAGCGTTGACAGTCTGGGCGACCATCTGTTGCGAACGCTGTTGCGCCACAGCAATATCCGTCATGTCGCTGTATACGGAGACCATGCCCGAGAGCCGCCCGTTTTCATCCCGAAATGGAGTGCAGGAGGTCAAATAATAGCGCAGCTTGCCATCCACCAGCAGGGCTTCGGCAAAGCTGAAGGGTTCGCCCGCCCTGTGCACGGCCAGCGTATGGGTTACAAGGCTGCGCGCAAGCTCCATATCCAGCTCGGAATATTTCAGCCCGCGCAGCTCCGTGGATTTTTCCCTGCCGCATAAACGAGCAAAGCTCTGGTTGGCGTAGTGGATGACGCCGTTCAGGTCATTGAGCACGATACCTGCCGACAGGGCGGAATTTACGCCGTCCATGATCTGCTTTTGCTGGTTGACCACCAGATAGAGCTTGCGCATCTGCTCTGCCACGGCGCGCTCGTTACGGCTCACAAGGCTCCACCACAGGGCGGCCAGCAAACCGCCTGCAAGCGCCGCCATGATCAGTGAAGCCACAACGACGTTCTGCTTTATGCCGGAAAATCTTTCATCAATGCGGCTCACGGGCAAGGTTTGCTCCACAAGCCAAGGCAGGTTGGGCACGGGCAGGGCAAGCCCGTATATCTCGCGCTCGCCTTCCGGCAGGCCGGGATCAACACGTGTGCCAAGCGGCAGTTTTTCATCATGCAGCGACCAGCCGGGCAAATCTGACACGCCCGATACTTCGGTAGGTGCAATGCGTTGCAGCTTTTCACCAAAGGATTGAAGAATAAATGTATTGTACTGGCTGCCATTGCCCGCTTCGCCCGTGGCTGCGGCAGTTACAGGCAAGACGCTGTAGGTGGCCAGCAGCAGGGAAACCACCCTGCCCCCGGTTGAATCCACATACAGGGGCGCAAAAATGGGAAAGGCCATATCCATGACAAGTCTGCCATTTTCGCGCCGCACAGGCATAAGAACGGGCTGTTTGCTGTTCAGGGCCTGCTGCAAATAGGGCCTCTGCTCCTCATCGGGCGGCTGTACGCCCTCAGGGGCGAGGTACATCTGCATGTCTGTATTAACCAGGCTCGCGCCGCTGAAGCTGTTTTTCTCCATGAAGTCTCTGAGATAGTTGACCATCAACGGAAGGCGCGGGGCAATTTTTTTCAGAGGGTCACTGTTGCTGGCAGTGCCCGCCGGGGGCACCGTATCCGCTTCGTCCCCATTCTGGTTTTGCCGGGCCATCTGCAACATATCCGTGGCGGACACGCCCGCACTTGCAACCTCTGCGGCGAACAGCCGCAGCATATCCTGCGTGACAAAAATATTTACCTGACCGGCAAGGGTGCCAGACCACACGGTGAGCAGGGCCACCTTGCCCGAGGCCTGCGAGTTCATGTCCTGGCCCATCTCGCGCAGCAGGTGGGCGCGGGAATCATGCAGATACCAGCGTGCAAAAATAAAAATCAGGCAGAGCGCCAGCACAAACAGTGCCGACATGGTCAGCGCCGCCTTGCGGTTGCGCTGGGCTACGCCTGGGAGAGTTAGTTCTTGGGGTGCCATATATTTTCCTTCATCTAGCGGCGCGTCTCAATAAATCTGTGCAGGAGCATTAACCCTTGAAATGCTGGTTTACGGCAGGCCAAAGCCTGGTCTGCCCGCATTTTTTGCTCTAACGTTCGCGCAGGGCGTTCTGTTTGGCCTTGAGAATGGGCTTGAGCAGATAATCCAGCACTGTTTTTTTGCCGATCATAATGTCTGCCGTCACCACCATGCCCGGCATGATGGGAAGAGATTCGTTGTGGTAGACGATGGCGTTTTTCTGGGTGCGGATCTTTACAAGATAAAAATGCTCGCCCTTTTTGTCTTCAATAGTATCGGCGCTGATAGATTCAAGCTTGCCTTCAATCCCGCCGTAAATGGAGAAATCATAGGCTGAAACCTTGACCATGACATGCTGCCCAGGGTGCAGAAAGGCCACATCCTGCGGCTTGACCTTGGCCTCCACCACCAGGGTGTCGTCAAGCGGCACAAGGTCCATGATGGGTTCTCCGGGTTTGACCACGCCGCCCACGGTGGAAATGTATATCTGCTTGACCGTGCTGCGCACAGGAGCGCGCAGTTCTGTGCGGGTTACGCGGTCGCGCCCTGCCGAAAGATTTTCGCGCAGTGAATTGAGTTCCTGCCTGCGCTTGTTGATCTCGTCAGTAACCGCCGCAATCTGCTCGGCCCTGCGGGATGCTATGCGCTGCTTGGACTCGTCCGCCGCGGCCTTGGCCTTGGGGATTGTGGCGGCAAGAGAATCTATCTGGCCCTGCAGTTCCACAACCTTTTGCTGCATGCCGAGGTATTCCAGCTTGGAAAAGTTGTTGCGCTGCACAAGGGCGTAGGCCGTATTCTTTTGCTCGATGGAAAGCTCGAGGCTGCGGTCAAGCTGCACCTTGCGGGCCGTCAGCTCTTCCACATCATGCAGGCGCTGCACATACTGGGACTGCAAAACATCAATTTCCGCATTGAGCTGATCGCGGCGGCTGTGCCAGGCATTTTCCTGATCCTGAACGATCTGGTGGATGCGCCCCAGCATGCCCGCCTCGACCCTGCGCCCAATGACTTTTTCTGCCCACATGTCAAAATTTTCTGGAAAAACAGGCTTGTCGCCCTTGATCTCAGCTTCAAGGCGGATGATGGCGAGGCTGTTTTCCATGGCCTTGTTTACGGCGTCACGGTAGGCGCTTTCGGCCATTTCATTGTCCAGTTGCGCCAGCACCGCCCCCTTGTCCACAATCTGCCCTTCATGCACAAGCACTGCGCGCAGGATGCCGCCCTCGAGGTTCTGGATGGTCTGGGTGCGTTGCGAACCAACAACCGAACCTTCCGCATGGGTCACTTCATCCACGCTGGCAACAGCCGCCCAGATGATCAGACATAGAAAAAACGCTGCCACGCTGATGGACAGAGCGCGCACGCCGAACTTGGGCCGCCTGGCGAGGGCTGCGTCCACTTCGTTGGCAAAAAGGATATCATCGGGCGTCAGGCCGCGCAGGGGCGCGTCCATGGCTGCGAACAGGCCGGGATTGCCCTGCTGCTGAGCGCCCGACATGCCGCCAGCTCCCTGCTGACCGCTCTTGCCCAAAATTCTGTCTACAGTTTCATGCAACGACTGCCGCAGGCTTTTATCCGGGCACTGTTCATGCTCCCCGCCCATCAGCAACTGACGCAAAAAAAGCTCAAGATTGCTCGGTTCTTTCTTTTTGGCAGCGGCAACATCCAGCCCCATGGGTTGCATGTCTCCGGCATTCTGACCCAGATCGGCCATCAGCGCTTCCAGATCGGGCAATCTTCCAGTACCGGCATCTGGCCCAGACCCACTGGGGGTGGCTGCGCCAGAATCAGCGGCAGGTTCCAGCACGTTCTCGCTGCCGGGCATGGCTGGCAGCGGCGCGTCAACATTGGGCCGTGAAAAATGCGAGCCAAAGGGCATACCCGGCATGCCGCCCGGATGGGGAAAGGCCGAAGGTTCCACGCCAGGGGACAAGAGCACCTCGGGCTTTGACGTGCCGCATTGCGCCCCTGCTTTCTGTTCTGGCCGATTTTCAGCCCCGGTCATATCCATAGTTTTCTGTGGCAACTGCATGCCCTTCTCCAAAAACCGCTGGGCGGTCATTTCAAAACAAAAAGCCAAGGCTCTTCAGCAAAGTTAAAAACTTCAGACCGTTGCGGCATCAGCAGTTTTTTCCTGCGGGGCGGCCTGCTGCACATTGGCCACGTTCTTTTTCGAGCGGTCGCGCAGGCTCTGCAACACGGCATCGCGGGGGCCGTCCAGCTTGACCTGCCCGTCTTCCATAACAATGAGCCGATCCACTATGCGCAGCATGGAGAGCCGGTGGGTCACAAGCACAAGGGTGCGCCCGCCAATGACCGATTGCAGCCTTTTTTGCAGCAGCAGTTCTGAATCCGTGTCCATATTGCTGGTGGGTTCGTCCAGAATGAGTACCTCAGGGTCGCGCACCAGAGCGCGCGCCAGAGCCACAGCCTGACGCTGCCCGCCAGAAAGCGCCTTGCCCTGCTCGCCCACCTGAGCGGCAAAGCCAGCGGGATTGTTGCGCAAAAAGTCTGTGACACCAGCCAGGGAGGCGGCGCGCAGGATGAGGTGATCGTTGATGGTGGGATCCCCCAAGGCGATGTTGTCGCGAATGCTGCCGTAAAACAGCACCACATCCTGCGGCAGCACGCCCACGCGGCCACGCAGTTCCATGCTGGGAATCTGCCTGATGTCCACATCGCCAAACTTCACCGCCCCTTCCTTGGGCTGATAGAGGCCGATAAGGAGCTTTGACAGTGTGCTTTTGCCCGATCCCATGGGCCCGATAATGCCCACGCGTTCACCCGGCTCAATGCGCAGTGAAACATGCTCCAGAGCCAGACGTTCCTGCCGGGGATAGGCAAAAGAAACACCCTCCAGAGTGAATGAAGGGCGCAGCATGCCAAAATCCATGCAGGTTTTTTCCGCCTGATTTTCAGAAGGCAACATCATCAGCATGTCCAGCGCCTTGAGGGCCACATGCGAATTCTGCATACGGGTAAGTAGCGAGGCCATCTGGAGCAGCGGAGCCATGGTGCGCCCCACCAGAATATTGCAACCGATAAGCGCTCCCATGGTCATGAGGCCGTCGGATATGCGGTACACGCCCCACACCACCATAGCCACAGTAACCAGCTGGGTGATGAGCATGGAAGATGTGACTGCAAGGTTGTTATACTTGCGGGATTCGCTGTTGGAGCGGGCCGAAAGGCCCACCACCGATTCCCACAGTTTCTGCATGCGGCTTTCAGCCATGCAGGACTTGAGCGTTTCCAGCCCGCTTACTATTTCCACCAACAGGGCGTTTTTCTGCATGTTCTGCTTGTAGCTGGCCTCGGCGCTCATGCGCGAACGGTGCTGGAGCAGCAGGCCGATGCCGATCATGATGGGCATGGCCCCAATGGACAGCAGCACCATAGGGCCGCCAATGAAGGCCGTAAGCAGCAGAAAAATAACCAGAAAAGGCAGGTCGATGCAGGCAAGCAGACTTGAGGAACTGAAAAATTCGCGCAGCTGCTCAAATTCGCGCAGGTTGTTGACCAGCGCGCCCGTGGATTCGGGCTTGGCGTCCAGCCGCATGGAAAGCACCTTTTCCACCAGCGAACTGGAAAGCACGATATCCGCATTGCGGCCAGCCACATCCACAAAATGCGTGCGCAGGGCCGAAAGCAGAAAATTGAACAGATAGATGATGCAGATGCCGCTGGCCAGCACCCACAATGTTTCTATGGCATTGTTGGGAACCACGCGGTCATAGACATTCATGACAAACAGCGGGCTGCCCACGGCAATGAGATTGATGACCACGCTGGCCAGGGCCACGTGTCTGTAGATGGGTGCGTAATACCGCAGTACATCCCAGAACCAGCGCTTGCCGCGAGCAATGCTGAGGCGTTCGGAACGGTCATCCGGCGCTGCTTCCACTGCAGCAAAGAGCGCATAGCCGGAGTATTCGTCCGTCAAGGCCTCTACTGGCACCAATTGCGTGCTTTCACTGGTTTCGGGAAAAATTACCTCGGCCATGTCGCCGTCAAGGGCGGTGAGCACGCACGAACGGTCATGGGAGAGCAACAGAATGCACGGCAACACAAGGCCTGGAATATCTGCGATATCAGGACGATAAGCGATACGCCCGGCCAGCCCCGCCTTGCGGGCCGCCCGCAGACAGGCCTGAGGCGTTACCTTGCTGCCCGAAAGCCCGGCCATGAGCACATGTGGCGACACTGCCCGCCCGCGCAGGCGCATCAAAACCGAAAGGCTGCGCAACAAGCCGGGCATAAAATCCACGTCTGAAGGCCGCAACGGCCCCATGGTCGGCGCTGTGCGCGGTACCTGGGCTGAATTGCGCCCTGCTGCGCCGGAGGCTTGCTCCGGTGCCGTGTCTGCTGTTTTTTGCGGAGCCCGACTGTCGCCGGATTCCTGTTCAGTTGGTGTGGGCCGTGCCTTTTCCTCTGAATCCGCGGAAATTGTATCCATGCATATTCCATTGATGCTGATGGGGATAAATCGGCATCATCCTTTCGTTATCATCGCGCAGAGCGGCAAAGCCCCTCCCTTGAGGGAATTCACTCTACAGACCAGAGTCGCAAGGCGCGCCGCATGGGTCAGCCATTGATCCCGGCCTGGTAAAGAAGGATTTGCGCCCTTAAAAAAAGCGCCGCATGCCCCGGCTTAACCGGGGCATGCGGAAAGGATTGTCAGTTGAACCAGCCAGGAGCGAACTCCTCGCGAGGATCTTCCGGTTCTTTGGGCGCGCTCTGTCCAAGCGGTCCGGTGTTGATGGACATTTCTGGCAGCATATTGCCCGTGAGCGCCGACAGCCTGTACGCGCCCACAAGAATATTGCCCCGGGCGGTTTCCGCCTGGGTTGCAGAATTGTACAGCTCACTTTCTGTATCCAGCACGTCCAGAATACTGCGCTTGCCAATCTGGAACTGTTCGATATAGGCGGTGCGCGTGTACTTGTTGTACTCTATGGCTTTGGAATAGTGGTTGTACTGTTCCTGGGCAGCAAGATAGTTGACCCAGGTGCTGTCCACATCCAGCTTGAGATCATCAATAAAGTTGTACATCACCTGACGCGACTGGCGCATGCGGGCTGAGGCGGCGCGGCGTTCAGCCACGTCTGCCCCGCTGTTGAAGATATTCCAGCGCACTACGCCCATGACGTCAAAACTGTACACCCAGCGGTCACTTGTGCCGCCAAGATTGGTATAGTTGGGGCCAGCCTCAAGATTGAGGGCGGGAGAAAAGGCCGAATCCGCAAGTTCGCGCTCGGCGCGCGAGGCACGGATATCCTGCAAATAGGCGGCGAGTTTGGGGTTGCTTTTTTTGGCCTTTTCCAGAACCGCCTGCGATGCGGTGTAAAGCTGGGGCGGCATGGTCACGGTCTGCAAGCGGCTGGCCGCTGGCAAGCCTGTAAGCCGGGTATAGGTTTCCTCGGCCACAAGCAGGGAGGCCTTGGCTTCAGAAAGGCTTGAAAGCGCCCGCTGCAAGCGCGACTGCGCCTGGGTTACGTCTGCGGCAGTGTCCGCGCCAAGGCTGGCGCGATCCTGGGCCTGCCCCACAAGAGATTTGTGGTGGGCCACATTTTCTTCGGAAAGTTCGTAGATTTTTCTGCGGCGCAGCAAATCAATATGGGCGATAATCGCATCAAGAGAAAGCGATGTCGCCGTATCGAATACACGGTATTTTTGGGATTCGAGGGTGGACTTGGCAGTGCGGACGCGCGAACGGGTGGCAAAACCATCCCATATGGGCTGCACAAGCTGGGCGCTATAGCCCACCTTGCCCCACATCTGCGAATCAAGGTTCTGGCTGCGGGTGCTTGAATCACTCAAGACGCTGCCGCCAGCCTGCCCTGTAACGTCAACGCGAGGGCCAAAGCCAGCCTGAGCGCGCCTGACCTCATGATCCAGCACCTCGCGGTTTTCGATCATGCCCCGCAGATTGTGATGATTACGCAGCACTCCATAGATGGAGTCCTCGACCGAAAGAGGCTTCCCCGCTGGCGGGGGTGGGGGATAACCGGTTTCAGCCGCAGTGGCCGCCGATGCCAAAAGCAGGGAAAAAAGTGCTCCCCAGATAATCTGTTTCACTGTTGACTCCTCAGCTTGAAAAATGCACCGTCCGCATTCTCCCGCTTGTGGGCATATCGACCAGTATGGACCACATTACACAGATGGCAGAGTCCCTTCCCCACCCATATAACGACATGCCTTGTATTAGCTGTAACCACTTAGTCCCAGTCCTGCAAGATATTTAGATACCGTTCAAATGACCGGAAACTGCAAAAGGCAACTACCCGGGCTATATTTATGCACAAAAACTTTGCATAATAGATATTTAATTGCTTTTCAAATCCAACAAGCCACACAGCAGCCATGCTGTTCCTCGACGGTGACGGTTCAACGTCAGACGCATGCCGCTTCGCAAAACAAGCGCCAGACCCAAAAGGTCTGGCGCTTGTGGTCGACGCAGCTCGACCTGTATCTAGGCAATAATTCAGGGTAGATACGTGAAAGACATCATCCAATCCGGCGAGTGCCTCTGGCACCCATCCCGTCTGTCTGCCGCGTTGTAAAAACGGGCAAGCCCTGGAGTCGATGCCGCTTAGAACGTATAGTTAAGCTCTGCAAAGTAGGCCTTGGGATGCGCACAGGCGGGGCACATCTCGGGAGCGTGGTCGCCCTCCACAAGACAGCCGCAGTTCAGGCAACGCCATATGGTGGGCTTGGTACGCATGAACATGCGCCCTTCCTTGATATCCTTGGCAAGCGTAAGAAAACGCTTTTCATGGTAGGCCTCGGCAACGGCAATCTGGCGCATGACGGCAGCGACCTCGGAAAAGCCTTCTTTGTCAGCCGTAGCGGCAAATTCAGGATACATGACGGTGTGCTCGTGGTTTTCGCCACTGGCGGCTGCGATAAGGTTGGCTTCGCTATCAGCTATGACCCCGGCAGGGTACGCCGCCGTGATTTCAACATCTCCGCCTTCAAGAAATTTGAACAGGCGCTTGGCGTGTTCTTTTTCCTGCAAGGCAGTTTCTACAAAAATTTCCTGCACCAGCACAAAACCGTCATTCTTGGCCCGCCCGGCAAAATAGTCATAGCGGTTACGCGCCTGAGATTCACCAGCAAAGGCTGTAAGAATATTTTTTTCCGTCTGGCTGCCTTTCAGCGATTTCATAGCGTCTTCTCCTTGGAATGATTGGTGGCTGCGCGCCTATTGGCGCAACTGCAAAAAAGGGCACGAGCAAAAGTGCCCCTCTTGTTGAACCACTTTAATTAGGAATCATTCCTATGTCAAGCAGAAGTCGACTCGGCCTCGGCAAGCTGTGCTTCGAGAGCCGCAATCTGGGACTCGAGCGACTGGATTTTACTTTCCACCGCAGTGCTGCTGCCGCTGCCAGCATGGCTGGCCAGGCTGGAAAGCTGGCTCTTTAAGGCCGCAATCTGCTTCTTGATATTCTCGACAGCATTGGAAGAACTGTCATTACCACCACCGCCACCACCGCCTGCGCCACCGGCCTTGGTCGAACCTCCGCCACCAGCTTCGCCGGTTTCACCATCGGCAGTTTCGGCAGACGTATCACCCTTGTTTTCCGCAGATTGCGAAGTCGTAGCCGTGGACGAGCCCTTGTCGTACATGTGGATTTTTTCAGAAAAAAGCTTCTTGGCTTCATCAGAAATATCAACGGTGTCGCCAGAATCGGACGAATCGCTGCGCGTGCGGATGGTATTCGACCCCAGACCAACCTTGTAAACGGCCTCAGCGCTGCTGGAACCCAACAGATTGCCAATCCCTGTGGTACTCATATGACGCCCCCCGCAGTAATCTTAGCTGCGAAATGCCGCATCATTTTTAATAGTGGCTCCCCCATAGAAACCCTGGGTGCGGCTGCCCAACGGGTTTGCACCCGGCAAAACCTGCCGGATGCACCTTTCCGCAGGTAGTAGAGCAACAACCATGCCGCGGCAGTCTTTACAGCCTTGGCCTCCTATGGCAGCGTTGCCGCATGCCTGCCCGCAAAGTCTCTGCCGCCCCCTTGCACGATCTGCCCGACACGGTAGAATTTACCCTGGCCGATGGCACGCGCCTGACGGCTTCGGTGCGCCTTTCACCTCGTGCACGCAGGGCAAAACTGTCACTCACGCCTCGGGGCGACCTTGTGCTGACTATCCCGCTGACCATGGGGCCAGCACAGCTTCACTCAAGCCTGCCGCTCTTTTTGCCCTGGCTGGAGCGCGCCCGCACAACCCTGCTGCGCAGGGTGCCCGCCCCCCAGTTACCTTCCAGCATCACCCTGCCGCTCACGGGCGAAACTTTTGCCGTCACGCCCAGTGGCGACATGGCAGCAGGCCGCAAAGCCGCCACGGCGCAAACCGCCAAGACCGCTACAGTGCAGGTTGCCAACGGCGCACGGCGCTTGTTACTGGTGGAAAATGCGGATCAGGTGCGCCTGTACGGCGCCGTAGATGACATATCTTTATGCGCGCAGGCCCTGCGTCAGTGGTGCCGCAAAAAAGCAGCCCGCCTGCTGCCGCTGTATCTGCAACAGCTTGCGACCACGGAAGGATTTGCCCTTGCGGGTGTGAGCGTGCGGGATCAGAGCGGACGCTGGGGCAGTTGCTCCCGTCTGCGCCGGGGATACACCCCTCAGCCCGCAACGCAGCGGTCAAAACTGCCACAGGGGATTTTTGGTCGCCCCAGATCACTGGAACAGCTTACCACGCGCATCCGCAACTTTTTTTCCACCCCGCCCCTGCCCGCCACACATGACGCCGCTCCCTCCTTTGCCCAAGGCGACACAGCCCTTGCGCCTGCATGTCCGGAGGGACGCATCAGCCTCAACTGGCGCGCCCTGCTTCTGCCTGCCCCGCTGCTGGAGCACTTGTGCTGGCATGAGCTGTGCCACTTGCGCCATATGGATCATTCCCCGGCTTACAGGGAGGAGCTCGCCCGCTTTTCGCCCCAATGGCCCGCGCATGAAAAGGCGCTTAATGCCGCATGGCGGGGCTTGCCCTGGTGGGCGCTTCCCGGCGACGACGCCTCCCCCAGTCGCTGATATCCTCACGTCTCGCCCTTGCCCCGCGCGCAAGCATGCGCAATCCTGCCTACAGACTGACCATCTTACCCGCTCTTCTCGCAAGATATTGCACCCAGCCGCCACTGCGCAATCGTTGCAGCATATAAAGAATATTCAGAGATTACTGCAAGATCATGCTAGATCATTGCACAAATCCTCACTGAAAATGCACAATTTTCAGTGAACCTCGGCCAAACACAAATGGACAAAGTTTATACTTTGAGCGAAAAAAGACAAACAGATAGATAGGCATGCAGTCCGCACAACACACCTTCATTATGCGCAGGCATCCCCGGCTGCGCACACCCTCTACTTGCCGCTGTAATGCTAAGGAGCGCGCCAATGCCCATAGATAAGCATGAATGGCCTGTACTGATTGTTTCTGGTGAATTTGATGCGGCAACAGATGAAGGTTGCAGGCTGCGTGACCTGAAAAAGCAGCTTGTGGAAAGCAAGGGATGCTCTGTTCTCATATCCTTGCGATATGAAGACGCAATAAATATTTTTGCATCCCGCGCAGACCTTGGAACTGTTATCATAGACTGGGACATCCAGTGCGAAGACCCCGGCGAGCAGGCAACGGCAGCGGAGTTGCTTGAGGGCATCCGCCAGCGCAACAAAACCATCCCGGTCGTGCTGCTTACTGACCATTCCGAACTGGAGAATCTGCCCACGGATGTTCTTTCCAAGGTGGACGACTGCATCTGGAAGATAACAGATACCGTGGATTTTCTGGCCGGGCGCATCGAAGTGCTGGTCAGCGATTACCTGCAAACGGTGTATCCGGCCTTTTTCGGTGGCATGGCCCGCTACGCCAATGAATACAAATACGCATGGCACACGCCTGGGCATATGGGCGGCGAGGGATTTCTCAAAAGCCCCGCAGGCGTGGCCATGCACAAGTTTTTTGGCGAAAACGTCTTCCGCGCCGACCTTTCCATTTCTGTGCCCGAGCTTGGCTCCCTGCTTGACCACAACGGCCCGGTTGGCGATGCGGAAGAAAATTCCGCCAGAGTCTTTGGGGCGGACATAACTTTTTATGTGCTCAACGGCACCTCCAACGTCAACCAGATCATCTGGCGCAGTCAGGTGCTGCGCGACGACATAGCCTTTGTTGACCGCAACTGTCACAAATCGCTCAACTACGCCATGGTCATTACCGAGGCCTACCCCGTGTATATGACGCCGCGGCGCAACCGGCGCGGCATCATCGGGCCGTGCAGGCTTTCCGAATTTTCAGAAAAAAGCATCCACAAAAAAATCGCAGCCAACAAACTGATTCCTGACGAGCTGAAAAGCAGCCGGGTCAAGATGTCCGCCCTCACCAATTCCACCTATGACGGGCTGTGCTACAACGTAACCAACATCAAGAAGCAGCTCCGCAAGAGCGTGGACAACCTGCACTTTGACGAAGCATGGTACGCCTACGCCCGATTCAGCCCCATGTATGAGAACCACTATGGCATGACGGATGCCGACAATGTGGCCGATCATCCGCCCATTTTCTGCTCGCAATCCACCCACAAGCTGCTCACGGCCTTTTCACAGGCCTCCATGCTGCACGTAAAGCACGGCACGCATGTGCGGATCAACCGCGATGAACTCAACGAATCCTACATGATGCACGGCTCCACTTCGCCGCAATACAACATGATCGCGTCGCTTGATGTGGCTACCAAGATGATGGACGATGACGGCGAGGTGCTGCTGCATGACACCATTGCCGAGGCCGTTCGCATCCGCCGCAAGATCACCCTCATGGAGCGGGAAATGACCGCCAGGGGCGACTGGTTTTTCAGCATGTGGCAGCCCAGAAGGGTTCCTTACCAGAAAGGCATGCATGACTTTCTGGAAGTGCCCGCCGAATATCTGGCAGAGAACCAGCGCCCCTGGGTGTTGGACAGCGCCAACAACTGGCACGGCTTTGACGATATTGAGCCGGATTACGTCATGCTTGACCCCATCAAGCTGACCTTCATCACGCCCGGCCTTGCGGAAGACGGCACAATGGCGGATACGGGCATTCCGGCTGCCATTGTCACCAACTACCTGATCCGGCACCGCGTTGTGTGCGAAAAAACCGACTATTATTCCTTTTTGCTGCTCAACTCCATCGGCACCACCAAGGCCAAGGAAGGGGCGCTCATCTCGGGCCTGCTCAAATTCAAGCAACTCTATGACGCCAATGCCCCGCTGAGCGTTGCCTTGCCTGATCTATACGCCGCCTTTCCTGAGACATACAAGGGCGTTGGCCTCAGAGACCACAGCAACGCCATTCACCGCCACTTCCGCGAACACAAGCTGCTGGACAAGATGCAGGCAGCCTTTCAGGGCATACCTGATCAGGTCATGCGACCTGCGGAAGCCTACCATGAAGTGGTGCGCCACAATGTGGAATATGTGGAACTGGCCGACCTGCGCGGGCGCGTTCCGGCTGTCATGATTGTGCCCTATCCGCCAGGCATTCCCGTCATGATGGGCGGCGAGGTGATGAACGAGGTTGCGGAACCCATATTTGCCTATCTTGAGGCGCGCCAGAACTTTGAAAATGCCTTTCCCGGTTATGAAAGCGACATCCACGGCGTAGAGCGCATAGAACGCGACGGCAAAAAATACTTCAGCGTATTGTGCATAAAAAAATAGCCATGCCCGATGATTTTTACCCCGAAACGCCGGGGAGCGCTTTTTAACCGCAGCAAAAGGACGGCAGCCATGACCACGCCCGGCACGAAAAAACTTGGCCTTTTCGCCTGCATCACGGTGGTGGCGGGCAATATGATGGGGTCTGGCATTGCTCTTTTGCCCGCAAACCTTGCGGGCATCGGCAGCATTTCAGTCATCGGCTGGCTTGTGGCCATTCTGGGAGCCATGGGTCTGGCCTATGTATTTGCCCGGCTGGGCATGGAAGACCCGCAGGAGGGCGGCCCCATTGCCTATGCCAGCGAAATAGGGCCGGAGCTGGGCTATCAGACGGGCCTGCTCTATTATCACGCCAACTGGATAGGCAATCTGGCCGTAGCCATAACTGGCGTGGATTATCTTTCGGTATTCTTTCCCGCGCTGGAGCATCCCCTGTGGGCTGGCTTCGCATCGCTGGCCCTCATCTGGATATTCACAGGCGTGAATATTCTCGGCGCGGCCTGGATAGGCAGGCTTGTTTCCATCGGGGTCGTCCTGCTGCTGATCCCCGTATTCATCACGGGCACCGTGGGCTGGCTGTATTTTGACCCTGCGGTGTTTTCCGCCAACTGGCTTGCCGGAGGCAAACCAGCGGGCAGCTCAGTCATGAGCGCCGTCGTGCTTTGCATCTGGAGCTTCATAGGGATTGAAAGCGCCTCGGTGAACACAGCCGTGGTGGACAACCCCAAGCGCAACATTCCGCTTTCCACCCTCATTGGCACGGCTCTGGCCGGGTTTGTGTACATACTTTCCTGCACGGCCATATCGGGCATGTTTCCCGCAAAGCAGATGGCAGAATCCGGGGCGCCCTTTTCGCTGGCCATGGGCCATATCTGCGCAGGGCTGCCTCTGGCCCATCTGGTGCCGGACATGGTTTCGGCAGTGACCGCCTTTGCCTGCCTGGCCTCACTGGGATCATGGATAATGCTTGTTTCCAACGCTGGCTGCCGTGCCGCGCAGGACGGCACCCTGCCGCCCATCTTTGGCAGAAAAAACGCCAAGGGCCAGCCCGTGGCGGGGCTGATTCTTTCAGCCTGCATGATGAGCGCCATGCTGCTTCTAATGATGATTGTCAGCCGCTCCGGCGACACGCAGGATCTGTTCAACAGCATTACCAGCGTGGCAGTGCTGCTGACGCTCCCGGCCTATTACTACTCTGCTCTGGCGCTGCTCAAACGGTATGGCCTGCGCAACCGGGCCGCATGGCTCAAGGTTGCGGCATCACTCGGCGCTTGCATGTTCTGCCTCATCGCCTTTTCCGGCGCGGAAAAAAACGCCCTGTCCGGCGCTGTCATTGTCATGCTGGGCGCGTTCATTTTCTATGTGGGTAAACCACGCCCCGCCCGTCAGGGATAAGGCACAAAAAACGGCCTTCTCCGGTTCAGGGGAAGGCCGTTTTTGTTCATATCCGACAATATGGCTAGGCGAAGGGATGAATTCCGAAACGGTTCCGTCATGCCTCAGGGCTTGAGCATGTGCATGGAATCGGCCCTTCCCGCCACAACCAGAGAATCACCCTTGTGCAGAATTGTTGTGGCGGGCGGCACAAAAACAAAGGCGTTTTTTCCCGCCGGACGAATCCCCATGACCATGACATTGAACTGCTGCATCAGGTTCAATTCAATAAGGGTTTTCCCGTCCCACGCATCCACGCGCAGCTCCTGAATGGCAATGCCGCCGTACTTGGGGATAAGGTCGAGCATGCCGGGGTGGGTCAACTGGTGGGCCGCCATGACGGCAGCCTCTGTTTCCGGCACCATGGCGCGGGTAACGTGCAGGCGTTGCAGAATTTTTTTGTGTTCTTCGTTGGAGGCTTTGACCCATATCTTGGGGCCGTTCAGCTCCTGCACGTTGAGGGTTATGCTCAGCGACTGTTCCACGCTTTCCCCAACGCTGATCACCACCCAGTCCAGATCCTGCACGTGCAGCGACCGCAGTACGGCAATATTGGTGGCATCGGCCTTGTATACGGTATCCAGCGCTTCTTCCGCCCTTTGCACCCTGACCTCGGACATATCAATGCCAAGCACTGTATGCCCCAGCGATACCAGGGTGGAGGCCATGCGCAGGCCAAACTTGCCAAGGCCGATAACGCCGATTTCCAGTTTCTTTTCCGCCATAATTACCTCTCTGACCGCCAGGCCACGACCGGGCAAGTTCGCCTACCCGATGGGAAGCTGGGCCTCTGCCACGCTGTAGGCCTTTTTTGACCGCAGGCTCTGCACCGCCATGAGCAGGCTCAAAATGCCCACCCGGCCCGCAAACATGCTGAAAATTATGATTCCCTTGCCCGCAGAGCTCAAATCCTGCGTCAGATTGACGGAAAGTCCCACGGTGCCGAGTGCCGAAACTTCTTCAAACAGCAGGCGCAAAAAGGGCGCGGCCTGAGTGCCTGCTCCGGCAATAACGTCGCCTTCCGTTATGGCAAGCAGAAAGACAGAAATTCCCACGAGCATGGAGTAGGCAAAAAACAGGGTCAGCGCCCGGCTGACGTTCTCTGCCGACACGCCGCGCCCTTCCAGCACAATCTGGCTGTCGCCCCGGAACTGTGCGGCAATGTAGCCCGCAAGCACGCGAAAGGTCACAACCTTGATGCCGCCTGCGCACGAACCGGGGCCACCGCCGATGAACATCAGGGCTATCAACACCAGCAGGGTGGCATCGCCCAGCACGGCGAGGTCAATGGAACTGAAGCCTGCGGTACGCGCCACCACCGAGTGAAAAAACATGGTGATGGCAAGGTCGGCGCATCCATCTACAGTCCTTGGTACGCTTCCCCGCCAGAACTCAATGGCGAACATGACCACCCAGCCAAGAACAATAATAAAAAGACTTGTTTTGACCACTAGGCGGCTAAAACGGCTGAGGCGGCGCACAGGCGCGCCCATGCGCCCTCCCGTGCAGATGCCCAGAAATTCTCGCAGTACGCCAAAACCTATGCCGCCCAGCACCACACTGGCCGCAATAACGGCATTGACGGCCACGTCGTCCCGAAAAAGAGCCAGATTGGTTGTGCTCAGGGCAAAGCCAGCATTGCAGAAGGCCGAAACAGCATGAAACACGGCACTGAACGGGTAGAAAAAAACAGGGTCGTGCAGCCAGAGCAGAAATGCGGCCACAGCCTCAATGCCAAAAACCAGCCCGAGCACCTGCCGCAAAAATGCGGCAAGGCTGAAATCACCCCACAGCAAGGCCTGACTCACAGCTTCGCGGCTGTTGAAGGGCACGTTATTGCGCCACAGCAGAAAGATGATGCTTGTGTAGGTCATGACCCCCAGCCCGCCGGTCTGGATAAGGCATAGCAGCACCCCCTTGCCGAAAGGGCTGAGCACCTCGCTTATGTCCAGCGGCGAAAGACCGGTAACGCAGACAGCCGAGGTTGCAAGAAAACAGGCGTCTATGGGGCTGATGCTCTGGCCCTTGGCCCAACTCGCAGGCAGGCCGAGCAGTACTGACCCTGCAACGATAACCGCAAGGAATGACAACACCGGCCAGGTGAAGGGACTCAAAAAACGTTTTCTTGCCATAGCTCGTCTATGCCAGCCGCAACTGGTAAATGCAAGGCATGGCAGGGCGGGCTTTACAGCAGATGGCATACGGAGTATTCATGTAACCAGTGCTAGGGGAGCCGCGGATCGCAAGATCTGGCGGCTGAGAGTGGGATAAACCCAGACCCTATGAACCTGACGCAGTTCGCACTGCCGTAGGGAAGCCGCGGCCACGACGCTGTTCCGCTGCTTGTGGCTTTTTTTTGCGCCCTGCGTCGCAACCCGCGAGGCACAACCATGTCTGCATCTTTTCGTTCGCAGAATTCCGCTCTGAGCGGCCTGCTGGACAAACACCTCACCACTCTGGCCGAGGAAGAACAACTCGCCCCCGAATCCATTGTTGAAGCCATCGAGGCGGGCACAATGGTGCTGCTGGGCAACCCCGTGCATCCCAACCTCAAGCCCATTCTTGTGGGCCAGCCCTCGCGCATCAAGGTGAACGCCAACATCGGCACTTCGCCCCTGTGCAACTGCCCCGCTACGGAAGAACGCAAAATCAAGGCCGCCCTTGATGCCGGAGCCGACACCGTGATGGATCTTTCCATCGCGGGCGACCTTGACGCCCTGCGCCTTGGCATGCTCAAGGCCTGCCCCCTGCCGCTTGGCACCGTGCCGCTCTATGCCGTGGGCCAGCAGATTCTGGACGCGGAGCTGGATATCGCCACCATGCAGCCCGATGCCCTGTTTGCCGAAATCGCCAAGCAGGCGGAGCAGGGTGTGGACTTCATCACCGTGCACTGCGGCCTTTCCAAGCGCGGCGCTGAAATGGCCGTCAAGAACAACCGCGTGCTGGGCATTGTTTCGCGCGGCGGCTCCATGCTCGCCCGCTGGATGCTTGAGAACAACCGCGAAAATCCGCTGCTGGAATACTACGACCGCCTGCTGGACATCTGCCGCCCCTACAACGTCACCCTTTCGCTGGGCGACGGCCTGCGCCCCGGCGCGGGCGTGGACGCTGGCGATGCCGCCCAGTGGGAAGAAGTCATCAATCTGGGCCAGCTTGCAAAATACGCCCTTGAACGCGGCGTGCAATGCATGATCGAAGGCCCCGGCCACGTGCCGCTCAATCAGGTGCGTACCCAGATTCAGGGCATCAAACGCCTGACCAACAATGCCCCCCTGTATGTGCTCGGCCCCCTGTGCTGCGACAGCGCCCCCGGCTATGACCACATTGCCGGAGCCATCGGCGGCGCCATGGGTGTTGAGGCTGGCGTGGACTTTCTGTGCTACCTCACCCCTGCCGAACACCTCACCCTGCCTGACGAGGCGGACGTGCGCGCTGGTGTCATGGCCTCACGCGTGGCCGCCCATGTGGGCGAAGTGGCCCTTGGCCGCCCCGCCGCCGTTGCCCGCGAGGCTGCCATGAACGCAGCCCGCAAGGCTCTGGACTGGGAAGCCATGTCCAAGGCCGCTCTTGACCCGCAGATGCTCGAAAAACGCCGCGAAGACCACAAGACAGAAGAAGTCTGCGCCATGTGCGGCAAATTCTGCTCCGTCAAGATGCTGCGCGGGCTTTAAGCAATTAAGACCTGAAATGCTCGCTTACGACGGGCAAAAGCCTGTCTGCCCGCATTTTGCGGCAAGTATTTTTCAAAAAATCCTTGCCGAGCAGTTTCTCTGAATTACTGAAGGAGGCCCCCGCAAGGGAGCCTCCTTTTTTTGCCTCAGTGTGTTGCACGTGGTGACATGCCATAAACCTTGATGGCGGCTCCGCACTCACCAGGAACACCTCCTCCCCTCAAAGTTCTCGACGCGCTGTGCAGCGTATATTCCGCATACCGGCTCCGGCTTCTCCCGCTTATCAAATTTGCGTGAAAAAATGTTTGTGCGCTCAAAGAGCTTTACTATCTGCCTGAAAGCTTTTATAAACATCTTATGTGAAAAAAATAACAAAATTTCAATCAACCCGCCCCCGCGGCGGATACGTGCCATAGCACTCTGGAGGATCATATGTGGGATCAAGCTGCCGATTACAAAAATGTGCGGGAAATTCGCGTTAAGACAACAACCTATCTGGGGGTTGGGGCCATTGATAAAATAGACGACATCCTCGCCCAACTTAAGAGCGAGGGCATCACGTCCATACTCTGCGTTTGCGGCGGGCGCTCATACAAAATCACCGGCGCTTGGGACAAAGTTGAAGCCGCAGCTCAAAAGCACGGCGTCACACTGGCGCTCTACAACCGCGTTACCCCCAACCCCACCACTGACAGCGTGGACGAGGCCGCAGCCTTGGGCCGTTCAGTCAATGCGGGCGCAGTGCTGGCCATTGGCGGCGGCAGCCCCATCGACTGCGGCAAGAGCGCCGCCATCCTGCTGGCAAATCCCGGCAAGACTGGCGATGATCTGTACTGCTACCGCTTTACGCCGCAAGCGGCCCTGCCTATCATTGCCATCAACCTCACCCACGGCACCGGCAGCGAAGTGAACCGCTTTGCCGTGGCAACTGTGACCAAGCTTAACTACAAGCCCGCCATTGCATACGATTGCATTTACCCCCGCTTTGCCATTGACGACCCCGCGCTCATGACCGGGCTTTCGCCCGACCAGACGCGTTATGTGTCCATTGACGCCGTCAACCACGTGGTGGAAGCCGCCACCACCACTGTCACCAACCCCTTTGCCATTTCGCTGGCGGCAGAGACCATCCGGCTGGTGCACCAGTGGCTGCCCGTAGCACTTGCCGACCCCGGCGACCTCAAGGCCCGTTACCAGCTGTGCTACGCCGCCATGCAGGCGGGCGTGGCTTTTGATAACGGCCTGCTGCACTTCACGCACGCGCTGGAACACCCCCTGAGCGCCGTCAGCCCCGACCTCTCGCATGGGCTTGGCCTTGCCGTTCTGCTGCCCGCCGTCATTCTGGAATGCTACCCCGCCCGGCCCGATGTGCTGGCGCACATTCTTGCGCCCCTGGCTCCCGGCCTCAAGGGCCTGCCGGAAGAAGCCCCGCAGGCCGCCAAGGCTGTGGAACAGTGGCTTGCCAGCGTGGGTGTGCCGCAAAAGCTTGAAGACCTCGGCGTGACCGCTGCTGATATGGACAAATTCTGCGACCTGGTGGAACAGACGCCCTCGCTGGGTCTGCTGATTTCCGTTGCGCCAGTGGAAGGCACGAGGGAACGCGTGGCGCGCATCTACAACAATTCTCTCAAGCACATGGCTTAAGACAGATCGCCATTGCCAACGCACGGTGCGTTGCAATTGGAAGAGGTCAGCGCGTGAGTGCTGGCCTCTTTTTTGGATGCCTGCGAGGCGCACGTTTTTGCTGCGTGGCGTGGAGTTGTGAGTGGTTGCTGCCCTTCGGGCGCAGGGTTACGCCCGCCAGCGAAGTTTGGGACGCCTGTGCGGCGCGCAGCAAGGTGGGGCCGGTTATGGGGCTGCGCCCCCTTCGCGGCCCCCCTTGCATCCCCTCCGAAGCACCCCATAAAAGGGCTTTCCAAATTCCTTAGCATGACGAGGGCAACGCGGCCATAGCTGCGGGAGCTTCCCTCACTCGCGCCGCTCGCTCAGGTGATCTCCCTCCGCGCCGCGTTAATGCCAGAGGACGCTTTCGATTTGAATGTAAGTCCGTTTCAGCCCAATACCCCCAGTATAATTGCTAGTTTCTGGATTGTATTTGCATTCTTCTCCGTAGCTCTGAATATTCTGACATCCCCACGCGCTGACAAATTCTGGCAACAAACAACTATCTGCACCACATCGACAAGTTACTAATGACAATTTCCGTTCAGCCATGACCAGACGGGAAGTTTGCGAGTCAAAAAATATATTCACCATCAGGAGATGGTCGTGGAGTCACCTTCCTTAAACTCGCCGGAGCGGATGCGGAGGCGATGGCTGGTGTTGGGCGAATTTGCAAAATAC
>OGHJ01000197.1_pt1 | contig 102650 bp, 117 predicted proteins | sample 1571351 | NCBI WGS metagenome assembly OGHJ01 (sample SAMEA2582037, study PRJEB24529) | metagenome | biome: Human gut stool | place: China | collected 2011 | reverse complement strand
GCGTCGCGGCTGGCCTCGATCTGGTCCAGCCCCGGCCACACGAAGTTGCGCTCCAGGAATTTGAGCACCACCGTGTCCCGCCGCAGCGCTTCGATAATATGGTCGATCACGGCCACCATCTTGTCCGGGAACGTCTCAAGGCCGGTCTGCCGCTCCACAGCCTCGCACGCATTGTTCAGCAGCTGGTAGCTCACCCGCCCCAGCAGGGCCTGCATCACCGCACCTTTGTCCTGAAAATACAGGTAAAACGTGCCTTTGGCCACCTTGGCCCGGGAGGTGATGTCCTCCACGCTGGTCTTGGCGGTGCCGCGCTCCAGAAACAGCTCGTAGGCTGCATCCAGCAGGGCCCGGCGCTTTTCCTGTTTTTTACCTTCCACGGTACTCATGCTCTGGATCGATTCCTCTTTTCTCTCTTTTTCTCACGTTCATACGTTGCCCTTGTTGGTTGTCTCAATCATTTTAGCAGTCCTGCCGCAATTGTGCAAGAGCGTTTTCTTATACAATTGCCGGCCCGTGATAAAAAAACTGACTTTTGGTCATTTTTGTGCTTGACACCCGGTTTGTCCTGGTTATAATAGTGTTTGCTGTATAAACCCACTGGCGGTTTATCGTTAGAGGACGCATGCCCCCGATTTTATGAAGGCAGGGGCTTTCCTCCCGATTTCAGTCCATCTGTATTGTAATGAAAGGAGTCTCCGATTCTATGAGCAAACGCAACCGGTGGCTGTGTGCTGTCTTATCTCTGGTTCTGACGGCCTGCCTGGTCCTCCCGGCCAGAGCGGCCGACCCTCTGGCCGACAGCTTTGCCGACTTTCTGATTGACGCGGCTCAGGTAGACGCCCTCTCCCTGACCCTCCATGTGGAGCTGTACCGTCAGGACGAGTCAAATACCTTTCAGGCTGACCGGGCCATGCGCTACGAAGGCAGTGTCAACCGCGCCGCGGACGTCACCGACTTCTATATCCAGCCCCAGGCTGACGGCGTATGGGCGGAAGTAAACTACCTCACCGACCTGGACGGGGACGGAGCCTATGAGATGCTGGATGGGGAGGACACCACCCTGTCCCAAATCATTCAAATGGTCAGCGACGCTGCCGCCACCAAGGCGCCCATTGCCAAGATCGCCGATCGGGTGTCCGGCGTGTTTGTGCCGGTGGTGATGGCCATCGCCCTGGTGACCACCGTGGTGTGGCTGCTTGCCGGTCAGAGCTTTGGCTATGCGCTGGCCCGGGGAATCTCCGTGCTGGTGATCAGCTGTCCTTGCGCATTGGGACTGGCCACGCCGGTAGCCATTATGGTGGGCAACGGGCTGGGTGCCAAAAACGGCATTCTCTTTAAGACCGCTGTGTCTTTGGAGGAGACCGGCAAGGCGCAGATCGTGGTGCTGGACAAAACCGGTACCATTACCGAGGGCGCGCCTAAGGTGACGGACTTGGTACCTCACCCCGGGGTGGAAGAAAGCCGCCTGGCAGCGCTGGCCTGTGCGCTGGAACAAAAGAGTGAGCACCCGCTGGCAAAAGCGGTGACCGCATACGGCGCGGAAAGGCAAATTACGCCGGAACCGGTCACGGACTTTGAGGCGCTGCCGGGCAATGGATTGCAGGCAACGCTGAACGGCAAACTGCTGCTGGGCGGCAGCCTCAGCTATATGCGTAGTCGGGTGTCGGTGCCGAAAAATATGGAACAGCAAGCGGCAGCGCTGGCGGAGCAGGGGAAAACGCCCTTGTTCTTTGCCTATGATGGCGCACTGCTGGGTATGATTGCCGTTGCCGATGTGATTAAGCCGGACAGCCCGGAAGCTATCGCGGCGTTGCAAAAGATGGGTATTCGCGTGGTAATGCTCACCGGCGACAATCCGCGCACCGCTGCGGCTATCGGTCGGCAGGCGGGAGTCGATCGGGTGATTGCCGGCGTGCTGCCCCAGGGCAAGGAACAGGTGGTGCGCGACTTGATGAAACAGGGCAAGGTCATTATGGTGGGCGATGGTATTAACGACGCGCCGGCCCTGACCCGAGCCAATATCGGTATGGCCATCGGCGCCGGTACGGATGTAGCCATTGATGCGGCGGATGTGGTGCTGATGCACAGCCGCCTGAGCGATGTAACCGCCGCCATTCGCCTAAGCCGTGCCACACTGACCAACATTCACGAGAACCTGTTTTGGGCGTTCTTCTATAATGTGATCGGTATTCCTTTGGCGGCAGGGGTGTGGATCCCTGTTTTTGGCTGGACTCTGAACCCTATGTTCGGCGCGGCGGCCATGAGCCTGTCCAGCTTCTGCGTAGTGACCAACGCCCTGCGGCTGAACCTCTTTAAGCTATATTCCCCCAAGCGGGATAAGAAAATCAAACACCCGGTGGTGCTGGCAGCACTGCCTATGGAAAAGGAGAATTCTGCAATGACAAAAGTAATGAAAGTGGAGGGTATGATGTGCCCCCATTGTGAGATGACGGTAAAGAAAGCGCTGGAGGCTCTGCCCCAGGTGGACAGCGCCGTTGCCAGCCACACGGACGGCACCGCCACGGTGACATTAAACGGCGATGTGGATGACGCTGTGCTAAAAAAGACCATTGAGGACCAAGGCTATACCGTGAAGGACTAAAAGGAAAAACGAAAGGCTCTCCGGCTTGTATGCACGTGCCGGAGAGCCTTTTTCTGCGTTTTTCCACCGGGGGTGGAGTCATTTCCACGCACCGTGCCTTGCCAAATGGGCGCTCTGCTGCCTATACTGGAGTTGCCCCCGGGCAGAAAGGATGATTGTGTGAAACGGATTTTAGCTCTCTTACTTTGTGTGGTATCGGTATTGGCACTGTGCGCTTGCAGCAAGGCAAATACTGCCCAACCGGCAGGCGCTCGGTTCGACAAGCCACTGCAGCAGCAGACGGAGAACCAACTCCAGCCCCAAAGCAATATTTACCTGACGGCGGATACATTCTATTATGCCACGGAGGATACCGATGAGCGGAACACCTTTGGCACGCCCCAAAAGCTGATGGCCTATGACCTGCTGACCGGCAAGACCCGCACGGTGCTGGACGGGGTGAGTGATATTGCGCAGCTGTGCCGCATAGGCAACACCCTGTATTTTACCTGCTATACTTATACTGACACGGACAAAACCCAGTGGGGCTTTTGTCTGTATGCTTACGATATACACAAGGATTGGGTAGCATGCATTTACGCCACGCCCAATACCAGTGACGGGGTGGCGTTGGCCCCTTGCGGGTACACGCTGTTCTACCTGTGCAACACGCGGAACCAGGACGGTATGAGCGCAGACGAAAGCGGCAAAGGAGAGCTGCACGCCTGCACAGCCGCAGAGGACAAGGTGCTGCAATCTGGTCTGGAGACGGATCGTGCCTACTTCTATGATTGGTCGGACAGCGCGGCGTATTTGCTGACTAACGCTGGCGGTACGGATTCGTGCTATCATCTGGACTACAAGGGCAAAATGACCCCCACCAACCACCGGCCCAAAACAGAGCCGCGGGAAGAAAATGCCGAACCCTCGGAAAAACCGGTGACTGTGGCGGATTATCAAAACTATTCCATAGAGATCACCTGTACCGTACCCAAAAAGCCGGGAGACAGCGACTGTGGCTATCGTTATATTGCCCGGTATGTGCTCAAGGAAAAAGCCACCGGTAAGTCCTACGCCCTGTGCAGCGGCAGCTACTGGTATTATTACATCTAAAACGACGGTTGTCCCCCTTTTGCCGCTTTTGTGCAAAATTGACAAATAATGCTTGCACTGCGATGATAAAACTGGTAATATAGAAAGGTAAAGGGGGATTTCTATGTCCAGTCAAGTGCGTACATATACGGCTAAGGAACGGAATATGTACCTGGTGGGTATGATGGGTCAGAATATGATCTACAACATCATCGGCACCGGGCTGTATTTCTACTTCCAGTCGGTGATCTTTATTCCGGCAATGGCCATCAGTATCTTTATGGCCGTGGCGCGGGTGTGGGACGCCATTAACGACCCGATGATGGGCACCTTTGTGGATCGCACCAACACCAAGTGGGGCAAGTGCCGACCGTATTTGCTGTTTTCACCGGCCGTTATTTTAGTCATTACCATACTGACTTTCTGCAACGGTATGTACAGCTCTGCCAACACCCCGGGCAAGAATGCCCTGATCGTGGGCTGGGCTGCCGTGTCTTATATCCTGTGGGGTATGTGCTACACGGTAGGGGATATTCCCTTGTGGGGCGTGACCTCCCGTATGACAGAGGTGGAGAAGGACCGGGCGTCCATTCTCTCCCTTGCCCGTATTGCAGCGGGCCTGGGCGGCGGTGTAGTGCTGCTGACCATCAATCCGCTGTCTCAGGCGCTGGGGCAAAAGTTGGAGTCCGCTGCCGGTTCTGCACTGAAGGGCCAGCAAATGGGCTTTATCATCGTGGCAGTGATCTTAACGGTGATCGGCTGTGGTATGTTCCAGATGACCGGTGTTTTTGTGCGGGAGCGTGTGCCCTCTGCGGAGCAAAAGTTCGGGTTTAAGGAGAACTTTAAGATCATGTGGGGCAACAAGCCCTTCCGCAACCAGCTGATTAGCGGTGTGCTGCGCTCGCCCATTCAGATTTTGCTGTCTGTTGCCATGACCCTGATGTCTTATTACTACGGCAACTACTTTGGCGATTATATGCTCTATATGATTATCTTCGGCGGCGCTATTTTTGGCGGTCAGTTTATTGCCATGGCGCTGGTGCCCAAGCTGACGGAGAAACACGATAAAACTCGTATGCTCATCGGCTCTACCATTATGGGCGCCGTTCCCTTTGCACTGATCTACCCGGTGTACCTGCTGGCGCCCCGGGATCTGGATCAGCCGCTGTGGGTGGCGATCCTGTTTGTGGTCTTTGCCCTGGCCGGTGGCGGTATGGGCGCGCTGAATGTGCTCCAGTCCGTGATGATTGCAGATGCGGTGGACTATGAGGAGTACCACAAGGGCTATCGCCCGGACGGTGTGTTCTTCTCCGGCCAGTCTTTTATTACCAAGCTGTCCGCCGGGATCAGCTCCATTATTCAGGGCGTCGGCTACTCCATCGTGGGCTTTAGCGGCGACAATGTAAGCGCCTGCAACGAGGCTCTGCGTGCCGGTGCGTCCTTTAAGGATCAGTTTCCCCAGTATGCGGGGATGATGTTCTTCCTGTGTTCGATCCCGCCGGCTATCGGTCTGTTTTTGTCCATCATTCCGCTGCGCCACTACGGTATGACAGACGAGGAGCACCGCACCATTTTGGAAGCGCTGGTGCAGCGCCGTAATGCCCAGGCAGAAGAAACCGCAGATAACTGATGAAACCAATAAAGCCTGAGGGCTGCGCGGCTCTCAGGCTTTTGCTATATTCGGAGGCATTATGACCATTCGACCCTATCGCCCGGCGGACCGGGACCGGCTGCGCCAAATTTGCCGGGAGACGGCGGCCAAGCCGTTTCAAAGAACCGGGCGCACCTTAGAGGCGGTAACGCTGATTTATAACGACTATTTTACTGCTTACGAGCCGGATCATATTTTTGTGCTGGCGGACGAAAGCGATCAGGCGGTGGGGTACATTCTCTGTGCTGCGGACTACCGGGGCTTTGCGCATCGCTACCGCACCACTTATCTGCGCCGGGTGTTGCGCACAGCGCCGGATCAGGCGGCGGGCTTGCTGGGCTATTTGTGGTGCCTGGGCAAAATCAAGAACCGGTCGGTGCATTTCCACCTGGATATATTGCCGCCCTATCAGCGGCAGGGGTGGGGTACACGGCTAATGGACACCCTGTGCTGTCATTTGCGGGAGCTGGGCGTAGACTACCTTTCCTGCTGCGGGGTCAGCCGAGACTCCGCCGGGTACAAAATGTATCGCAAATACGGTTTTACAGAGAGTTATGATTACGGCCATAACACCGTATCTTTGTCCCTGCGGCTGTAAGTGAAATTGCAAAGTGGACAAACGTCTTACATTTTGGCGCACACTGTCGTTTTTGCACAAATAATACTTGCTATTTGCTACACATACTGGTAAAATAGAAGAAAAAATATAGGGGGACTCGATAAAGTGTCAAACCAAACAAGGACCTATACCAAAAAAGAGCGTAATATGTACCTCACCGGTATGCTGGGTCAAAACCTGATCTACAACATTGTAGCCACAGGTCTGTATTTCTATTTCCAAAATGTAATTTGCCTGCCGGCAATGGCTTTGGGCTGGATTTTTGCCCTGGCCCGTGTGTGGGACGCCATCAATGACCCGATGATGGGCACCATTGTGGACCGCACCCGTACCAAGTGGGGCAAATGCCGTCCGTACCTGATTATTTTCCCTGCCATTATTGGCGTGGTCACCGTTTTGGCATTCCTCAACGGCAACTATGCCACTGCCACTTCAAACACCCAAAAGGTGCTGATCGTGGCTTGGGCTGCCGTGTCTTACATCGCTTGGGGTATGTGCTTTACCGTGTGTGATATTCCGCTGTGGGGCATTACTTCCCTGATGACGGAGGACGAGGACGACCGCAGCAAACTGCTGGGCTTGGCCCGTATCGTTGCCGGTATCGGCGGCGTTGGCGTGCTGGTGGTGCAGATTGCCCAGGTTGTAGGCGGTATTTTTGAGGGCAAAGGCTATTCTCAGGCCAAGGCTTCACAGTACGGCTTTATCCTGACCGTGATTATTATGACCGTGATCGCCACTGTTCTCTTTGAGTTTGCCGGCATCGGCACCAGAGAGCGGGTGGAGCAGGCAGAGAAAAAATATACCTTTACCGAGAACTTCAAAATTATGTTCCAGAACAAGCCGTTCCGCCAGATTTTGATCTCCGGTATTCTCAGAAGTCCCATTCAGCTGCTCATGCTCATTGCCATGACGCTGATTACCTATTATTACGCCAACGGCGACTTTATGAATGTGTTGAAAACAGACGATACCGGTGCTATGGTGGGTATTAACTGGAGCATTTTGGTGCGTCTGGCTGTGATCGCCGCTGCCGTGTTCCTGGGTCAGTTTATCGCTATGGGCATTACTCCGTCATTGATTCGCAAGCATGAGAAAAAGAGCGTTTATAACTTCTATTCCGTTGCTGGCGCTGTGCCTTTTGCTCTGCTGTATGTGTTCTTTAAGATTGCCCACGGCGATGTAAAGACCTCTATGGTATGGGTGGTTCTTACCGGGCTGTGCTTCTTCTTTGCAGGCGCTGCCATGGGTGGTATCAATGTGCTCCAGTCCGTGATGATCGCCGACTGCGTGGACTACGAGGAGTACCACAACGGCGTGCGTACCGACGGTGTATTCTTCTCCGGCCAGTCCTTTATCACCAAGCTGTCCGGCGGTATCGCCTCTATCCTGTCTGCTGTGGTGTACCACTTTGTAGGTTATAGTGACGCCAATATTTTGAAGTTGAATGAAGCCCTGAAGAGCGGCGCGGATTTCCTGAGCTATGATGGTGGTTCCGGCGCCGGTAAGTACGCCGCCACCATGTTCTTCCTGATCTCCATTCCGCCTGCCATCGGTATGGTTCTCTCCGCATTGCCCACCATTAAGTATGCAATGTCCGATAAAGAGCATAGCCGTATCCTGAGTGAGTTGGTGGCTAAGCGCGCCGCTAAGGGCGAGGACAACGCTGAATAAGATCAACCAATAAAAACAAAAGCACCGCTGCGGCGGTGCTTTTTTGTGCGTTCTATGCCTTGCCCTTTAGAAAAGAGACTTTCAAAACTGCGCAAGGACGGCACAGCGATCCCTCTGTGCGCTTTTTACCAATCGCTGATATCGTGTACGCGCAAAAGGCAAAGAGCGTGAATACAGCTGCTCTCAGGCCACACTAAAGGACAAGGACAGTGTGCGCTGCTGCTAAAAAGGAAATACAAAGAAATGGGTAATAAAAAGCACTTCCCGCAGGAAGTGCTTTTTATGATTTTCAGGGTATTTAGGCTTCTTCGCTTTCCATCAGCTTTTCGCGCTTAGCCTCCAGCTCAGCCTGGGCCTGGGCCTTCACCTTGCCGGTGTACTTGTTAAAGAACATGGGAATGATGGTCAGGATAAAGCCCACAGCCGGTACAATGGTCACCAGCGCCAGCAGCATTTTTTGGGTGCTGGCAGACTGTTCAAAGAAGATTTGACGCCCGGCGTTATCCACCAGGGATTTGTCTACGGCCTTAAAGTCCGTTTGCGCCAGCAGCTGACCGAACACGAAGGTGGCAATCGCGGCGTTTACCTTAGACAGGAAGGTTTGGAATGCAAAGCACACGCCCTCCTGGCGCTCGCCGGTCTTCCACTCCAAATAGTCGATGGAGTCGGCAATCAGCGCGTAGGTAATCACATTGTAAATGCCCAGGGGCAGACCCATCAGGAACAGGAAAATCCACAGGATAAAGATGTTGATCTTGGTTACATCTTGTGCCAAAATCACATAGCAAAGGCCGTGCACGGCAAAGCCAAACAGGGCGGAGCCAATGTAGATCTGCTTTAAGCTGAACTTCTTGCGCAGCAGGGGGAAGATGGCCATGGCAGGCACCATGCCCACGCCGATGGCTACGGTCAGAGTGGTGACGATAGTGCCCCGGGGGATCCAGAAGTAATAGGCTGCCGCAGCGTCCACATTGGGTACCAGGGTGCTTTGTGCGCCGGGCAGGAAGTCCATAAAGATCTGGCGGAAGTCTGTATAATTCTGAATAATAATGTAATTGCCGATATAGTCCGCGCATTGGTTGGCGGTAACCATAGTGGAGCCCAGAACGGAAGCGGCAATAACGATCAGCAGCAGCTTGTTCTTGCCCAGTACCACAAAAGTCTCCTTGAAGGAGGGGGTGTGGTCCATCTTGGGCACGCGCTCTTTGGATACAAAGAAGATGAGAATGGACAGCCCGCAGCCCAGCAGGGCAAAGATCAGGGCGCCTACAAAGAAACCTTTGTTATAGCCCATGTTGCTCTGGTACAGAATGGGTACCAGCAGCGCCGGCAGAATGCCACCGAAGGTGGAGCCCAGGCGGGCGGTGGAAATAAAGGAAGTACGCTCACTCTCCAGCGGGGTAATCACAGAGGACAGACCCCAGAAAGGCACATCCTGCACGGTAAAGGCCACGCCCCACAGAATGTAGGTGACCAGCGCCCACACAAAAGCGGCGGTGGAACCCTCCTTAAAGGGCGCAGTAAACAGCAATATGGTGCAGATAGCAATGGGCACCGGTGCAAACAACAGATAGGGCCGCATTTTGCCCCACTTGGACTTGGTGCGATCTACGATCATGCCCATCACCGGGTCATTGAGGGCGTCAAAGATACGGCCAATCAAGATGATTGTGGTACCTTGAGACAGGGACAACCCGGCGCCGTTTTGGAAGAATACCAAGGTAAACATGGACATCAGCGTGTAAATACCGGAGCGGCCGAAGGCACCCACGGTAAAGCATATCCGCTCCCTGGTGGTTAGGTATTTTTTTTGTGGTTCGTTCATTATTTTTTCCTCACTTTCAGGGCGGGGAGAATCACAGGTGCGGCTTCTCCGGCATTTTTCATTTCACGCAGCAGCAGGTATTTCATCTCCTGGCGCACATGGCTGTAACGGGGATCACGAATCAGGTTGCAGCGCTCAATGGGATCCTTCTCCAAATCATAAAGATAATCCTCAAAGTATACACCGGCATTGTACTTTAGATAGCCGGTAGGCGCTAAGGTGCGCACCGCGTATTTGAACCGATCCGTACGAATGGCGCGGCCGCACTGGCTTTCGCTGATCTGCATAAACACACAGTCGTGAAGCGGCTGTGTCGTCTGCTGCATTTGGCACAGATCCTTGCCCATGTAACTGGGCGGTATGGGAATGCCCGCCAGGCTCAGGAAAGTGGGGGGCAGGTCGATGAGGGAAGTGAGCCGGTTCTCTGCCTTGCCGCCGTCAAAGCCGCCGCCTTTGATGATCAGCGGGGTGTGGGTGGCGCTGTCGTGGCAGGAGCGCTTGTACTCCAGATTGCGGGTCTTAAAGTGGCTGCCGTGGTCTGAGGAGTAGATGATAACCGTGTCGTCATAAATGCCCAGATCCTTGAGTTTTTGCACCAGGCGGCCCACATTATAGTCCAACCGATTGATGGCGGAGATATAGTCCGGGTACATCTCTTTATAGTCGCCCTTTAGGAATGTGAGGTCCGGGGGCAGAGGATAGTCCTTGTATTGATTGACGGTCTCTTTATAGCCCTCGTAATGATGGTGGTCGTTTTGGTGGTGGGGCTCCAGCTGGCTGATAAATAGGAAGAAGGGTTTGTCTGCCTCCCGTCCGCTCTCCAGGTATTCTAGGGCAAAGTCGTTGATACAGTCAGCCCGGTAGCCGGTAAAGTCCAGCTTGTTGCCGTCGCCGTCAAAGATGTAGCCGTCGTAGCCGTGGCTGGTGAATTCCAGCACATCCGCTGCTCGCCAGTAGCGGTACTCGCCCTGCTTCTCTTTTGGTACCGGCGTGGCCTCGCAGTGGGTGCCGATCCCCGGCAGCCGGTCAGAGGCCAAGTGCCACTTGCCCACATAAGCAGTGTCATACCCGGCTTCGTTAAAGTAATGGGCCAGCGGGGTAATGCTTTCCGGCAGGGGAATGCCGTTCCAGTAGCAGCCGCACTGGGTAGCATACACACCGGTTTGCAGGCAGGCACGGGCCGGGCCGCACACCGGCTGGCAGGTAAAGTTGTTCTCAAAGAGGGTGCCCTCTTTGGCCAGCTGCATCAGGTTAGGGGTCACCGTTTCGTTGACGGTATCCCACCGCTGCTGATCGCTGAAGTAGAAGATGATGTTCTTACGCTTTGCCATGTTCAACTCCTGTTCCTGAACTGCACCCGTGGGCGCAGCGTATTGACTTCTTATTTATCCGGCTATAAAGCCGGTGATTGCATTGTAGATGTTCAGGCAGATAAATACGCCCAGCACCGCGGAAAATACCCGGGTGACGATCTTGTTATTGGCCTTTTTGTTCAGTGCTGCGCCAATGATACCGGCGATCACAGCTGCCGGGGCCGCAATTAGCAGAATGCGGTAGTCGAACTTGGGCACCGTGGCGGTGGCTACATAGGTCACCAGCTTGGACAACTGGCTAAAGAAGATGACGGCCACGCTGTACACCGTGGCTTCCTTCATGCTCATAGAGAAGAACAGCAGGAAGAACATAATGTTGATGGGCCCGCCGCCAATGCCCAAGAAGCTGGACAGAATGCCCAGCACGACGCCACCCAGAAGAATGGTGATTGGGTTCTTTAAGTGAAAACTTTTTTTGCCCTTGTTCACATACCATAGAGCCACTGCCAGCAGACAGGCCAACAGTACAGCCTGGTAAGCCATAGCCAGGTTGTCGCTGAGCAGTCGGTTAAACAGGTCAAAAATGTGCTTGCCTGCAAAGCCGCCTAAAATAGACCCGGCAGAGATCAGCAGCACGGTCTTAAAGTCCACCTTCGTCTTGGCATGCAGGTGCTTCACGGTGGAGCTGCAACTCATGGCAAAGACGGACACGGAGGAGATAAAGTTGATGACCTCGGTGGTGTCGTCTACCAGCAGGGTCAGCAGCGGTTTGATAATCACCCCGGAGCCACCGCCTAAAAAGGCGCCGATGCCGGAAGCGAGAAAGATAATTACGCCGTAAACAACAAACATCATTAGTTCTTGCCCTCCGTCTCTTGCTCCAAGTAAACGGTGGCAGAATTGTATGCCAGTTCAAAGCCCTCTTTGTCGAGAAGCTCTTTGATTTGCAGATTCAAACGATTTTTGATTTGCCCCAGCTCCACTACGGTGGGGGCGATCACATAATAGTACACCTGCACATCCATGCCGTGGGCGCCGTAATTCACAAAATCTGTTCGAATATCGTCCTGTACGACTGCCGGATCGGCCTGCAACAGTGCTCGCAGATCCTGCTCAAACCGCTCTAAGTCCGTGCGGCTGTGTTTATAATGCAAAGTGAAAGTTTGGTCGATCAGTCGCTTTTCCATATCCGCATAGTTGATAATGCTCTGATTGGTTAGGGCTGTATTGGGCAGCACATAACGGCTGCCGTCCAGCGCTCGCAGAGTGGTGGAGCGCACGGCAATGTCCTCCACCGTACCGCTTAATTCTCCAACGGCGATAAAGTCCCCCACGCGGAACGGCTTGTTAAATACAATGATAAAGCCGGAAATCAGGTTCTCCACCGCATCTTTGCAGGCAAAGGCCACAGCCACGCCGCCGATGCCTAAAGCGGCAAAAATGCGCGTGGCGGAGTAGCCCAGCAGTTCCAGCACCAGCAGTGCGCCGATGCAGATGATCACGATCTTGGCTACATTGGAGATAAAGCGAAAGGCGGTCAGCCGGGTTTTGTCCTCGCCGGCTGCCGTGTCAAAGGTATAATTGTCCAGCTCGCCGTTAAGTAGGCGTACGCCGCCCCAGCAGGCGCACACAATGCCGCCGGCCTTAATGAGAAACAGGCCGATCTTATGTAACTCTCCGGAGGGGGCAATGATTTGCAGACCCAGGGCAATTCCGGCCAGTACCAAGAAAAAGGCCAGGGGCTTTTTCAGTCCGTCTTTAATCAGCGATTGCACCCGGGGTTTGCGGCGGCAAAAGGTCTTACCAATGACGGTGAGTATTCCCCCGGAAATGATATTTCGTAACAGAAGCAGCACCACAACGCTTCCCACAGCGATCAGCGTGCGGATCAGCAGTTCTTCAGTGGTTTCTACCCCTTGTATGTTTTTGCGCAGGTTCTCTACGAACTGCGGTATTGCGATGGTCAGCATAGACATTCCTAACTGCCCTCCAAAGAGGACGCTTCTTTTCATAAGCCGTAAAATCTATTATATAATTTGTAAAGGGCCTTGTCAATGCAGCGAGGCGTTAATGGTCGTTGTCGTCCAAATGGGTCGGAGTACAGTAAAAATTGCTTTCCCACGCCGGAATGTACGGACTGTGGCGGAAGTACAGCTTGTAGTCCGGGCAAAGGTTTAGAATTTGCAGCGGTAGGGAGAACAAATCTTCGTTGCGATGGTAGGCGCATACATATAGTTTGGGCCGCCAGGTGATAATGGTGTGGGCGGCGCCGGCCAGCGCCTTACTTTCACTGCCCTCAATGTCCATTTTCAGCAGGGTCACCGGCGCGCCTTGTAGCAGGCTGTCCAGATCCGTGGCTTCCACCGCCGTACCGGTGGGCGACAGGTGGGAATTGCGCCCGGCGCAGGCATTAAAATGCAAAGTGGTCTGCCGGTCCCAGGCGCTTTTATTGTAAAGGTGAACGCCTTGCATACCCTCGGTGGAACGGCACAGCTTTTTGAAGTTTTTGCCATCCGGCTCCAAGGCGTAAATGGATTTGTATTTTCCGCACGAATACTGTAAAAATTGGCGAATTGTGTCGCCGTTATAAGCGCCCATATCCACCAAAATCTCCTGTTGGTTCACTTGCAAAATTTCGGTAAAAATCTCGTCCATATTTGCAAATGAATTGTAAAGGTAATCAACTTTACCGCTGATTTTGTAACGCAATACGGAATGATACACCCGGCGGCTCTCCTCATCGGCCAATTTGGCGTAAACAGTCTCTATTTCCGCCCGGTGGGCAGCGGCGTATTCCCGGGTAAACAGCCCTACGCCGGCCACCGGAATATCCGGTGCATACACCGGGTGCTCCTGATGGATCCGGGCGATGTTTTCCAGTACCTCCGGGCGCTGGCTGGCAAAGCCCAGTACCACATTAAAGTCCGTAAGTTGCGCGCACACCTCCCGGTAGCGCTGCACCGTGTGGCCTAAAAAAGACTGGCCTCGCACAAAATCATCACTGGCAAAGACCGCAGCGATGTGCATTCCCTTGCTTTCTAACACGGCATTGATTTTCTCCGCCCCGTCGCCCATGCCATAGAGCACCAGGGGCTTGCCCTCCCGGCGCAGTCGGTCCCAAACATTCTCTTCCGTCAGCAAATCGTCTATCATAGCTACCTGCCTTTCTGCTTTATATTTTAACATATTTGACAATCTAAAATAAAGTGTATATAATAAATAAACGGAAAAATTTGTATTGCACAGGAGGCAGGGGCCATTATGGGCGGGAACAGCCTGATTGACCGATTATTTAAGCGCGAGAGCACAACGAAAGAGGAAATTCGCCAACTGGTGGACGAGGACCAGGCCAAAGGAGAACTGGAAGCGTCTCAGGGGGAGATGATTCACAATATCTTTGATTTTGACCGACTTTGTGCGGAGGATATTATGACCCATCGCACAGAGATCGAGGCAGTGGAGGAGACGGCCACCATCGGTTATGCCGCTGCCTTTGCACTGGAGGCAGGGTGCTCCCGGATCCCGGTATTTCACGAGGATCTGGATAATGTGCAGGGCATTCTCTATGTAAAAGACCTGCTGCCCTTTGTGGGTAAGCCTGTGCCGGCGGGCACCCGGCTGACGGACTATGTGCGGGAGCCGCTGTTTGTACCGGAGAGTATTCCCTGCGGCAAGCTGTTCGCCACCATGACGGACAAGCGTATCCAGATGGCCATTGTGGTAGATGAGTACGGCGGCACTGCCGGGCTGGTGACCATGGAGGATATTCTGGAGAGCATCGTGGGCAATATTATGGACGAGTACGATGAGGAAGAGGCGGACGTAATCCAAACCGGGGAGCACACCTTCACCTTTGATGGCTCGGTAGATATGGAGGACGCGGAAAAGGCGCTGGGCGTGCCCTTGCCGGAGGGGGATTATGACACGCTGGCAGGATTTTTGATCAGTCGCCTGGGCTATCTTCCCACCGGCAAGGAGACCCAGCCGGTAACGGTGGATTATGAGAATGTGCACTTTACCGTTTGCGGGGTAGAGGAGCGCAGAATTGAACGGATAAAGGCAGAAGTTAAAGTATGACAGAACAGGTAATCACCTTTGAAGCGATGGAACAGGCAGCGAACCTGTTTGGCAGCTTCGATGAAAACATAAAGCTATTGGAGCGGGAGTACGGCGTGACCATCACCTGCCGGGGTGCAGACCTGAAGGTGGTGGGGGACGCAGAGAATGTGGCCGCCGCTGCCCGGGCGCTGAACGGACTGCTGACCCTAATTAACAAAGGCGAGCAGCTGACGGAGCAGAATGTGCGCTATGTGATCTCGCTGGTGGGCGAGGGCAACGAGGATGTGCTCTCCTCCATGACCACGGACTCGGTGTGCGTGACGGCCAAGGGTCGCCCGGTGAAGCCAAAGACCGTGGGCCAAAAGCGGTACTGCGAGTCCATTGCCAAAAACACCATCACCTTTGGCGTGGGCCCGGCCGGTACCGGCAAAACTTACCTGGCTGTGGCAATGGCGGTTACCGCCTTTCGTGCCAAAGAGGTGAACCGGATCATTTTGACCCGCCCGGCGGTGGAAGCGGGGGAGAAGTTGGGCTTCCTGCCCGGCGACCTGCAAAGCAAGGTAGACCCGTACCTGCGCCCGTTATATGACGCGCTGTTTGATATGCTGGGGGCTGAGAGTTTTCAGCGCTACCAGGAGCGAGGCGCTATCGAGGTGGCGCCGCTGGCCTATATGCGCGGGCGCACCTTGGACGACAGTTTTATTATTCTGGATGAGGCCCAAAACACCACGCCGGAGCAGATGAAAATGTTTTTGACCCGCCTGGGGTTCAACTCCAAAATGGTGGTCACCGGCGACATTACCCAGATTGACCTGCCGGAGGGCAAGCGCTCCGGGCTGGTGAAGGTGATGGACATTCTAAAGCATGTAGATGATATTGAAATTCATAAATTCAGCCAGAAGGATGTGGTGCGCCACCGGTTGGTGCAGGACATTATTCGGGCGTATGAAAAATATGAGGAGAAAAACAAGTAATGGAATCTGTAAAAGTGGTCATTTCAAACGATCAAAAGGCAGTGAAGGTGCCTACCGGTATTCGGTTGCTGATCCGCCGTTGTTGCCACGCCGTGCTGGAGCTGGAGCATTTCGAGGGCAGCGCAGAGGTGAGCGTGCGCTTTGTGGATAACGAACAGATCCGTGAGCTAAACAAAGAATATCGGAACATCGACAGAGAGACGGACGTACTTAGCTTCCCTCTGGGGGAGAACGGTGTGTACGACATTAACCACGACACCGGCGCCAAGCTGCTCGGGGATATTGTGATCTCTATGGAGAAAGCCATGGAGCAGGCAGAGCTGTATAATCACCCCTTGCAGCGGGAAATCGGCTTTTTGACCGTCCATTCCATGCTGCACCTGCTGGGCTACGACCATGAGCAGGGCGGACTGGAAGAAGTGCGTATGCGCGAAAAGGAAGAAACCGTGCTGACCCAAATCGGCTGGAAGCGGGACAGTAGCTATTACATGGGAGACGAGTCATGACCCGATCTGCATTTATCGCCATTATCGGCAAGCCCAATGTGGGCAAATCTTCTATTTTGAACCGACTTACCGGCAGCAAGATCGCCATTGTGTCTTCTAAGCCACAGACCACCCGCACCAAGATCATGGGCGTGCTGACTCGGGACGAGGTGCAGCTGGTGTTTACGGACACTCCCGGCTTTCACCATGCCCACAACAAGCTGGGCGAGCATATGAACCAGGCGGTAGGCGACACGGTAGGCGGCGTGGATGCTTGCCTGTTTGTGGTGGAGCCTAAGGGCGAGCTCAACGACAAGGAGCAAGAACTGCTGGCAATGTGCAAAAAGCAGCGCTTGCCGGTGATCCTGGCCATTAACAAAATTGACATGTTGCGGGACAAGACGGAACTGGCTCCCCGCATCGGCCAGTTGGCAGGGCTGTATGACTTTACGGCTGTGGTGCCTTGCAGCGCCCAGACCGGCGAGGGTGTGCAGGATCTGCTGACGGAGATGGAACGCCTTTCGCTGCCGTCGCCCCATTTTTTTCCGGACGATACCTTGACGGATCAGCCGGAGCGGGTGCTGGCGGCGGAAATGATTCGGGAGAAGATCCTGCGCCTAATGGATAAGGAGATTCCCCACGGCATTGCCGTTGCCATTGAGAAGATGAAGGAACGCCCGGACGGCAGCTGTTTGGATGTGGACGCCACCATTTACTGCGAGCGGGAGAGCCATAAGGGTATGGTCATCGGCAAGGGCGGCGCTATGCTTAAAAAGATCGCCACATTTGCTCGGCAGGATATGGAGCGCTTTTTCGGGATCAAGGTCAATCTGCACACCTGGGTTAAGGTGAAAGAAGACTGGCGTAACCGTGAGGGCCTGATCCACAACTTCGGTTTGGACAACGAATAAATTGATTTTTTGCCGCTGCGGTGTTGGATTTTGTCCTTGGATGAATTTGGCACAAATGGCGTTGTACGCATAGGATACAATAAAAACGGTGATCCTATGTCGATGGCAGAGAACAGCTGGCAACAGTTTATACAAACCGGCCGTGTGGCCGATTATTTGAAATACAAGGAAGAGGAACGACAAGAGGGGCATGAACAGTACCACCAAAGGGTTAGTGATACGGGAGCAGACCACCGGGGAGAATGATCGCCTGGTGACTTTGCTGACGGCGGATCACGGGCTGGTGCGTGCGTTTGTACGAGGCGGCAAGCAGCTGAAGAATCGGCGTGCCGCTGCCACCTCTCTTTTTTGCTATGGCGAGTTCGCCCTGTACCGTGGGCGCGACGCCTATACGGTAGACAGTGCGGCACCCATTGAGGTGTTTTTTGGCTTGCGGCAGGATATTGATCGGCTGGCAGCAGCCCAATATTTTGCTCAGCTCAGCTACGAATTGGCGGCGGAGGAACAACCGGCGCCGGAATTGTTGCGCCTGCTGCTGAACACCCTGCACCTATTGTGCAAGGGCACCAAGCCGCTGGTGCAAATCAAGGCGGTGTTTGAGCTGCGCGCCCTGTCCATCTCCGGTTATATGCCCAATATTTTGGCCTGCGCCAACTGCGGTACTTATGAAACACCGGTGATGTACTTTGATGTGGACGGGGGCTGCATTTACTGTGAGAATTGTCCCAAGGCAGGCGCCGTGGCGGTACCCAAGACGGTGATGACCGCCGTGCGCTACATTTGCCTGACGGAGCCGGGGCGTATTTTTGGCTTTGCTTTGTCGCCGGAGCAAATGGCACTGCTGGGCCGGGTGACGGAGCAGTACACCCTGCGGCGGCTGGACCGGCGCTTTACCACACTGGAATTCTACAAGTCCCTGCAAGCCGGGGACGCGACTACATAGCATCATAATGGATAGAGATATGGATAAGAATTTGCAAACCTTGGAACTGGATAAGGTGCTTGCCCTTTTGGCGGAACAGACCACCTGTGACGACGCCAAAGAGGCAGCATTGGCGCTGCGCCCTGCGGCAGACCCGGGGGAGATTGCTCTCCTGCTGGATCAGACGGAGGACGCTTTTTCTATGCTGGCCCGGTTCGGCGCGCCGTCTTTTGGCGGGCTGCATAATGTAAACGGTCCGTTGCAGCGGGCGGCAGCCGGCGGGTGCCTGAATATGACGGAGTTGCTGCAGGTGGGCGACACCCTGCGGGCGCTGCGCATTCTGGACGACTGGCACGGCCATTTGGCGGGCACAAGCTCGTCCCTGAATTTCTTTTTTGACGGCATTACGGTGAACAAATATTTGGAGAACCGGATCTTTACCTGCATTGTCAGTCCGGAGGAAATGGCGGACAAGGCATCGGAAGAGCTTTACGACATTCGGCGGAAGATCAAGGCCAAGGCAGCGGCCGTTCGGCAGCGGCTGGACGGTATGATCCACTCCACCCATTACCAAAAATTCTTGCAAGAGCCCATCGTCACCCAGCGTGGTGGGCGCTTTGTAGTGCCGGTAAAGGCGGAGCACCGGGGCGAGGTGCCCGGTCTGGTGCATGACACCTCCTCCAGTGGCGCTACGGTGTTTATCGAGCCGGCGGCGGTGGTGGACGCCAACAATGACATTAAGGTGTTAGAGGGCCGGGAGCGGGAAGAGGTGCAGCGCATTCTCTTTGAGCTGTCTGCAGAGGCAGGCACTTTTGCAGAGAGCGTGCGCCACAGTTATGACAGTGCTGTGCGGCTGAACCTGATCTTTGCCAAGGCGCACTTGGCGTACCAAATGAAAGCTGCTCGTCCCCAGCTGAATACCGAGGGCGTAACGGATTTGAAAAATGCCCGCCATCCGCTGATTGATAAAGAGCGGGTGGTGCCGGTGCATATTACCCTGGGCACGGACTATGATACTCTGGTGATCACCGGCCCCAATACCGGCGGCAAGACCGTGACCTTAAAGACCCTGGGCCTGCTGACGGCGATGGTGTGCTGTGGGTTGTTGATCCCGGTATCAGACGGCAGCAAACTGGCGCTGTACCGCCAAATCTTGGTGGATATCGGCGATGAACAGAGCATTGCCCAAAACCTGTCCACTTTCTCCTCTCATATGGTGAATATTATTGATATTATGGGAAAGGCGGACAAAGACTCCCTGGTGCTGATCGACGAGTTGGGCGCCGGTACGGACCCCATCGAGGGCGCGGCACTGGCAGTATCTGTCATTGAATATCTGCGCCAAAAGGGAGCGCACATTGCCGCCACCACCCATTATGCGGAGTTGAAAGCCTATGCGCTGGATACGCCCGGGGTCAGCAACGGCTGCTGCGAGTTCGATGTGGAGACCCTGCGGCCTACCTATCGGCTGCTGATCGGCGTGCCCGGTCGGTCCAACGCCTTTGCCATTACGGAGCACCTGGGCATGGATCCGGCGGTGGTGCGGGCGGCTAAGGAGATTGTTGGCTCGGAGAACCGGCAGTTTGAGTCTGTGCTGGAGAACCTGGAGAGCGCTCGAAAGGCACTGGACGAGGAGCGGGCAGCGGCGACCAAGGAACGGCAAGAGGCAGAGCGCCTTGCAGCCAAGGCCAGAGAAGAAAAGTCCAAGATCGACACCCTGCGGGATCGAGAACTGGACAAGGCTAAGCGAGAGGCACAGCGGCTGGTAGATGCTGCCAAACGCACATCTTCGGACTTTCTGCTCCAGCTGGAGCAGTTGAAGAAAGAGCAGACTGCCACTAACGCCACGGAATTGGCCCGCAAGACCAGGCGGGAGATCAAAAATCGCTTGGGTGAGTTGGACGATATTGTGAACCCCAACCGGCTGAACACCGATTGGGATACGGATTATAAGTTGCCCCGCCCCTTGCAGGTAGGGGACCATGTGCTCATCAAGGGCATTGGTGAGGGCGATGTGCTGGAACTGGGCAGTAAGATCTTGGTTTCCTCCGGTATGCTGAAAACGCGGGTCAAACCCACGGATCTGCGCCTGCTGCCGCACAAGAAGAAAGCGCCGATCACCGGCCAGCGCACCCTGCGGCGCACCACCTCCCGGGCAGACGCGGATGTAAAAACCGAGCTGGATCTGCGAGGCCAAACGGTAGAGGAAGCCCTGGGCAACCTGGGTCTGTTTATTGATAAGTGCGTGCTCAATAACATATCCGAGGTGCGCATTATCCACGGCAAAGGTACCGGCGCGCTGCGTACCGCCGTACAGGAAGAACTGCGCCACCACCCCAATGTGGCCGAGTACCGGCTGGGGGTGTACGGCGAGGGCGAGAACGGCGTGACCATTGCCAAGCTCAAGTAGCCCTTATATATAAACATACTATAATATAGCGATTTGCACAGCGTTCAGGCCGATCGGCTTGGGCGCTGCGTTTGTTTTATTGGTACAATGTCGTATAATTTTTGCTGCCAAAAATTAAATTTTTCAAAAATTCGGTCAAAGCGACGCGACGGAATTTTTCCACGGCGCGGGGCGTTTCCTACTAAATATGGAGAACGGCAACTACATCTTGTGGTTCGACAGGGTAGAGACACCAAAAAACCGGTGGTTCTGCTTTGGTGATTTTTACAAAAATGGAGCCGGATTTTCTGTCATTTTGCACAATGAAAAAAATTCCAAAGAACTTCAAAAAAAGGCTTGACAGCAGGGGCTCTATATAATATAATATTGCCTGCGTGTGATTGGGCGTATTATATATATAATATATGGACACCGCAACACACAACCAGATATGCGTTGATGCCGGAGGTTGCGCTCCTACCCAGAGCGGTAATTTCGGCGGAGTATGTCCGATTTCAAACCGGGCGAAACGAATCATTGTACGACGCGGACCGTAAGGGGTCCTTGCAGAGCGTGACTTGCGAACGCGCTGTGCACCGTGTAACCGTGCCCGAATGAACTGCCTTCATTCGGCTTTATTTACGGTAAGGGTTGAAACACACGGGTGGGTAGTCAAACAATGGTTGCTCGCACCATCAAAATTCATGGAGGAATTTCACATGGCAGCAAGTAAAGTTAAGATCCGCATCAGACTGAAGGGCTATGACCACAACCTGGTGGACCAGGCTGCGGAGAAGATCGTAGACACCGCAAAGCGCACCGGCGCTCAGGTGAGCGGTCCCATCCCGCTTCCCACCGAGAAGGAAGTTGTTACCATCCTGCGTGCTGTACACAAGTACAAGGACAGCCGTGAGCAGTTTGAGCAGAGAACACACAAGAGACTCATCGACATTCTCAGACCTTCCAACAAGACGGTGGAAGCGCTGACAAGTCTTGAGCTCCCGGCAGGCGTTGAGATCGAGATTAAGCTCTAATTGAACTGAAAACAGATCGCAACCCGGTCGAGGTCATGTTGGGGAGACCCAACCAATAACCAAAGGAGGAATAAACATGAAGAAAGGTCTTATCGGTAAGAAAATCGGCATGACCCAGGTCTTCGACGCACAGGGTCATGCAATCCCTGTAACCGTTGTGGAGGCCGGTCCTTGCACGATTACCCAGAAGAAGACAATGGAGAACGACGGCTATGAGGCCATTCAGGTGGGCTTTGGCGATGTGAAGATCACACGCGTCAACAAACCGATGAAAGGTCATTTTGACAAAGCCGATGTGGCTCCCAAGAAGACACTGAAGGAATTTCGTCTGGACGACATTTCCGCAATGAATGTAGGTGACATCCTGAAGGCCGATATTTTCGCTCCCGGCGAAAAGATCGATGTGAAGGGCACCAGCAAGGGTAAGGGCACCGCAGGCGCCATTAAGCGCTGGAACTTCTCTCGTCTGAGAATGAGCCACGGTACCGGCCCCAACGCCCGTCACGCCGGTTCTTTGGGTGCCTGCTCCAGTCCTTCTCGCGTATTTAAGGGCAAGAAGATGGCAGGTCACCTGGGTCACGAGACCGTAACCGTTCAAAACCTCGAGGTTGTTAAGGTGGATGCCGAGAATAACCTCATCGCCATCAAGGGCGCCGTTCCCGGCCCCAAGGGCGGCATTGTTGTCATCGCTGACGCAGTGAAAGCTTAACGAAAGGAGAGATTAAAATGGCACAGGTTCAGGTTTATAACCAGGAAGGTAAGAAAACTTCTAAATTGGAACTTGCAGATTCCGTTTTCGCCATTGAGCCGAACGAATCCGCAATGCATCTTGCAGTGGTCAGCTATCTGGCTAACCAGCGTCAGGGCACACAGTCAACTCTCACTCGTTCTGAGGTCAGCGGCGGCGGTGCAAAGCCCTGGAGACAGAAAGGCACCGGTCGTGCCCGTCAGGGTTCTACCAGAAGCCCGCAGTGGACCCACGGCGGTATTGCTCTCGGCCCGAAGCCCAGAACATACGGCATCAGCATCAACAAGAAGGTGCGCAGACTGGCTATGAAGTCCGCGCTGTCCAGCAAGGTTGCTGCTGAGGAGATGATGGTAGTTAACAAGGTAGAGCTGGAAGACATTAAGACCAAAGCTGTGGTCGAGATGCTCACCAAGCTGAAGGCTGCCAAGAAGACCCTGATCGTCACCGCAGATAAGGACGAGAAGATTTATAAGAGCGCACGGAACATCGCCGGCGTTAAGGTTGTGACCGTCAACACCCTTTGCGTGTATGACATCCTCAACTGCGACAGCTTCGTTGTTCTGAAGGACGCCGCCAAGAAGATCGAGGAGGTATATGCATAATGAAAGCTGCACAGGACATTATCATTAAGCCGATCATTACGGAAGAGTCCATGACCGGCATCATGATGAAGAAATATACCTTCAAAGTTGCCAAAGACGCCGGCAAGATTGAGATCAAGAAGGCTGTTGAGGAACTGTTCCCCGGCACCAAGGTGAAGAAAGTAAACACCCTGAATGTAAGAGGTCAGAAGCGCCGCCAGGGCGCCAATGTGGGTTACACCCCCTCTTGGAAGAAGGCTGTGGTTACCCTCACCGAGGACTCCAAGGAGATTGAGTTCTTCAACGATATGATGTAATCTCTTATACATTATATATACAAACACTAAGACAACCATGATTTCGGGTGATGAGGTATGAAAGGAGCCATCCTTTCGCAAAGTTATCCGGAAAGGAGAAATAAGAATGGCAATCAAAACTTATAAGCCGACTACGCCGTCCAGACGGAATATGTCGGTTACCGATTACTCTTCTCTGTCCAAGGTTGCTCCGGAGCGTTCTCTGCTTCAGCCGCTGAACAAAAAGTCCGGCCGCAACTCCTACGGCAGAATCACCGTTCGTCATCGTGGCGGCGGTAACAGAAAAAAATACCGTGTGATCGACTTCAAGCGCAACAAGTTCGATGTTCCCGCTGAGGTCAAGACCATTGAGTATGATCCCAACAGAAGCGCGCACATCGCTCTCATCCAGTATGAGGACGGCGTGAAGAGCTACATCACCGCTCCCGAAGGCCTGAAGGTAGGCGACACCGTGGTAGCCGGTACGGATGTAGACATCGTGGCCGGTAACGCTCTGCCGCTGCAGAACATTCCCGTTGGTACCATGGTACACAATGTGGAGCTGTATCCCGGTAACGGCGCACAGCTGGCTCGCTCTGCCGGTAACGGCGCACAGCTGATGGCTCTGGAAGGTCCGTACGCACTGCTGCGTCTGCCCTCCGGCGAGCTGCGCAATGTGCCCTGCACCTGCATGGCTACCATTGGCGTGGTTGGCAATGCCGATCATGCAAATGTGAAGATCGGTAAGGCCGGTCGTAAGCGCAATATGGGCTTCCGTCCCACTGTTCGTGGTTCTGTAATGAACCCCAACGACCACCCGCACGGTGGTGGTGAGGGTAAGTCCCCCATCGGCCGTCCCGGTCCTTGCACCCCTTGGGGCAAGCCTGCTCTGGGTTATAAGACCCGCAGCAAGAAGAAAAAGTCTGACAAGATGATCGTTCGCCGTCGCAACGGTAAATAAGAAGAAAGGAGAAGATTAAATGAGTAGAAGTGCCAAGAAGGGCTTTTATGTTGAAGAAAGCCTGTTCAAAAAGGTTGAAGCCCTGAACGCTAAGGGCGACAAGCAGGTTATCAAAACCTGGTCCAGAAGTTCCACAATCTTCCCTGAATTCGTAGGTCATACCTTTGCTGTTCACGACGGAAGAAAGCATGTACCGGTCTATGTGACCGAGGACATGGTCGGCCATAAGCTGGGTGAGTTCGCGCCCACCAGAACATTTAGAGGCCACGCAGGCTCCAAGTCATCTAAGTAATCGGAAAGGAGATTTATTATGGAAGCTACAGCAAAAGCAACGTACGTCCGTATCTCTCCCAGAAAGGTTCAGATCGTACTTGATTTAATCAGAAAGCAGCCTGCCGACAAGGCCATGGCTATTCTGCAATACACCCCCAAAGCCGCTTGTGAGCCTGTGATGAAGGTGCTCAAGTCCGCGATGGCAAATGCAGAGAACAACCACAATATGGATGTTTCCCGTCTGTATGTGAGCGACTGCAATGTAGGCGCCGGCCCCACTCTGAAGAGAATTCAGGCCAGAGCCCAGGGCAGAGCTTACAGAATCAACAAGAGAACATCTCACATCACCATTACCGTTAAGGAAATGGAAGACTAAGCGAGGAGGAAGAGTTAAATGGGACAGAAATGTAATCCTACCGGTCTCAGAATCGGTGTCATTAAAAACTGGGACTCCCGCTGGTACGCAAAGAAGGGCGAGTTCGGCGATACCCTTGTAGAGGACTACAAGCTGCGTAAGTATCTGCTGGAGACCCTTTCCGGCGCAGGTGTTCCTAAGGTGGAGATTGAGCGTGACGCCAAGCGTGTGCGCATCAACATCCACTGCGCAAAGCCCGGTATGGTGATCGGCAAGCAGGGCGCTGAGATCGAAAAGCTCAGAGCGCTGTGCGCCAAGAAACTGGGCAAAGAACTGAACGAAGTGTACATCAACATCGTTGAGATCAAGCAGCCCGATCTGAATGCAACCTTGGTTGCTCAGAATGTGGCCGGTCAGCTGGAGCGGCGTGTATCTTTCCGTCGTGCAGTAAAGGGCGCTATCCGCAACACCATGCGTTTGGGCGCTCGTGGTATCAAGATCCAGGTCAGCGGCCGTGTAGGCGGCGCCGAGATCGCGCGTACCGAGACATACAAAGAGGGCACGATCCCGCTGCAGACCATCCGTGCAGACATTGACTACGGTTTGGTTGAGGCTAAGACCACTTACGGCCGTATCGGCGTAAAGGTTTGGATCTACCAGGGCGAGGTTCTTCATGAGTCTCGTAATAAGAGAAGAAATCGTCGGGAAGGAGGAAATCGATAATGCTGTTACCTAAGCGTGTTAAGCACCGCAAGCAGCACAGAGGTCGTATGACCGGTGTGGCTACCCGCGGCAATAAAGTTACCTACGGTGAGTACGGTCTGATGACCACTGAGCCTGCATGGATCACTGCGGCACAGATCGAAGCTGCCCGTATCGCTATGACCCGTTACACCAAGCGTGGCGGTCAGGTATGGATCAAGATTTTCCCCGACAAGCCCATTACCGCTCGTCCTGCCGATACCCGAATGGGTAAAGGTAAAGGTAACGTGGATTACTGGGTAGCCGTGGTAAAGCCCGGTCGCGTTATGTTTGAGCTGGGCGGCGTTGAGGAGTCTGTGGCGCGCGAGGCTATGCGTCTTGCTGCCAACAAGCTCCCCGTAAAATGCAAGTTCGTTAAGAAAGAGGGAGGCGAGCAGGAATGAAAGCAGCAGAAATCCGTGCTTTGAGCGCCGATCAGCGCGCAAAGAAGTTGGCAGAGCTCAAGGATGAACTCTTCAACCTGCATTTCCAGCAGGCCATCAATCAGCTCGACAACCCTATGAGAATTAAAGCGGTCAAGAAGGACATTGCACGCATTAAGACTGTGGAGCGTGCAATCGAACTCGAAAGCGCTAACTCTTAAGAAGGAGGTAACTGATCATGGAAAGAAACCTCAGAAAGACAAGAGTTGGTCTTGTTTCCAGCGATAAGATGGATAAGACAGTTGTGGTTAGCATTCAGGACAGAGTGGCTCACCCGCTGTATGGCAAGATCGTAAACCGTACCGTGAAGTACAAAGCACACGACGAGAAGAACGAATGCGGCGTAGGCGACAAGGTTATGATTATGGAGACCCGTCCCTACAGCAAAGACAAGAGATGGCGTGTGGTTGAGATCATTGAAAAGGCTAAATAATTCAAACGGATTACTTGGTTTTTCATACAGACTGCCTTTGCAGTCGGAACTAAAATAATAACTGCAAGATGAGCAAAGTGTTATTTTGCAGTACGAAGGAGGAAAATGCTGTGATACAACAGGAAAGTCGGCTGAAGGTCGCAGACAACACCGGTGCTAAAGAGATCCTTTGCATTCGCGTGCTGGGCGGCTCCGGCAGAAGATACGCCAACATCGGCGACGTGATCGTTGCTTCCGTCAAGAAAGCAGCACCCGGCGGCGTGGTGAAAAAGGGCGAAGTTGTTAAAGCAGTCATCGTTCGTACAACCAAAGGTGTACGTCGTGACGACGGCCAGTACATTCGTTTTGATGAAAATGCTGCCGTAATTATCAAAGAGGATAAAACGCCTCGTGGCACCCGTATTTTTGGACCCGTAGCAAGAGAGCTTCGTGATAAGGATTACATGAAGATTTTGTCCCTTGCTCCGGAAGTGCTTTAATGGAGGTGCGAGAGAATGAGTAAGATGTTTGTAAAATCCGGCGATACCGTTCAGGTGCTGTCCGGTAAATCCAAGGGCGTGCGCGGCGAAGTTGTTGCCGTTAGCCCTGCCGAGGGTAAAGTCATCGTCAAGAAGGTCAATGTGGTTACCAAGCATGTAAAGCCCCGCAAGATGGGCGAGGCCGGCGGCCTGATTGATGTTGAGTCCGCGCTGTACGCTTCCAAAGTACAGCTGGTGTGCCCCAAATGTAACGAGGCGACCCGCGTCGGCCACAAAAAGGGCGGCGCACGCATTTGCAAAAAATGCGGCAACGAATTTTAAGTAAGGGAGGAACATAACAATGGCTGCAAGGTTAAAAGAAACCTATAAGAGCGAAGTTGCTCCGGCATTGATGAAGAAATTCGGCTACAAATCTGTTATGCAAATCCCGAAGCTTGACAAGATTGTTATCAATGTTGGTTGCGGCGAAGCCCGCGAAAACTCTAAGGTTGTAGATGCAATCATCTCCGACCTGTCCCAGATCACCGGTCAGCGCCCCGTGGTGTGCCGCGCAAAGAAGTCTGTTGCAAACTTCAAGCTGCGTGAGGGTATGCCCATCGGCGTAAAGGTCACTCTGCGTGGCGAGAGAATGTATGAATTCCTGGACAGATTCTTTAATCTGGCTCTCCCCAGAGTGCGTGACTTCAGAGGAATCAATGCAAACTCCTTTGACGGCCGTGGTAACTACGCCATGGGTATCAAAGAGCAGTTGATTTTCCCCGAGATCGAATATGACAAGATCGACAAGGTGCGCGGTATGGATATCATTATGGTAACCACCGCAAACACAGACGAAGAAGCACGGGAGCTGCTCAAGCTGATGGGCGCACCGTTTGCAGAGTAAGGAGGGATTATCGTGGCAAAAACATCTATGAAAGTCAAGGCAGTTCGTCCTGCCAAGTATTCCACCAGACAGCACAACAGATGTAAGATCTGCGGTAGACCTCACGCATACCTGCGTAAGTATGGCGTGTGCCGTATCTGCTTCAGAGAGTTGGCTCACAAGGGCGAGATCCCCGGTGTGCGCAAGGCATCTTGGTAATCTGAGAATTGAAGATCGAATAAGGAGGAAATATCAATGCATATTACAGACCCTATCGCTGATATGCTGACCAGAATTCGCAATGCGAATTCCGCAAAGCACGATACTGTAGATATTCCCGCATCTAACATGAAGAAGTCAATTGCTCAGATTCTGGTAGATGAAGGTTATATCAAAGGCTACAAAGTAATTGAAGACGGCAAGCAGGGCGTTATCCGCGTGACCCTGAAGTATGGCGAGGGCAAGAGCCGCGTCATCACCGGTCTGCGCCGCGTGTCTAAGCCCGGTCTTCGTAAGTATTCAAGCGTTGAGGATATGCCCAAGGTAATGAAGGGCCTGGGCGTAGCCATCGTTTCTACATCTAAAGGCGTAATGACAGACAAAGAAGCTCGCAAAGAGAATGTGGGCGGCGAAGTTCTGGCATTTATTTGGTAAGGAGGTGCAGTCGTATGTCACGAATTGGCTTAAAGCCTATTGAAATTCCTGCCGGCGTTGACATAAAGGTTGACGGAACGACTGTTACCGTAAAGGGCCCCAAAGGGGAACTTACCCGGAATGTTCATCCGAACATGGCAGTCGCAGTAGAAGGCAACGAAGTTATTGTAAAAAGACCCAACGATGAGAAGGAGAACAAGTCTCTTCACGGCTTGACCCGCACCCTCATTCACAACATGGTTCTGGGCGTGACCGAGGGCTTCAAGAAGAATCTGGAAGTCAACGGTGTTGGTTACAGAGTACAGGTACAGAACAACAAGCTCACAATGAACCTTGGCTTTTCTCACCAGGTGATCATGGACGCACCGGAAGGCATTACCATTGAGTGCCCCAGTGCCAACGCCATTGTCATCAGCGGCGCAGACAAGCAGGCCGTAGGTCAGTTTGCCGCGCAGGTCCGCGAGAAGAGACCCCCGGAACCCTACAAGGGCAAGGGTATCAAGTATGACTTTGAGCATATTCGCCGCAAGGAAGGCAAAGCAGGTAAGAAATAAGGGAAGGAGTGAATTACAATGGTTTCAAGACAAGACGCCAATAAGGCAAGACAAAAGCGCCACATTCGTGTTCGTGGCAAAATCAGCGGCACTGCTGCTCGTCCCAGACTCAACGTATATCGCTCCCTCAGCAATATTTACGTTCAGCTCATTGATGATGTTGCCGGTGTAACGCTGGCAAGTGCATCCACTACTGAGAAGGACTTTGCACAGTACGGCGGAAATGTAGAAGCAGCTAAGGCTGTTGGTAAGACATTAGCAGAAAGAGCCACCGCAAAGGGCATCACCGAGTGCGTATTTGACCGTGGCGGTTACGTGTATCACGGTCGTGTGGCTGCGGTTGCAGACGGCGCTCGTGAGGGCGGACTGAAGTTCTAACGAAGGAGGTAAATACTTTTGGCTACAAAGATTGACGCATCTTCAATGGAACTTGAAGAAAGAGTGGTTACCATCAACCGTGTTTCTAAAACCGTAAAGGGCGGTCGAATTTTTAAGTTCTCCGCACTGGTGGTTGTTGGTGATAAGAACGGTCTGGTCGGTTTCGGTATCGGTAAGTCCGGCGAGGTTCCGGACGCTATCCGTAAGGGGATCGAGGACGCAAAGAAGAACCTGATCAAAGTATCTCTGCGGGGCACCACCATTCCCCATGAGATCACCGGTAAGTTCGGTGCTGGCGAAGTGCTGCTTATGCCCGCTCCCAAAGGTACCGGCGTGATCGCCGGCGGCCCGGTTCGTGCGGTTGTTGAGACCGTTGGTATCGGCGACATTCGTACCAAGGCCGTTCGCTCAAACAACCCGTACAATGTGGTTCGCGCCACCATTGACGGCTTGAGCAGACTGCGCACGGCAGAGGAAGTTGCTGCTGTTCGCGGTAAGTCAGTGAAAGAAATCGTAGGATAAGGAGGGGCGCATTATGGCAGATATTAGAATCAAACTTACAAAAAGCCTGATCGGCAGTAAGCAGGACCAGATCGCCACCGCCCACTCTCTTGGCCTGCGGAAGATCGGCAACGAAACCGTTCAGCCGAACAACGACGCAACTCAGGGCAAGATCAAGAAGATCGCACACCTGATTACCGTTGTTGAAGAATAAGGGGAGGTAGCAAGATGAAATTACATGAACTTTCTCCTGCTGAAGGCTCCAAAAAGAGTGTTAAGCGTATCGGTCGCGGTACTGCTTCCGGTCAGGGTAAAACCGCCGGTAAAGGCCAGAAGGGTCAGAAGGCCCGTTCCGGTTACAGCAGACGGCCCGGCTTTGAAGGTGGTCAGATGCCCCTTCAGCGCCGCGTGCCCAAAAGAGGTTTTAACAACATTTTTGCAACGGAGTACGCCATTGTCAATGTGTCTGATCTGAACGACAGATTTGAGGACGGCGCAACCGTGAACGCTGAGAGCCTGGTGGCCTCCGGTCTTTTGAAGAAGACCCTGGACGGTGTAAAGGTTCTGGGCAAGGGCGAGATTACTAAGGCTCTGACCGTTCAGGTCACCGCCATCAGTGAGAGCGCCAAATCTAAGATTGAGGCAGCAGGTGGCAAGGTGGAGGTGCTGTAAATGATCAAGACCTTCGTAAACGCTTGGAAAGTTGCGGACATCCGCAAAAAGCTTTTGTTTACAGCATTTGTTATCCTTGTTTTCCGAATTGGCTCTGTCATTCCTGTTCCTTTCCTGAACATTGTTGATGAGATCAATGTAGGTAAGGGCAACACCATTTTAACCTACCTGAGCTTGATGACCGGTAGTGCATTCACATACGGAACAATTTTCGCTATGTCCATCACACCGTACATCAATGCCTCCATTATTATGCAGCTTCTTGCTGTGGCCATTCCTGCACTGGAGCGGTTGCAGAAGGAGGGCGAAGAAGGTAGAAAGAGGATCGCCACGATCACCCGTTTCGTTACGGTTGGTCTGGGTCTGTTGCAGTCCCTGGCATACTTCTTCTTCCTGCGTGCCAACGGCTATCTGATGAAGGATGCCAGCGGCGCAGCATTCACCGGCTTTGACGCCGTGTTCCAGGCAGTGGTCATTATTGCAGTGCTCACCGCCGGCACAGCCGTGATTATGTGGCTGGGCGAGCAGATCACCATTTCCGGTATCGGTAACGGTATTTCCATTATCCTTTTTGCCGGCATCGTGTCTCGTTTCCCCACCCTGATCAAGCAGCTGTTCCAGTACCTGGACACCGGCCGTACCGTGTACAAAGTTCTGGTTCCCGTGGTGTGCGTGATCTTCCTTCTGATGATCGCTTACATCGTATTTATGGATAACTCAGAGCGCCGCCTGCCCATTCAGTACGCCAAGCGCGTTGTGGGCCGCAAAATGTACGGCGGTCAGTCCACCCACATGCCCATTAAGATCAATATGAGCGGCGTGCTGCCCATCATCTTTGCATCTTCTATTTTGTCCCTGCCCGGTACGGTGCAGATGTTCATTTCTGCCGACAAGTACAAGGGCACCGGCTGGGAGAAGTTCTTCAACGCCTTCCAGAGTGACTCTTGGTGGTATGCGGCTATGTACTTCCTGCTGATCATCTTCTTTGCCTATTTCTACAGCACTATTCAGTACAACCCCATTGAAATGGCAAATAATCTTCGTAAAAACAACGGCGCAATTCCCGGCATTCGTCCCGGCAAGCCCACTTCCGATTACATCATGCGGGTTCTGTCCCGTTTGACCTTGATCGGTTCTTTGATGCTTTGCGTAGTTGCCTTGTTCCCCATCGTGTACTCCTTGATTTGTAAGGCGGCGATTCCGCCCCTGGAGACCGGCGGTGACGACGGCGGCATGAGCATCACCCTGGGTGGTACATCCATCATCATTATGTGCGGTGTAGCTCTGGAGACGGTGCGTCAGCTGGAAAGCCAGTTGATGATGCGCCACTATAAAGGCTTCCTTGACTGATTATAAGGAGAACGCAAGATGAATTTGATCCTTCTTGGCGCGCCCGGTGCCGGCAAAGGCACCCAGGCGGAAAAGATTGTTGAAAAGTATGGTATTCCTGCCATCTCCACCGGTAACATCATCCGTGCCGCTCTGAAAGAGGGCACCGAGATGGGCCTGAAGGCCAAGTCCTATATGGATGCAGGCCAGTTGGTTCCGGACGATGTGGTTATCGGGATCATCAAGGATAGACTGGAACAAAAAGATTGCGAAAACGGATTTATTCTGGACGGATTTCCTCGTACCATTCCTCAAGCCCAGGCGCTTGAGGACATGGGCGTGGCTATTGATAAGGTCATTGATATAGAAGTCCCTGACGAGAAAATTACCGCCAGAATGTCCGGCCGCCGTGTATGTTCAAAGTGTGCAAATTCCTACCACATGCATTATAAAAAGCCCAAGATGGACGGCGTTTGTGACGCTTGCGGCGGTGCACTGATTCAACGCAAGGACGATGCGCCGGAGACGGTGCAGGCTCGCCTTGTGGAATACCACAAGATGACCGAGCCGTTGAAGGACTTTTACGACAAGCTGGGTAAGCTGGCAGTCGTAGAGGGTCAGGAAGAGGTGGCAGACACCACGGCACTCGTTTTTGCAGCACTGGAGGATTAACATGGTCGTGCTGAAAAGCAGCAGAGAACTGGAGCTGATGAAAGAGGCTTGCCAGATCTCCGCTGAAGCATTGATGGTAGCAGGTGAGGCTGTTAAGCCGGGCATCTCTACAAAGGAAATCGATAAGATCGCTTACGATCTGATCATCAAACGGGGCGCTAAGCCCAATTTCCTGCACTATGGGGGCTATCCCGCTACTGCATGTATATCCATAAATGATGAAGTGATCCACGGTATACCGAAAAAGGACCGCATCCTCCAAGAGGGTGACATTGTCAGCATCGACCTGGGTGCGGCCAAAAACGGTTATAACGGCGATAATGCTGCCACATTTGCAGTCGGGTCTTGCTCGCCCGAGGCAAAGCGGCTGATGGATACCACCCGCGAGAGCCTGTATAAAGGCATTGAGCAGGCGATACCCGGCAACAGGATCGGCGATATAGGCCACGCAGTACAAGAATATTGCGAGGCGCGCGGATACGGTGTTGTTCGTGACTTTGTGGGTCACGGCGTGGGCACCAAACTTCATGAAGACCCCAGCGTACCAAACTTCGGTCACGCAGGACGCGGTATCAGACTATTACCCGGAATGACATTGGCAATTGAACCAATGATAAATCTGGGGACCTATAAGGTAAAACAGCTTTCAGACGGTTGGACGGTCAAGACGGCAGACGGCAAGCTGGCTGCGCACTTTGAGCACACCATTGCCATTACCTCTAACGGTCCGGTCATTTTGACCAAAGTCTGAGGTGTTAATCAATTGCAGGCGATTACGCCGTAATGTGATTCCAGATAAGAGCGAACATCAATTCAAGATCCTATCCATAAGAGAGGTAAACGATGTCAAAGTCAGATATGATTGAAGTGGAAGGTACTGTGGTTGAGGCGCTGCCCAACACGACCTTTAAGGTAGCACTCCAAAATGACCACATCATTTTAGCCCATATCAGCGGTAAGCTGCGGATGAACAACATTCGTATTCTTCCCGGTGATAAGGTAACGATTGAGATGTCACCCTATGACCTGAACAAGGGTCGTATTATTTGGCGCTCAAAGTAAATAAAGGAGGATATTCAAATGAAAGTCAGACCTTCTGTAAAGAAAATTTGCGACAAATGCAAAGTGATTAAGCGCAATGGTAAAGTCATGGTTATCTGTGAAAATCCAAAGCACAAACAGCGTCAGGGCTAATCCTGAGCAATAATTCGGAGGTAAAACAATATGGCACGTATTTCTGGTGTTGACTTGCCCAACGACAAGAGAGTTGAGATCGGCCTTACTTACATCTATGGTATCGGCCGTACCACTGCTACTCAGATCGTAGAGGCAACCGGAATTGATCCCGATACTCGTTGCAGAGATCTTACCGAGGATCAGGTTTCCAAAATTCGTGATTACATTGAGAAGAACCTGAATGTTGAAGGTGATCTGCGCAGAGACAGAGCATTTGACATTAAGAGACTCATTGAAATTAACTGCTATCGCGGTATGCGCCATCGTCAGGGCCTGCCTGTAAGAGGACAGACCTCCAAGAACAACGCCCGCACCCGCAAAGGTCCCAAGAAGACCATAGCAAACAAGAAGAAATAAGCGTAGGAGGATATTCGTAGTATGGCTACAAAAAAGACCACTGGCTCTCGCAAACGCCGCGAGAAGAAGAATATTGAACGTGGTGCTGCCCATATTCAGTCAACCTTCAACAACACCATCGTAACCATCACGGACACGCAGGGCAATGCCGTTTCTTGGGCGTCTGCCGGCGAAATGGGTTTCCGTGGTTCCAAGAAGTCTACTCCCTTTGCTGCACAGACTGCTGCCGAGGTTGCTGCTAAGGCTGCTATGGAGCATGGTATGAAGACGGTGGAAGTTTTCGTTAAAGGCCCTGGCTCCGGCCGTGAAGCTGCCATCCGCGCACTTCAGACTGCCGGTCTGGATGTAACCCTGATCAAGGATGTTACCCCCATTCCGCACAACGGCTGCCGTCCGCCTAAGAGACGTCGTGTATAATCTAACGGAGGTGTAGAAGATATGGCAAAGAATTCAGAGCCCATCGCAAAGCGCTGCAAAGCACTCGGCATTTCTCCGGCTGTTATGGGCTATACAAATAAGGATACATTCAGAAATTCTTATACCAAGAATCGCCGCAAGAAGAGCGAGTATGCTATGCAGCTGCAGGAAAAGCAGAAAGTGAAGTTCATCTACGGCATTCTGGAGAAGCAGTTCCATTCTTACTATGAGAAGGCAGCTAAGGCTCCCGGTCAGACCGGTGCCGTGCTGCTGAGCATGGTAGAGACTCGTTTGGACAATGTGGCTTTCCGCACCGGTTTTTGCAAGACCCGTCGTGAGGCTCGCCAGGCTGTTTCTCACGGTCACTTCACCGTGAACGGCAAAAAGGTCAACATTCCCTCCTACCTTGTGAAGGCCGGCGATGTGATCGCTGTGGTGGATAAGAGCAAGGAGAACGGCAGATTTAAGCTCGTGAAGGAAGAGGGCGTTTATGGCAACGCTCCCAAGTGGCTGGAGGTTGACGCAGAGAAGCTGACCGCTAAGGTTGTGGCTCTGCCCACCCGTGAAGACATTGATTATCCTGTTGAAGAGCACTTGATCGTTGAGTTCTATTCTAGATAATAGTTGATCATTCTGTTATTTAGCTGTTAAAATCAAAATAGGAGGCTTTTAAATGATTGAAATTGATAAGCCGAAAATCGAGATTGTAGATTTATCTACTCAGGGAAGCAGAAGCGTAGGTAAGTTTGTGGTGGAACCTCTGGAAAGAGGTTTTGGCGCAACTCTGGGCAACGGTATGCGGAGAGTACTGCTCTCCTCTCTGCCCGGCTATGCCATCACTTCCGTGAAGATTGATGGTGTGCTGCACGAGTTTTCTACCATTCCGCATGTGAAGGAAGATGTGACGGAGATCGTTTTGAATCTCAAGAACGTTATCCTGAAGATTCACGATGAGCAGCCGAAGATGCTGCACATTGAGGCCAGCGGAGAAGGCGAGATCACTGCGGGCGATATTATTCATGACGCAGATGTAGAGATCCTGAATCCCGAGCTGCACATTGCTTATCTGGACGCCGGCGCCAGCGTATCTATGGAGCTGACGGCAGACAGCGGCCGCGGCTATGTGCCCTGTGACCGCAACAAGCAGCTGATGGATTTGCCCATCGGCACCATTGCAATCGACTCTATCTACACCCCGGTGCTCAAGGTGAATTACACCGTAGAGAACACCCGTGTAGGTCAGCAGACAGACCTTGATAAACTGATTCTTGATGTTGAGACGGACGGCACCATTCCGGCTGACGAGGCCGCTTCTTTGGCTGCTAAGATTCTCAACGACCACCTGATGCTGTTTGTGGATCTCTCTGAGGAAATCGGCAACCAGGATATTATGGTGGAGAAGGACGACGACGGTAAGGAGAAGGTTCTGGAGATGACCATTGAGGAACTGGATCTGTCCGTGCGCTCTTTCAACTGTCTCAAGCGAGCAGGCATTAACACAGTAGAGGATTTGATCAGCAAATCCGAAGAAGATATGATGAAGGTTAGAAACCTGGGCCGCAAGTCCCTGGACGAGGTGGTTGCCAAGCTGCAATCCCTGGGCTTCAGCCTGAGTCACGATGAGGATTAAAGGAGGGAATTTCAATGCCAGGTTCCAGAAAATTGGGCAGACCTACTGACCATAGAAAAGCAATGCTCAGAGGTATGGTTACTTTTCTTTTAGAAAACGGCAAGATTGAAACTACCGTTACCAGAGCGAAAGAGGTTCGCGCTATGGCTGAGAAGATGATCACTCTCGGCAAGAAGAACACTTTGGCTTCCAAAAGACAGGTGCTTTCCTATGTTACCAAGGAAGATGTTGTAAAGAAGTTGTTTGATGAGATCGCGCCCAAGTACGAGGACAGAAACGGCGGTTACACCCGCATTGTAAAGACTGGCCCCCGTCGCGGCGACGCAGCTGAGATGTGCATCATCGAGCTTGTATAAGCGCAGGTCATTATGACGGTTATAGGCGTATGTACTTCGGTACATACGCCTTTTTTCATGGTTGTGGCGTTTATTATAAAAATCACCAAAGTGTGCAGACAGTTTGCCCCCGGCGGCCGTCTTATAGAGTGTACACACAATGAGAAACGCTTTGACCAGCAGAAAGGAAATGTACGATGTTCGGTAAAAAGAAAATTGAGGCCGTGTCCGTATTAGATCTGCGCAACTATACGCCCCAGGCGCTGCGCAAGATCAGCTCGATTCAAGCGGTAAGCACCATCTTGCTGCCGGAGAATCCTTCGCCGGCATTCGCAGAGGCCTATGCGGATATAACCAAGGGGGCCATTGCGCAGGAGGTGTTTGCACCTATGGACAAAGTGGCCCAGTATAACGGGTTGAATGTGCTGGGGTCTACGCTGCCGGAGGGCGCCATTTGCCTTTGTAACGGTATGACCATCTTTCGGCGGGCAGCCGGGGAGAAGCACGCCCGGGTCTTTTTGAGCGGTATAGGCGTTGCAGAGCAGGGCACCGGCCTGGTGATTGAGAACCTGAACGGTATGTTCCGGGAATTGGATCGGGATCTGGACCATTTGCACCAGTTCTCCGCAGAGCTGCGGGCAGGTGCGGATTTGCTGTCCCGGTTGGAGGACGGCGCGGTGATCGTGGTGGGCAGCAGCCTGTTTTTTGCGCCGGATGTGACCCCGGAGATGATCACGGATAAGCACCTGCTGTTTATCGTAGGTGCAGTTGCCGTATGTCCCAAGCCGCTGCTGGGCACGGTGCAGGCCAACAGCATAGTAGGCAATATGGTCATGGACGAAGAAGCGTATGAAGCATTCCGAAAAAAATACAAAGTATGAGCACTTTAATGCTGTTTATGCTGGATCTTATGCTGCGGTGCTGCGTTGGATTCGCGGTCGTGTGCCTGCTGATTTGGCCGAGGAGCTGACCCAGCAGACCTTTATGCAGTATTGGCAGTGGCTGCTGGCGGCGGCTGCTTTCCCCAAGTCGGACAAAAGCCTGCTGCTGTCCATTGCCCGCAGCGTGTGCGCCGACCACTACCGGTCCATTGCTGCCCGGGCGGTGTGCGTGGCAATACCGGAGGACTTTGACCTGCCGGATCGGGCGGATCCCATCACCATGGTAGAGTGGGCGCAGGTGCTGGGTATGCTGGGGCGAGAGGATCAGATTTTGCTCGCTATGCGGCGCCAGGGCTACGGCAGCAAAGAGATCGGTCTGGCACTGGGTATCTCCGGCTCTGCGGTGCGTACCCGGTTGCAAAAGGTGCGCAAGCTGCTGCGTAAGGTGCTGGCGGACTGACGGTTGCACCGACGGCAGGCTTATGGTATAATGACAACAGAATATGTGAGGTGGTATCCTGATGAAAAAGTACAGTGTGATCTTTTGTTTCCTGCTGGCAACTGTGTTTGTTGGGATGCCATCTTTTTTTGCTTTTGCCGGGGAGCAGGGGACTTTAGGTGATAGTCAGGTGGATTATGTGTTTGAGGAGCGTACCGGCACCTTGACCCTCACCGGCACCGGTGCTACGCCGGATTACACCCCGGAGAGTCTGCCGCCATTTGCCGCCCACCGCAGCCAAATCCGCACGGTGCAAGTGGAGGATGGCATTACCGGGCTGGGGGACAATCTGCTTCGCCAGTTGACGGCTGTTACGGATGTGCAGTTGCCGGAGAGCTTGAGAACCATTGGCAGTAACACCTTTTTCCATGTCGCAGCCTTGCAGTCGATACGAATTCCTGCCGGAGTCACGGGTATTGGCAGCTATGCCTTTGCCGCTTGCTCCGGGCTGACGGATATTCAGTTTGACAATATGGCCGGCAGTTTGCAGCTGGGCGCCTGTGCCTTTATTGACTGCAAGGCGCTGACCGCTGCCCAGTTCCCGGTGGACACCGGCTTTGGTCAGTACGCGGTTGGGTACCAGGACGAGGACGGCCGCCCCATGCCTGCCTTTACCCTGCGGGGACTGACCGGCACCACTGCCCAGTATTATGCGGACGCAGCGGCACAGATTACCTTTGATCCGGCGCTGGAGTTGGCCCAAGGCACCACCTTTGGCAACACATTTCAATCATACAACGGTACAGACTGGTATCGCTATACCCCTACTGCTACCGGTACTTACCATTTTTACTCCATGGGCAGTGTGGACACGGTGGTGCGCCTATGCGACGGCAGCAAGGCGGACCTGGGGCAAGGCAGCGACGACCGTTCCCTTTATGACCTGAATTTTGATCTCACCTGTACTTTGCAGGCAGGGGAGACCTATTATTTTCAAGTGACCAATAACCACAGCCTGGGGGCATACACGGCGTATCTGTATCCGGGTAAAGTGACCGGTTTTTCTGCCGCATTCCCGGCAGATCAGGTGCTGGTCACCGGTGTGGATAGTACGGCGCGCACGGACAGCGATGGGCAGGCCTATGCTTACTTTGACCTAAACGCCTTTACCGATCGGTTGCAAATTACCATCACTTATGATACCGGCGACCAGGTGACCCTGCCGCTGACAGAGGAAAACTATAACGGCCATGTCTTTTCTTTGACGGACGATCAGGTTGCTCATCACTGGACAGAGGGTACATACACCGCCACTCTGACCTGGGGGGACCAAACGGCTGCTGTGCCGGTGCATGTACACACCCATGTGTACACCGCCCAACGCACAGAACCCACTTGCGTGGCAGACGGCCAAATCCTTTACACCTGCACTTGCGGTGACAGCTATGCCACCCCGATTGCCAAGCTGGGGCATACGGCGCCTGCCACCCACCGCGTGCAGCCCACATGCACCCTGCCGGGTTATACTTATGATTATTGCACCCGGTGCAGAGCGCATTTGTCCGACACCGTCAGCACCCCGGCGTTGGGGCACGATTATACCTCCGTGGTGATCCCACCGACGACAACGGAGGAGGGCTACACCCGCTATACCTGCCGGCGCTGCGGCAGCAGCTATGATGCGAATTATCAACCGGCGCTTAGCTACACCGTTACCGGGCGTGCGGTGGCTATGGAGAGCCTGGACGGCAGTCACCCCCACAATTATCTGTTGGTGGGCACGACGATAGAGTTGAACGATGAGAGCGTGCAAACCGGCGAGGACGGCAAATTTTCCATTGCCGTGGCGCCGGGTACTTATACCTTGACGGTGGGGGCGGATTTTTACTTATGCCGCCAGGTGCAGGTAACGGTCACTACACAGAGCGTAGACTTGGGCGATGTGCCGGTGATGGCCTATGATTTGAACGGCGATGGGTATGTGAACGCCCGGGATCTGGTGACTTTACAGCAGTACGCAGCCGCCATTGACCGGGGCGAGGGCGCGTATGAGCGGTTGCTGGACTTTAATGGAGACGGGCGAATTACCGCTGCGGATATGGACGGCGCTGCCGGTTTTATCGGTGCCGGCAAGCTGGACGAAAGCATTTACGATTAACAGAGAAAACCAACCTGTGGAAACACGGGTTGGTTTTTGTATTTTTCTATTGAAAAAGCACCGCATATAGCGTATAATAGCCGTAATATAAACGAAAAAATACTTGCCATACCCGGTGCCGCACCCGGTGCGCCACCGCAAACGGAGGACAGTTTTATGAAAAAAGTTGCAGTCATTATGGGCTCGGACAGCGATCTGCCGGTGGTGGCACCGGCCATTAAGCAGCTGCGGGAGCTGAGCATTGAGACCGAGGTGCATGTGATGAGCGCCCACCGTACCCCCAAGGAGGCCATGGCCTTTGCAGAGAGTGCCCGGGAGAACGGCTTTGGCGTGATCCTGGCAGCCGCCGGTATGGCGGCGCACCTGGGCGGTGTGCTGGCCGCTTCCACCACGCTGCCGGTGATTGGCATTCCGTGCAGCGCTAAGGTGCTGGACGGTATGGACGCCATGCTGGCTACGGTGATGATGCCCCCGGGTATTCCGGTGGCTACCGTTGGGGTCAATGCGGCTAAGAACGCAGCGCTGCTGGCAGCGGAAATTCTGGCTGTGGGCAATGACGACTTAATGGACAAACTGGTGCAAATGCGGGCGGATATGGCCGCTGCCGTGCGCCAAAAAGATACAGACCTGCAAAAGAAACTGGAGGAGATCTGAGTATGGAAAAGAGTTTTAGTGCAAGCTATGCGGCAGCCGGCGTAGATGTGACCGCCGGTTATGAGTCTGTGGAGCGGATCAAGGCCCATGTAAAGCGCACCACCGTGCCCGGCGTGCTGGGTGGGATCGGCGGCTTTGGCGGTATGTTTCAACTGCCGGTGAACGACTATAAAGAGCCGGTGCTGGTCAGCGGTACAGACGGTGTAGGCACCAAGTTGAAGATCGCCTTTTTAATGGATAAGCACGACACCGTAGGTATCGACTGTGTGGCTATGTGCGTTAATGATGTGGCCTGCTCCGGTGCCAAGCCTCTGTTCTTCCTGGATTATATTGCCTGCGGCAAAAACTTCCCGGAGAAGATTGAGCAGATCGTGGCCGGTGTGGCTGAGGGCTGTGTGCAGGCCGGCTGCGCTCTGGTTGGCGGCGAGACTGCGGAGATGCCCGGCTTTTATCCGGAGGATGAGTACGACCTGGCCGGGTTCTCCGTAGGCGTTGGGGAAAAGAGCAAATTGGTCAGCGGTGAGGAACTGAAAGCCGGAGACGCGCTTATCGGCGTGGCCTCCTCCGGCGTACATTCTAATGGCTTCTCATTGGTGCGCAAGGTGTTTAACATTTCTTCCCAGCGGCTGCATCTGCAGGTGCCGGAGCTGGGCAAGAGCCTGGGTGAGGAGTTGCTGACGCCCACCCGTATTTATGTAAAGCCCCTGCTGGCACTGATGGACAGCGTGCGGGTGCACGCCATCAGCCACATTACCGGCGGCGGCTTCTATGAGAATGTGCCCCGTATGCTGCAAGATGGTTTCACCGCTGTGATTGAGAAAGACAAGTGCTTTAAGAAGCCTATTTTTGACCTGATCGCCAAAGAAGGCAACATTCCGGAGCGGGATATGTATAATACCTTTAATATGGGCACCGGTTTGGTGATTGCCGTAGACGCCACGAAGGCGGACGAGGCCGTGCGGATCCTGCAACAGGCAGGAGAGCAGGCTGCAATCATCGGCCAGATCAAGTCCGGCGAGAAAGGCGTGGAGCTGGTATGAAGCGCATTGTGGTGTTGGTTTCCGGTGGGGGCACCAATTTGCAGGCTTTGCTGGACGCCCAAGACAGGGGAGAGATTCCTGGTGGGCAAATTACCTGTGTGATCGCTTCCAAGCCCGGCGTGTATGCGCTGGAGCGAGCTGCGGCTCACGGTATTCCCGGTAAGGTTTTGGAGCGCAAGGCGTACCCGGATGTACATGCTTACTCTGCTGCTATGCGGGACCTGCTGCTGGCGGAGCAGGCGGATCTGGTTGTGTATGCCGGGTTCCTGACCATTCTCGATGAACAGGTGGTAGACGCTTTCCCCGGCAAAATGATGAACATTCACCCGGCGTTGATTCCATCTTTTTGCGGCAAGGGCTATTATGGGCTCCATGTGCATGAAGCGGTGCTGCAAAGCGGAGTCAAGCTGACCGGCGCTACGGTGCACTTTGTGACTGCCGACTGCGACGCCGGTCCCATCATCGCCCAAAAGGCGGTGCCGGTGCTGGAGGGGGACACCCCGGAGGTTTTGCAGCGACGGGTGATGGAGCAGTGCGAATGGCAGCTGCTGCCTCAGGCGGTGGCACTCTTTTGCCAAGATAAAATTCAGATTACGGGCAACAAGACCCGTATTTTAGATTGAGGTACATTATGGAGATACAACAGCTTTCAACCCTGCTGTCCGGCAACAGTTATCCCGGCCGCGGGATCGTGTTGGGTCGCAGCAAGGACGGGAAAACGGCAATGATCGCCTATTTTATTATGGGGCGCAGCATCAATTCCCGCAACCGTGTGTTTGAGGAGAACGACCGTGGCGGCATTCGCACCAAGGCTTTTGATGAGAGCAAGATGGAGGATCCGTCTTTAATCATTTACAACCCGGTGCTGTGCTTGGACGGCAAGACCATTGTCACCAACGGTGACCAGACGGATACCATCTATGACTTTATGGCAGAGGGCAAGTGCTATCGCCATGCGCTGCTTACCCGGGAGTTTGAGCCGGACGCGCCCAACTACACCCCCAGAATCAGTGGCGTTGTCAAGCCAAACGGCGACTACAACCTGTCCATTTTAAAGTCCAATATGGGTCGGGGTGACTCCTGCCTGCGTTTCTTCTTTGAGTATGCAGCGGTGCCCGGTCTGGGCCATTTGATCCACACCTATAAGGGCGACGGCGATCCGATCCCGTCTTTTGAGGGCGAGCCGGTGCCGGTGGAGATGGACGGCGACCTGGACAGCTTTACGCAAATGATTTGGGACAGCCTGAACGAGGACAACAAAGTTTCCCTCTTTACCCGTTTCATTGATTTGGAGAGCGGTAAGGCAGAGAGTCGGATTATCAATAAAAACAAATAAAATACAGAAAATACAGGAGAATTGGCGGCAAAACGGCAGTTCTCCTAAAAGTCTTTTTTGGAGGTCAAAGAATATGACGGTTTTGGTGGTAGGCGGCGGTGGCCGCGAGCACGCATTGGTGCGCAAGATCAAAGAGTCACCCAGAGTGGACAGTGTGCATTGCTGCCCGGGCAATGGGGGCATTGCCTATGATGCAGTGTGCCACGATGTGGCGGCGATGGATATAGACGGCGTCGTGGCGCTGGCAAAGGAGATTCAGGCTGACCTGGTGGTAGTGGCCCCGGACGATCCGCTGGTGGCCGGTATGGTAGATGCCCTGAACGCGGCGGGCTTTGCCACTTTTGGCCCCCGAGCCAACGCGGCTATCATTGAAGGCTCCAAGGTATTCTCCAAGGATCTGATGCAAAAGTACCACATTCCCACCGCCGAGTATCGGGTATTTGACGATCCCCGGGCGGCCATTGAATACATTACGGAGAAAAACGAATTTCCCACTGTCATTAAGGCAGACGGTCTGGCTTTGGGCAAGGGCGTGCTGATTCCGGAATCTTTGGAAGAAGCGGTGGCCGGTGTTAAGGAAATTATGGAGGACAAGGTATTCGGTGCCTCCGGCAATCATATTGTGGTGGAGGAGTTCCTTACCGGGCCGGAAGTGTCTGTGCTGGCCTTTACCGACGGCAAGTGCGTGCGCCCCATGGTGTCCTCCATGGATCACAAGCGAGCACTGGACGGCGACAAGGGGCTGAATACCGGCGGTATGGGCACCGTGTCCCCCAACCCGTACTATACGGAAGCAGTGGCACAGCAATGTATGGACACCATTTTCCTGCCCACCATTGCGGCTATGAATGCCGAAGGGCGCACCTTCCAAGGCTGCCTCTACTTTGGTTTGATGCTTACCCCCAAGGGACCCAAGGTGATTGAATACAACTGCCGTTTCGGCGATCCGGAGACCCAGGTGGTGCTGCCACGGCTGGAAACGGATATTATGGATATTTTTGACGCCATTAACACCGGTACGCTGGCGCAGCTGGACATTCGGTGGAGTGATAAAGCCTGCGCCTGTGTAATTTTGGCCAGCGGCGGTTATCCCAAGTCTTACCCCAAGGGGCTGGAGATCACCGGTCTGACCGATGGGCAGCGAGCGGGAGTTACCGTGTACCATGCCGGTACAGCTCAAAAGGAAGGCAAGCTGGTGACTGCCGGCGGGCGCGTGATGGGCATTACCGCTTTGGGAGACGATTTGCAGGCGACGCTGGATACCGCCTATGCCGCTGCACGGGAAGTGCACTTTGACGGTGTGCATTACAGAAAAGACATTGGAGCCCGCGCATTGGCTGCCGGCAAATGTGAATAGGCTATGAACTTTACAAATTGTTATTGACAATTATACAGGCTGTGATATAATAGACATGTTACACACTTTGTATAATTTTTAATCGAAGAGGCGAAATTATGGCAACTGTTAAAAAGAGCAAAAAACGAATTATTGTTCCCATCGCCATCGTGTTGGTGATCGCCATTATCGTGACCAGTATCGTTATTGTGCGCAAGGTCAACGGCGGCGAGCAGGTGACCCTGCACACCATCTCTACCGGCGATATTTACGAGACGGTCAGCGCTACCGGCGATGTGACCGCAGGCGCCAGCCGTACATACAAGGTCGGCACTGTGGCGACTGTAAAAGAAGTGTTTGTCCAAAAGGGCGACAAGGTCAAAGAGGGCGACAAACTGGCTACCTTTGATACCTCTAATGTGGACGCCCAGATTTCCAAATTGCAGGGGACTTATACGGACGCTAAAAAGGCGTACAACACCGCTCGCAGCAATCAGACTGCCGCTAAGTCGAATTTGGCAGCGGTCAATAAGCAGATCAACACGCTGGAAAAGCAGATTGCCAAGCTGCAAAAGCGTGCCAACACCACTACCTCAAAGAAGAAGACCACAACGAAAAAGCACCGCACCACGCTGCCGACCACAGTTCCCACAACGCGGGTGACTACCACCAAAGCAACCACCGCTAAGGCCGCTACCTATACGGTAAAGGCAACGGTGCTGGCCGGCCAGGAGAGCTACGGTACCGTGCAGGTGGGTAATAATACCGCCGGTTCTACCAGTGCAGGTAAGTATGACGAGGGTGCAGATGTGGTGATCAAGGCTGTTCCTGCCAAGGATTACAGCTTCTCCGGTTGGTACGATGCCAACGGCACCAAATTGAAGTCCTCCAAGCAGGTGACTGTTCAGGTGCGTGGTAATGTGCAGTATATTGCGCAGTTTGAGAAGACCAGCACCACCGGTGCGCTCTCGGATCTGTCCGATACTTTGGCCGAGATTGCCGATAATATTCGCGATATGACCAATGATGTGGATACCATGATGCAGATCATGAAGACCACAGCGGACGCCATCAGCAAGGCATTGGATAGAAATATTACCGATTCCAACGCCATCGCCAACGCGGTGGAAAAGGCCATTCGTGACGCCATCAGCGACGGATTGATTAACGAGGACAATCTGAAAGTAATGGGCGATGTGCTGGCAAAGAGTATTGCCCAGGCTGTAAAGGAAATTGACTGGAAGAGCGTTGCAAAAGACCTGACCAGTACGACGGATATACAGTTGACCACTAAGCAGCTGCAATTGGCTGCCCTGTATGCGCAGTCCAAAATGTATGCGGTAGAGGCTTCCGATACCGCTGTCAGCGCACAAAAGAGCGTAATGGAGGGTGCAGAGAGTGCCCTGACCGCTTTGCAGGACGCAAACAAGGATTTGCAGGCCGGTTGGACCGCTTCTTTTGACGGTACCATCACCACCTGCGATTTGGTGGCAGGAGAGCAGACTTCTCTGGTCAATGACGGTATTGTGCTGGAGAATATGAACACCATGGTCGTGACCATCAGCCTGAGTGAGTACGATAACCATCGGGTGAAGGTGGGTATGCCCTGCACCATTACTACCGCTTACGGTAAGTATGAGGGCGAAGTGACTGCCAAGGCGCCTACCGCCACCGGCGGATCTGCCGGCTCCATCTTGGACAATGTAGGCTCCATGGCCGGTATCAGCGGTCTGTCCAGCCTAACCAGCTCCGGTGCAGGCGTGGAGTGTACGGTAGAAGTGAAACACCCGGACGAGAACATTATCATCGGTTTTGAAGCCAATGTTGTGATTAGCACCGGCGAGTACCTGGGCGTTGTGACTGTGCCCACCGGCTCTATTGTACTGGATAAGACCGGCACCTATGTGTACCTCTACAACGAGGAGGAAAAGACGGTCACCAAGACCGCCATTACTACCGGTGCTATGTCTGACAGCGCATACCAGGTGACCGACGGCCTGAAAGCCGGGGACAAGATCGTTGCCGCACCATCCACTACCTATAAGGAAGATTCCTTTAAGGTTAAGGTGGTTGACAAACTGAGTACAACGAAATAAGGAGCACTTTTTGTGAACATTTCAGAAAGCTTTAAAATCGCTGTCAAAGCCATAAAGGCGAACTGGATGCGCTCGCTCCTGACGATGTTGGGTATCATTATTGGTATCAGCTCTGTGATCATGATTGTGGGAGCCGGTACCGGTGCCCGGGACTATATTGTCTCTTTAATCGAGGATATGGGCTCCAACGCCGTGATGGTCTCGGTGGATACCACCCAGGCTACGGACAACGACTACATTACCTTGAAGGATGTAGAGAATATTAAAAGCCGTGTAAACGGCGTAGATCGCTGCTCGCCTATGCTGATGGGCTTTGGTAAGGCCACCATTGACTCCCAGGCCAAGGAAGCTACCGCCATGCTGGTTGGCGTAAACAGCGATATTCAGTACGCCTTGACCGAAGGCTGCACCTACGGTCGGTTCTTTACCGATGAGGAGTACAGCGCCAATTCGCCTATTGCCGTGATCGGTATTAACAGTGCTCAAAGTGTATTTGGGTATGAAGATGTGACCGGCGAATATGTGACTGTGTCCTCCAGCGGTAAGTCCATGAAGGTCAAGGTAGTGGGTGTGGCCAATATTGACCAGATTGCTCAGTCCGCCGGCGGCAGTTCCTCTCTGTCAACTATGTTTCAGCAGAACGAGGACTCTCCGGTGATCGCCCTGTTTATGCCCTGCACCACGCTGACCCAGATCACCGGCGCCAACTCCAACCTGAGCTCCATTTTCGTGATCGCCCAGGACGGTGCAGACAATGACGCCGTAGGTAACGCCACCGTCAACTACTTAAAGGCGGCTCACGGCAATTTTGCCAAGAATATGTACATTGCCCAGAATATGGCCACCTATATTCAGATCGTGGATATCGTTATGCAGGTGCTGACCGCATTTATTGCCTGCGTAGGCGCCATTTCCCTAATCGTTGGCGGTATCGGCGTGATGAACATTATGCTGGTGTCCGTAACCGAGCGAACGCGGGAGATCGGCATACGAAAGTCCTTGGGCGCCAAGACCAAGGTAATCACCTTGCAGTTTCTGACCGAATCGGTGATTTTGTGCTTGATTGGCGGTATCATTGGCTTGGTATTGGGTATTGCAGGCGCGTATGCGGCCTGTGCCGTTATCAATATTACCCCCAAGATCACCTGGTGGGTGATCCTGCTGGCACTGGCATTCTCCAGCGGTGTTGGGCTGTTCTTCGGCATTTACCCGGCCCGCAAGGCTGCTAAGCTGTCGCCTATTGAGGCGCTGCGCCGAGAGTAAGTCAAAATTTATACAAAGTAAGACCGTATCGACAGGCATAGTCGGTACGGTCTTTATTTTAGGTATTGAAAAAGGTGGCATAATAGTGTAAAATAAAAAGACATTTTGAGCGTATGCGCAAGAATAAGGGAGGACCCTTGTATGGAGAGTATTCAGCAGGTGATCGACCGCTTTGATTTTCAGGGCAAGACGGCGGATTGCCGGGCCTTTGGCAACGGCCATATCAATACAACCTATATCGTTACAACCGATTTGCCGGAGGGCGGTCAGCAGCGGTACGTGCTGCAGAAGGTCAATCACAATGTATTTCGTGACATTGACCGGCTGATGCAGAATGTGTTTGCAGTCACTTCCTTTTTGCAGGAGAAGATTCGGGCTGCCGGCGGCGACCCGGATCGGGAGACCCTGCACTTTATCAAGACCAAGGATGGCGCGCAGTATTACACTGCACCGGATGGGGACTACTTCCGTGCCTATGTGTTTGTAAAGGACTCTACCAGCTATGACGCGGTGGAGAGCGCAGCTCTGTTCCAAAAGAGCGGCGAGGCATTTGGTCGGTTCCAGCACCTGCTGGCGGATTTCCCGGCTGAGACTTTGTATGAGACGATTCCCAATTTCCATAACACCTTGTGGCGGTATGAGAACGAGTTTCTCCCGGCGGTAGAAGCGGACAAGGCCGGTCGTGCCGCCGCTGTGCAGGCGGAAATTCAGTTTGTAAAGGACCGCAAGGCAGACACCCATCGGCTCACCGACCTGGCGGCTGCCGGTCAACTGCCCCTGCGGGTGACCCATAATGATACCAAGCTGAATAATGTGCTGTTTGACGCCACCGCCGGCGAGGCCATTTGTGTGATCGACCTGGATACGGTCATGCCGGGTCTTGCCCATTATGATTTTGGCGACTCAATTCGTTTTGGCGCCAATACCGCTGCCGAGGACGAGGCGGACCTGTCCAAGGTGAGCCTGGACCTGGATTATTTCGGCGCCTATGCCAAGGGCTTTTTGTCCCAGGCGGGGGAAAGCCTGACCCAAACGGAGATCGACCAGTTGGCCTTTTCTGCCAAGTTGATGACCTTTGAGTGCGGTATGCGCTTTTTGACCGATTACCTGAACGGCGACACCTACTTTAAGACCGCTTACCCGGAGCATAACCTGGTGCGCGCCCGCAACCAGTTTGCCCTGGTGGCGGATATGGAGCGCAAAATGGACCAAATGGAAGCGCTCATCGCCGCACTGTAAAAAGAAATAGCAAAGAATATGGGAGGCACTCTGTTTGGAGCGCCTCCGTATTTTTTAGAGGGCTTTTTATGCTGAGAAGATCCATAGCGGAGCACACACGGATCGTTGTTCCCACTTTAGATGTGTTTCTAAAGCATTATACGGACTCAAAATATGTAAAGACCGAGTTTGAAAATTTGGTCAAAAACGGAACGCTTATACCGTTTTTTGCGTTTTATCACAAGTTGTTTATCGGCAAGGCGTATTTGGTTGTAAAACTCAAAGACCTGCAGGTGGCCGATGGGCAGCGCGTGGCCTATTTGTGTAATTTTGAAGTGAAAAGACTGTGGCAAAATAAAGGCGTTGGCACCAAAATGCTGCATACCGTGATGGCATATGCAAAGCAAAATGGGTTTGAAAAGCTGACCCTTGCGGTAAATGAAGCCAACGAGCGGAATATGCACTTGTACGGCAAGGCGGGCTTTCGCACCAAAATCAAAACCATAGATACGGACTTGCTGTTCTTTACCCCCAATGGCGACCCGATCAAAACACAAACGCTGGGCGTTTATTGTTGCAAACTATAAGCCACCGTGTGCACAATAAAGCGCACGAACAAAATAAAGAAGCGCAACCCATAAAGGTTGCGCTTTTTTGTATAGATTTTGATGAGAACAACGTATAGAGGGCGCTTATACAGGTGCCTTATGTGGATTTCTGCCTTTCCTGTATGGCAGCGCAGAAAGCAGATAGGCGATCCCCGGCAGGCACAGAAATAAAAAGAACATAGCGAAGCGCGGCGTTGCAAATGACGGATCCGTTGCGAAGTCGGCACCGGCATATAGCGCCCGGTTGATTTGACGGACGGCGGTTCCGCTAAAGCCACTGATCGCAAACACCAGCCCTTGCAGCAAAGCAGACACACCGGTGGACAGCTTGATGAGTAAGGATTGCCCGGACACAAAAATGCCGTCCCGGCGTATGCCGCTTTCTTTCTCCGTTAGGTCTGCTGCGTCTGCAATTAAAATGGATTGCACGGTATTGACCAGACCGCAGCAAAACATATTACAAAACAGAAGCAGGATCAAGAGCGTAAAGGGCAGGGCTTGCGTTAGCTGCTGCGGTCGGCAAAGGAACAGCGCAAAGGCGGCCAATAAAGCCAGTCCTGCAAACACATTGGCTTGTGCAAATGTGGTGGCTGCGCCGTGCTTGTCTGCCAGTTTGGGAGCTGCACCTGCGGCGATGAGTTGGCCTAAAAAGGCCGGAATGCCTAAGAGCAGCATATAGTGCACATAAGGTGTGCGCCCGTTATTGCCAAAGTAGTAAGACAGCACGGTCATTTGCAGCAAATTCATTAGCCCGCTAGGTGTGCGCAGCAATCCGGAGAGCAAAATGCGACGATAACTTTGCATGCGCCACATTTCCGTAAGATTTTGCCATAGGCTGCGCTTTTCTGCCGGCGGGGCGGTCATGCGCTCCTGGGTACAAAAGCCTACCGGCTGAAACAGGAGCGTGCCCAGGAACAAAAAACTGCCACAGACCAAGACGGTCCCCATTTGCAGCCCTAAGGTAGGGTCGTTTAGCTGTTTGGAAAAGTGATTGCCCGCAGCCTGAGATAACGGCAATAGCAGCAAACTGATACCGGCACCGCAAATTCCTGCAACGATTCGTGCCTGTGCCAGCAATGCGTTGCGGTCCTTGCGGCTTTTTGTCATTAAGTTTGGCAATGTCCATAGCGCTACGTCGCCGAAGCAAAAGCAAATGCCAAAGCCGATGAAACTAAGCCCGGCAGCCAGTAAGATACCCAGGCGGGCGGTGGATGTTTCTGCTGCCGTATATGGACGATTAAGAAAGCAGAGCAGCGAAAAAATAAAAATCGGCAGCGGCGAAAATATAAGATAAGTGCGGCATTTGCCTTTGGTATTTTGACTGCGGTCAATGCGCATACCCACATAGGGATCACACAGGAATTCGGCTATTTTAGATAGCAGGGTGATGGTGCTGATGGCCAGTGCAGGCAAAAAGATCACACTTTGAAAATAGTAGGTCAGCCCGGTGCCGATCACACCGTATATCAAGTTTTGACCCAGCATACCCAGTAGATAGATGGTCCGTTCTCTTTTTGTGTAAGTATCCATATTTTCTCCTTACATACCAACGATATGTATAAATTCAAAGAATAGCCGCTGCAAAGCAGCGGGCGAATGGGCGTTTATAATTGATCTAAATAAGGTTGCAAGGGCGCTAAGTCCAGCCCGGTGGGTTCGCAAAGGGTACAGAGTAATGCCAGCTTTTGCTTCCGCTTTTCCGGGCCATCAGAAAATACCAGCGGGCTTAGCCAAAGATTGGCAAGCAGCGCCACCACTTCTGCAAAGGCTGTCGGTTCGGCCACTTGCAGCGAACCGTCGGCAATGCCCGCTTCGACCACCGGCAAAAAGGCGGTAGGCGCAATTTCTTCTACGCTGCGATAAAGCAAGTCGCGCAGCATTTGGGGAGAGTTACGCAGTTGCACACCCAGTTTGCGGAATTGGGCTTCCTGTGGGTCTGTAATGGCAGCGAGCAGCATTTGGGTCAGCTTTTGACTGCCGGTTAATGTTGTGGATACTGCGATTTTTTGCCAAGTGGCGGACAGGGAATTGTTCTCAAAAATACGGGCGGCAACGGCGTTTAAGATCGCTTCCTTGGAGGAAAAATGGTGGTACACCGCGCCTTTGGTCAAGCCGCCCAGCTGGTCGATGATATTCTGTATGGTGGTGTGTTCGTACCCCTGCTGCAAAAACAGGCGTGTGGCGGTATCTAAAATTTGTTCCCGGGTCTGTTCCGGGTATTTATTCCTGCTCATAGCTTCTCCTTACATACCAATGGTATGTATAAAGCATAACACAGGTTTGCTCCTTTGTCAATAAGAAAAAGCAGCCTGCCGTAGCAGACTGCTTTGTGTTTATATGAGATTTGCTGGATCAAACCACGCCCTGTGCCATCATGGCATCGGCCACTTTCATAAAGCCGGCGATGTTGGCACCAACAACGAAGTTGTCCGTGGCATTGTACTTTTCGCAAGCCTCTTTCATGTTGTGGTAGATGTTGACCATAATGCCTTGCAGCTTGGCGTCTACCTCGTCAAAAGTCCAGCTGGAGCGAATGGAGTTCTGGCCCATCTCCAGTGCGGAGGTGGCTACGCCGCCGGCGTTGGAAGCTTTGCCGGGCAGGAACAGAATGTGATTTTGCAGGAACACCTCGGTGGCCGCTGCGTCCGTGGGCATATTGGCGCCCTCACACACTGCGTAGCAGCCGGTGTCTACCAGGCGCTGCGCCTGCGCGGCGTGGATCTCATTTTGGGTGGCGCAGGGGAGCGCCACATCGCAGGTCACGGCGTCCCACACAGAGCCCTCTGCATAAGTGGCGGTGGGGTGGCTCTCAGCATACACAGAAATGCGCTTTCTGTCCACTTCCTTAATCTGCTTTACAGCCTCTACATCAATGCCGTTTTCGTCAATCACGTAGCCGGTAGAATCGGAGCAGCAGATAACTTTTGCACCTAACTGCCGAGCTTTCTCCATGGCGTAAATAGCCACATTACCGGAGCCGGACACGGCCACACGAGCACCTTTAAGATCCTTATTGTGGTCCTTGAGCATTTCCTCGGTAATATACACCAAGCCGTAGCCGGTAGCCTCTGTACGGGCAAGGGAGCCGCCGAAGCTCAGGCCCTTACCGGTGAGCACGCCCTCGGAGCGGTTCGTCAGTTTCTTGTACTGACCGTATAAGTAACCTACCTCGCGGGCACCGGTGCCGATGTCGCCGGCGGGTACGTCCTCGTCCGCACCTACATATTTATACAGCTCATTCATAAATGCCTGGCAGAAGCGCATCACTTCCATATCGCTCTTGCCCTTGGGGTCAAAGTCAGAGCCGCCCTTGGCGCCGCCGATGGGCAGGCCGGTCAGGCTGTTTTTGAAGATCTGCTCAAAGCCAAGAAACTTGATGATAGACAGGTTTACGCTGGGGTGCAGGCGCAGACCGCCTTTGTAGGGGCCGATGGCAGAGTTAAACTGCACGCGGTAGCCGCGGTTTACATGCACCTGGCCATGATCGTCCACCCACGGAATGCGGAACATGATCTGCCGTTCCGGCTCAACCAGCCGCTCCAATAAGCCGGTTTTTTGGTATTTCGGATCGTTGTTGACCACCGGCGCCAATGCGTCTAAAACCTCTGTGGCGGCCTGGATAAATTCCGGCTGATCCGGGTTCTTTGCTTTCAGATCTGCCAGCACTTTTTCTGTATAAGTCATACAAAATCCCTCTCTTCAGAAGCGTTGCTTCCGTTTATTTTTGTATAAATTATACCAATATCATAGGTATTAGTCAATGTACGCGTATCTATTTTTCCACTTTGCACAAAAAAGATTGCCGTGAGTTTTCACTCACGGCAAAATTGAATAAAAATGCGTTTTTCGGTGTACGCCGGTCAGCTACAAATTAACTGACCATAGCCTTTGCCTCGTTTGTAGATCACGCAGGTTTGGCCGTCCGGCGCCAGATAAACAAAGAAGCTGTGTCCCAGCATTTCCATTTGCACGATGGCCTCATCGTCGGTCATCATTTGCAATTGAATGTTCTTTTTGCGCTGAATATCCACAGCGGAGCTGTCATAGCTCTCAAAGTCGTCCATGGTCACTTCTTCTATGGGCTCCAGCATGGAGGCGATCTGGTCAATGCCGCCCTTACGCTTCTTATCTACCAGGTAGGTCTTTAGCTTGCGCAGCTTTCGCTTCAGGTCGTCCACTGCCATATCAATGACCGGTTCAATCTTGTCTGCCCGTGCCTCGCCGCGGATAAAGGAGCCAATGTACTTGACTGTAATGTCGCACTTGTAGCCGTCCTTTACCTTGGCTAAGGTCACATCAAAGGAGGCGTTGTCAGGCAGCATTTTTTCAATACGCTGCAGTTCTTTGTCAATACCGTCTTTGGTGCCTTGCTTTAGGTCAAATCCTCTTGCCGTAATGTTGATCATACTATCACCCCTTTGGGAATTCAGAGGTATACCTCTGTACCCATATTATACACCACCGGGAGAGAAAGAAAAAGTATTGAGGTTTTGGCTGTTTTGTAGTATAATATATGGCCGACGGCTCCGTTGCGGGCACAACGAAAATCGACGGGGATTTACCTATGCGTAAAACGAGACGAACCGGAATAGATAAGCTGTATACGCTGCTGTTTGGGCAGGATCTGCGGATTACAGAGGGCGAACCGTATTGTCAGGTGCGCCCTTTTGATTTTGCTGCGGATTTTGAGCCGCGGCACCTAACAAAACCGCTGTCCGCCCCGGCAGGGGAAGTGTTTGACATTCGCACCTTTGGAGCGGATCCGGCGGCGGAGGATAACGCTGCGGCCGTACAGCAGGCGGTAGATGCGGCGGCGAAAGTAGGCGGCACCGTGTTGGTGGACGGGGGTAGCTATCCCATGTCTACGGTGGAGCTGCGCAGCGGGGTGACGCTATTTATTACCCCGGGCAGCTTTCTTGCCGCGCGACCTGACGGTAAGGGTTTTCGCCACAAGGCGCTGTTGTATGGCCGGGATCTAACCAATGTAACCCTCACCGGTGGCGGCGGTTTGGAGGGAGAGGGTCACCGCTTTGGTCTGCGCCCGGCGTTGCCGCAGAACTGTACCAAACCGGCAGACTTGATTGATGTGATCGAAATGCGGCGCACCTACCGTGCCCAGCTGCGCTTTGCCCACCCCAGTAAGTACGGCGGGCTGCTGTGCCTGGAGCAGTGCCAAGGGGTGCATATCCACCATTTTCTTTTCCAAAACAGCGCCCACTGGACCTGTCGGCTGCAAATGTGCCGGGATGTGCTGGTAGAGTACGCCGCCATTCGGAATAATCGAAATGTAGCCAACGCAGATGGCTTTGATATTGTAGGTGGGCAGGACTTGACACTTCGGCACTGTATGGTGTCTACTGCGGACGACGGTTTTGTTTTTAAGCACGCCGTATGGTTGGGCAGCAGCGGCGAAATGCGCCATATTTTGATAGAGGACTGCCGGGTAGACAGCCGCACCAACTGTATAAAAATCGGCACGGAGACCACTTGTCCCATTACGGATGTGACTGTGCGCCGGTGCCGGCTGGAACTGCAAGATCTGTACCCGGGCGCTGTCAGCGGTATCAGTGTAGAGGCCTGCGACGGCTCAGTGGTATCGCAGGTGCATTTTGAAGATATGGAGATGACCCGCTGTACCTGCCCGATTTTTGTGCGACTGGGCAACCGCAATCGGGCGGCTACCGTGACCGCAGAGAGTGCCAACGCGGTAGAGTTCGGCGCTAAGAAGCAGCCCGGCGGCACAGTGGACAAGCACCGCTTTGACGGCAAAAGCGCCGTGCGGGACATTACTTTTAATAGGATCACAGCCCGGGAGGCGGAAATTCCCATCATCATTTCCGGGTATCGCCAGCAGGGTCGAACCCATCGGGTGGAGCGGGTGACGCTGCGTGACGTGTAGATCACTTATGCCAATCGGCCGGAGATCGTGGATCGGCGGCTGTTTATCCCGGAATATGTGCGCACATATCCGGAGGGCTGGCGCTTTCGTAATCTGCCGTCCTACGGCATTTGGGCACGGCACACCCGGGACCTGTGCTGCTCCCATGTAACCGTTTTCCACCCTCGGTATACGCAGCGGCCGTTTCGCATTTTGCAAGACTGCCCCGGCGCTCAGCTCACCGATACATACGGCGAAAGTCAGGGCCTGTTTGGTACGGACAAAGAGAACGGATAAAAGAAAGTATAAGAAAAGAGCACACCGTAATCGGTGTGCTCTTGCTGTTTATCCGGCTTAGATGGTGCCGTCCCAGGTGGAGACTTCCGTTGCCTTTTTCTCCTCCTCATCGAACCAGTGGGTGGTGACCGCCTTGCTCTCAGTGTAGAAGCGATAAGCGTCCTTACCCAGACAATGCAGGTCGCCGAAGAAAGACTTTTTGTGCCCGCTGAAGGGGATAAAGCCTACCGGTACCGGAATACCCACGTTGATGCCGACCTGGCCGCCGTCGGTACGGCGGGCAAACTCCCGGGCATAGTAGCCGCTCTGGGTATAGATTACGGAGCCGTTGGCATAGGGGTTGGCGTTCATAATGGCCAAGCCCTCCTCAAAGTCCTTGCACCGTTTGATGCATAGCACCGGACCAAAGACCTCTTCGTCGCCGATGGTCATATCTGCCATTACATGGTCAAAGATGGTGGGGCCTACAAAGTAACCGTTCTCGTAGCCCTCCACAACGGTGTTACGGCCGTCCAGCACCAGGGTGGCGCCTTCGGCTACGCCCTTGTCAATATCAGCCAGTACCTCTTTATAATGCTTTTCATAAGTGATGGGACCCAGGCGGGAGCTCTTGTCCCAGGCGGGACCGCAGTTCACTTTCTCCGCCTGCTTTTTCAGCTCCGCCACAAAGGCGTCTGCAATGCTGTCCTGTACCACGCAGCAGGACAGCGCCATGCAGCGCTGACCGGCGCAGCCGAATGCAGAGTTGATCACGCCGGCTACCGTACGCTCTAAGGCGCAGTCTTCCATCACCAGGGCATGGTTCTTGGCCTGGCACAGGGCTTGGCAGCGCTTGCCGTTGGCAGCGGCTTTTTCATAGATTTTCAGACCCACCGGGGTGGAGCCAACAAAGGTAATGCCCTTAACATCCGGGTGCTCCAAAATGGTGTTGATCTCATTGCGAGAGCAGGTGACCACATTGATGACACCGTCCGGCACGCCTGCGTCCTTGTACAGCTGAGCAAAGAGCATGGCGGTCTTGGGGGTCAGTGAAGCGGCTTTCAGCACCAGGGTGTTGCCGGTGGCGATACAGGTGGGTGCCATCCAACCAAACGGGATCATGGCCGGGAAGTTTACAGGCACAATGCCGGCAAACACGCCCAGCGGCTCTCTGTATTTCACGGTATCGTACCCGCGGGAGGCGTCCATAATGGACTCACCCATCATCAGGGACGGTACCTGGGTGGCCAGCTCCGTGCCCTCTTTTGCCTTGAGCACATCTCCCTCGGATTCTGCCCAAACTTTGCCGTTTTCCTTGGCAACGCTCATGGTCAGTTCATCCATGCGCTCCAGGATCAGTTCCCGCACTCTATAAAGAATCTGTGCCCGCTTAATGGCCGGGGTGGCGCTCCAGCCCGGATAAGCAGCTTTGGCGGCCGCAATGGCCTCCAGCACCTCATCGTTGGTGCAGCAGGGCGCCTGGCCGGTGATTTCGCCGGTGGACGGATTGTGCAGGTCGTACCATTTGTCCGTCTTGGACTCACGGAACTGACCGTTTACAAAATACTTTAGCTTTTCTGCCATAGATTTTACCTCTCTTATCCTCCCCGCCGCAAAGCGGAGCATAATTTTACAATTTCATTGTACCACAGCCCCTACGCCAAAATCAATACCCAGCCGTCGAGAACAGCCTAAATTGAACAAAAGTACGCTTGCCGTCACATTTGATCGACGCCTGCATAGAATGGGTAAGAAATAACGGCAAAGAAGGGGTAGTATGGGCGAGCGTACCGTGGTATTGGTGGGCGGCAACAATGGGGGTAAGGAAAATTTGCTGCAGGAGCTTTTGGGGCGGCGGCAGGGGGGCGCCTGGTGTTATTCGTACCGGCATATTACTTATGACTTGCGGCTGCTGCCTCTGTGCGCTCTGCAAAGTCCGGCGCTGCGCGGGGCAGACTGTACAGTGCTGGTGACCCCGGCGCTGGATCTGCAGCGGGCACTGGCGGCGTTGCCTGCCCTTTGGCAGCGCAGTCATCGGCTGGTGGTGTACATCACTGATCGGGGTGCCGCCCGGCGGCGCGGTGTTATCATTGACCCGGCAGCGCTGTCTGCCGGGCTGGGGTGCCCGGTGGTGGTGGCCACCCCTTACAGCAGCCGTGGGGTCAATCGGCTGCTGGCTGCGGTGGACCGAGTGGTACATTTTCCACCGGTACCCCATACCCTGGGGGATACGCATATCCAAACGGTACTGGCGGCAGCGGTGCGCCCGGGGAATCGTGTGCGCACATTCCGTCGGTGCCGGGTGTGGACGACGGCGCTGTGCGTGACCCTGTGGGCGTTGGTTGCTTTGCTCTTGGCGTTGCTATTGCATTTTGGCAGGGGATAGAGCGTTTTTCAGTCCTATATTTGAGAGAGAGAACCGCAGCCCTGACATTCTCTGCTAAAAGAATCGGGTTCGGCACGACGTCTCCACAGTTCAAAGCGGTAGCAAATGCTGCCGCTTTTTTCTTAGCTGTACTGCTTTAACGCTGTGCTACGCTACAATTTCCTGAAATTGGCGAATATTTATGCAAGATCATGAATTTCTGCTTGCATTTTTGTCAGAGTTATCTTAAAATATAATTATCTTTTTTCAAAATCTGAACAGGAGGCCTGAACATGAGAGAAGAATCCAAATCCTATGCCCGCGAAGCTATGGACATTGTGGAACACGCCGCACACAAGATCGGCTCCCGCTTGCCCGGTTCCGACGGTGAAATCAAATTCCATCAGTATATGGGCGACAAGCTGCGCGACATTGGCATTGAACCGAAGACGGAGGAGTTCGCCGTTTCACCCCGTTCCGGTATCGGCGGTCTGTCCTATGCCGGTTGGTCCGGCGTGATCCTGAGCATCGGCGCCATTATCGCCCTGGCCTGCGGCTTTAATAAACTGTGGTACGCCCTGGCTGCGCTGGGTCTCATTACGATCTTTTGGCTGGTGATGAGCTGCTTTTTCTACAAGACCTGGTTTGATATGTTCTTCCCCCAGGAGATCAGCCGCAATACCCTTGGCGTGCTGGAGCCGGAGGACGGCAAGTATGACTATACCATTATCCTGTCCGGCCATACGGATACTTCCTGGTGCTGGCGCCACAGTGAGCACGCTTATAAGTATGCCAAGACCAAGCCGATTATGGGCCTGATCGCTACATATGGCAAGGTGGGCTTCGGCGCGGTTTGCTTTTTCTTTATTGCGCTGTTTTCTGTGTTTATGGCTGTCGTGAACATTTGCGATTACGCCGGCGCCCAGTGGGCACAGACCATGCTGGCCTCTCAGGGCTGGGACACCTTTATGTTCATTATGAACTTCGTGCCTATCGTCACTGCCATTGGTTCTCTGTTTGTGGTGATGTGGGGCGATCCCAATCCCCGCAACGCTTCTCGTGGCGCTATGGATAACGCCACCGGCATCGGCCTGAGCTATGCGGTGATCAAGTATTTCAAGGAGCACCCGGAAAAGATGCCCAAGAACTGCCGCATTGTAGACGCCAACATCGGCTCTGAGGAGGCGGGTCTGCGCGGCTCCATGCACTTTGCCCAGGAGCACCGCTTTGACGATCTGTCCCAGAACGCCTGGAACATTAACATTGACTCTGTGGCAGATAAAGAGTATTTTGAAGTGGTGATCAAGGACGACTGGCAGGGCGTGCGCTTTGATACGGATATGGAAAAGATGTTTAAGGACACCTTTAACGAGATGGGTATCGAGAGCAAGACAAACGGTTGTATCCACAATCCCGTTGGCGGCTGCGACTCTACACCTATGACCCGCGCGGGTATTAAGTCCGTGACCTTTGCGGCCCAAAACCCCATGCTCACCTATTATTACCACACCTGGCGGGATATGCCGGAGCGGTTTGAGATGGAGACCGTAGGCGACGGCTTTGATGTGATCCTTGGCGTGATCGACAAGATCGCCGCTTTCCAGGAAAAGAACGGCTACAACGGCCCTCAGAAGAAATAAGAATGCCCATGAGAACACCCCAAGGTTGCAGCCTTTTGGGGTGATTTTTTGTATAGAAAAAAAGAACGGATGGCTATGTACCATCCGTTCTTTGCGCTGTTTAGTTGTTGTGAGGGAAGATGACGGTCAGCAGCCACTTGAAATTCTCCGGGGCGTACACCGAATGGGGCTTTTTGGCGGGCATCACCAGCGCCTCGCCGGGTTTTACCAGGTAGGGCACACCGTCTATGGTGAACTGACCCACACCCTCCAGCACGGTAACCATAGCGTCGCCGGTGGAGTCATGGGTGCCGATCTCCTCACCGGCTGCAAAGGCAAACAGGGTCACGCTGACGGCGTCATTCTGCGCCAGGGTTTTGCTGACCACCTGGCCGGGCTGCACCCGGACTTGATCCGCAAGACTGAAAATCGCCTCATGAGGTACATTCTTAATATAAGGCATCGTTGCACTTCCTTTCCTTGATCTTATCTCTATTATAGCAAACCCGCAGCCAAATATCCACCATAAAATAAAACCCGCCGGCAAAGTCGGCGGGTCGTTTTGGTATGGCCGGTTATTTCAGCTCTTCTGCCCAGGCGGTGACGGCGGACATGGGGGTATTCTGGCGGTCGCCGCCCAGGGTAGACGCAATTTCCCGGGCAATCTTTTTGGTGTTGCCCCGAGATTGAGAATAATAGACGACCAATGTTTTTGCCATTTTGTTCTCCTTACAGGTTTTGCAGATCGTCGCTAATTTGTGCGGAGGTTAGGCGGTTTTCTTCCAGCACCGACTGCACATCGTAGCGATCCAGGAATTCTTTTTGCAGGCCGTAGCACAGCACCTTGGTGTCTGTTCCGCCGTAGTAGGCTGCGATTTTTTGGCCAAAGCCGCCGTCCAGCACGCCGTCCTCCAGGGTGACTACGGTTTTATGGGTCTTGCCCAGCTGGGCCAGCAGTTCCTTGTCCAGCCCGGTGATATAGTAGGGGTTGATCACCGTGGGGCGCACGCCGGTGCGCTTTTCGTATTCTGCAGCCGCTTGCTGTGCCAGAGGATAAAAGCTGCCCAGGCCGATAAAGGCCACATCACTGCCCGCCTGGGTCACTTCATAGGTGTTCAGCTTGCCAAAGTCCTTGGTGACTGCCTTGCCGTCGGAGAGTACGCCGCAGGCCGGTACGCGAATGGCTACCGGGTGCTCCCGCTGGTTCATGCTCCAGTGCAGCATGGCAAAATACTCCTCCTTGGTGGTGGGGGCCAGGTACACCAGGTTGGGAATGTTAGAGATCATAGGAATGTCAAAGATGCCCAGGTGGGTCACATCGTTCATACCGTACACAGAGGCGGCGAACACCAGCAGGGTGGCCGGGTTGTTATTGATACACAGGTCCTGGCTCAGCTGGTCATAGGTGCGCTGCAAAAAGGTGCTGTACACGCCATACACCGGCTTGGCACCGCCGGCAGCCAGTCCGCTGGCCAGCGCTACGGCGGTCTCCTCGGCAATGCCCACATCCATGAATTGTTTGCCTGCCTGCTTACGCAGATCCTCGGTAAAGCCGAATACGGTGGGGGTGCCGGAGGTGATGGCCACCACTTTGGGGTCCTTTTGCATTTCCCCCAGCAGATACCGGGCGGTTAGATCGCCGTAGTCCTCGCCCTCAAAGTGCACTGTGCTCTCGCCGGTTTTTGGGTCGAAGGGCATACACCAGTGCCAGTTCTCCTTGTGGGTCTTTGCCGGGGCGTAGCCCTTGCCTTTCTCGGTGACAATGTGTACCACCACCGGGTGGTTGCAGTCCTTGACCTGCTGAAAGGTCTCAATCAGCGCGTCTGTGTGATTGCCCTCCGGCTGGAATACATAATCAAGCCCCATAGCGCGGAACAGGTTGCACTCTGCCTTGCCGCCGGATTGGCGCAGTAGTTCCAAATTTTTATAAATGCCGCCGTGGTTCTCTGCAATGGACATACCGTTGTCGTTAACCACGATGATCAGGTTGCTGTCCATCTCACCGGCCAGGTCCAGCCCCTCCAGTGCCTCGCCGCCGGACAGAGAGCCGTCGCCGATAATGGCCACCACATTGTGGTGCTCGCTCTTGGCGTCCCGTGCCTTTGCCAAGCCGCAGGCCAGGCTGACGGAGGTAGAAGTGTGGCCCAGCGTAAAGGGGTCGTGGGCGCTCTCCTGGGGCGCGCTGTACCCGGTAATATCGTCATACCGGGCCGGATCTAAGAAGCCGTAGCTGCGCCCGGTAAGCATCTTGTGGGGATAGGTCTGGTGAGACACATCAAAGACAAACCGGTCCTTGGGAGAGTCAAACACCGTGTGCAGGGCAATGGTGGCCTCCACCAGTCCCAAATTGGGACCGCAGTGGCCGCCGTGACGGCTGAGTTTTTGAATCAGCGCGGTGCGCATTTCTGCCGCCAGGACTGTGCGCTCGGGGCTGTTTAAGGCTTTTACATCGGCAGGGCCGTTGATTTTTTCCAAATACATTTTGCGTTTCCTCCTTTTGTTAATTCCAGGTAAGCTTGCCGGTTCTTACCGCCACCCGGTAGCGAGAGATCTTGTACTCCAATTTGTCCAGCATACGCTGCGTGTCTGCCATTTGGGCCTCCAGTGCGACTTTTTGGTCCAGCAACAGTTGCAGCCGGGCGGGAATGGTGCTGTCGCCCTGCATATAGAGCCGCACATACTCGATCATCACCTCTACCGGCAGACCGGCGCTGCGCATACAAATGGCCAGTTCTACCCAGCCAAGATCGTCCTCTTGATAATCCCGAATGCCGCCGCCTGTGCGGTGCACCTGGGGGATCATACCCACCCGCTCGTAGTAGCGCAGGGTGTCTTGGGAAATGTTGTACTTTTCGCTGACTTCCTTAATGGTCATAGGCTCACCTCGTTTCAAGGGTAGTATATACCTTGGAGTTGACTCTAAGTCAAGACTTTTTTGAAACTTTTTTGATTTCCGTAAAAAAAGCAGCCGATTTTTATCGACTGCTTTATGTTTGGATTTACTTGATAATCAGCTGCCGGTGGTCTGCCGGGGTTAGGCGAATGTTCGGTGCAAAGGGGGTGTCGCCCCGATTTTCTACCTGCACGGTAACGGTATCGGCAGCACAAGCAACGGTAAAGACCGCATCCACGCAGTGGCCGTCCCGGTAGGCATAGGTGTGGCCGTCATCATCAAAGTAGCGGCTTTGGAAGGTGCCGTCGGCAATGGGATAGACGGTGAACTGTACCCGACTGGGCTTTTGGAATCCGGTAGGTCCAACATCCAGAGGAAATACGCAACCGCCACGCACAAAATAGGGCACGGTGCCGGTAGCGGGAATGTGCAGTGCCACTGTCTGCCCGCCGGTGTAACACCGGTCGTCCTTGTACCAGATCTCACCGGACGGCAAGTAGACTTCTATATCCTCTATGCCCTGATCCAGCACGCAGGCTGCCAGCAGGTCGCGCCCCAGCAAAAAGGCGGGATCATCCGGATCAATCTGCGGGTCATCATAATAGAGGCATAGGGGCGCCTGCAAGGGCAGCTCCTCCTGTACGCTGCGGTAGGCGGTGCTGTAATAGTAAGGCAGCAGAGCCTTACGCTGGTCAAACAGGGCATGCACACTGTCCATCACCTCCGGATAGCTCCAAGGCATGGTGGCGGAGCCGTCCGCGTTCCAGGAATGAATGGTAAAGCGGGGCTCAAATACACCGTGCTGGATCCAACGCAGCAGCAGCTCCTTGGAAGGCATTTCCCCGGAAAAACCGCCCAGATCGTGGCCGTAAAAGTAAAAGCCGGACAGGCTCAGGGTCATGCCTACATAGTGACAGTACCGCAGATCGTGGAAAGATGTATAGTTGTCACCGCTCCAGGTTTGGGCCAACCGTCGCAGACCGATCCCGGCACTGCGGGTGGAAAGGAACGGCCGTTCTGCCGGGCGCATTTCCATTTGAGCCTGATAGGAACTGAGCACCATTAAGTAGGTGAGCGCCGGGCGAATATGGGCAGCCGGGGCCGCCTTGCCGCCAAAACCCACAGCCACAGCGGTAGGGTCCTGAATGTCAAATTCGTTATTGTCGTTCCAAGTGGCGTCCATGCCGTTTTGCAGCAGTTTTTCCGTCACCTGATCGTGCCAAAAAGCAAAGGCCTCCGGGTTCGTAAAGTCCAGGTAACTGCCCAGGCCGTCCCAAAACTGGGTAACATAGGGGCTGCCGTCTGCATTCTTGACAAAGAGACCCTTGGCCGCCAGGTCATCGTACATCGGGTGGCTGGTTAGGAACGCCGGCTTGATGTTGGGAATCAGGTGCACCCCGGCGGCGTTGAATTTACCGATAAACCGTGCTGGGTCCGGGAATTTCTCTCTGTTCCAGTGGAACACGCAGCGCTGGTTGCCGATGGCGGTGTAGCCGGAGGACAGATAAAACCCGCTGCAATTCAGATCCAGCGCACGCACTTTGGCAAGGAACGCGTCCATCTTTTCTTCTGACTTGGGAGCGTCCGTATAAGCCATGGTGCTGGCGCAGTAGTCAAAGCTCCACTTGGGGGGCAGCGGCTGGCGGCCCACTGTGCGGCAAAACTGCTGCAAGATCTCTAACTTGCTGCCAAAGAATACATAGTACACCAGGCAGTCCTCGGCAGAGCGATAATACTTAAACGGCGGGTAGTAGTTGTTGATCTCCAGACCCAGATCCATCTCACCGGGGGCCGTGGTGTCATAGAAAATGCCGTAGCAGCCCACGCTGTTTTGGCAGATGTAAAAGGGCGTGTGCTTGTAAAGCGGATCGGTCATAGCGGCATCAAAGCCCATGCTGTCCGCTGTGTCTATGCGAAAGCGTCGCCCGGCTTTGTTCACGCTGCCGCCCTTATCGCCTAGGCCGTAGATCCGCTCGTCCTGCTCCCGCGTGATGTAGTGAGTGGCGCCGGTGCCAAACTCTTTGTCCAAATTATAGGCCAGCGGCCCTCGATCCGCAAAGAGCACCCGATTGCCGATCTTGTAGGTGAGCAGCAGATTGTGGAGATCCAGCTCTGCCGTTACCCCGCAAGGCAGGGCAAAGGCGGTGCCGCTATCGGTCTCCGTTACGGCGGGCGCTGCCGGTTGGAAACCGGCGGTACTCAGTCGCGCTCTGCCCTGGAGGCCGATGGACGCGTTGTCCGGGTCAATATTAAAGGTGGGCAGCAGGTCGTCTGCGTTACGATAGAGCGCCACACGCAGGCAGCTGCCGGAGAGAAAGTCCAACTGCGCCTGCCAGCCGTCGGCGGCGTAAGTGCGCCCGGTGGGCGTGGCGGTGGCTTGGGTAAAGTTGTGGTCAAATTTCATTTATACCGGTCCTTTGTTATGAAGTGTTTCTTTAATGAGACGGCCGTCCGGGAAGGGCGCCATGCGGCTGGGGTCACCAAAGCGCATGACCTTGGCGGTGCCTGCTTTCCAGCGGGGCAGGGCATTGCAGTTGGGATTGCCGCACTTGACAAAGTTGGCAAAGGCCGCCACCATTTGGCGCGAGATCTCCCTGTCCGTATCGGTAAAGGGTCGCCAGTTGTTTTGCAGTGTGCCAAAGGCATAAAGCAGGTCTGCCGTGTGCCAGGCGCCGTAGTTGTCGCCGGGCAGATCCCGGTCAAAACAATAGGCGTAGCAGGGGCTGCCCTTGTCGTCATGAGCCCAGCGGCGGATCAAACCGGACACAAGGACCGGAATCATATCCGCGTTGGTCATGCCCAGGATCTTTGGCATTTTGGGTATGGTTCGCATATTGAATGTGGCTTTGGTCAGCAGCTTGCCATCAAACACAGGGAAGGTGTAGAGCATACTGAGTTTGTCGCTTTTACAGGCGTCCAGCCAGGCGTAATACAGGGTGCGGGCGTCTGTTTGGCGCAGGGCGTTCATATCCGCTGCCCCGGCGTTTTGGCAGATTTGGTCCCAGAACTTACCCACCTTTTCAATGGATTGGGGGCGTGCGGCTGCCCGTTGCAGTCCCGGTCCGCTCATCATAATGGCGCCTCGGTACCAGTCCCGGCACAGGGGAGAGGAAATGAGAATATCCACGCTCATCGCCCCGGCGCTCTGCCCCAGCAGCGTTACGCGGTGGGGGTCGCCGCCCAGGGCGGCAATGTTGCGGCGCACCCAGCGGATCGCCTCCAGCTGGTCGTATAGCCCGTAGTTGCCGCAGGTGCCGTCCGCCTCTTTCAGCTGCGGGTGGGCGCAAAAGCCATAGGGCCCCAGCCGGTAATTCATGGCTACGAAGATCACGCCTTTTTTGGCGTAAGCGGTGCCGCTGATATGGCGTTCGTCGGTGGAGCCGCCGGTAAAGCTGCCCCCGTGAATGTAAATGAGCACCGGGCAGTCCTTGGCGTCCTTAGGCGCCCAAATGTTCAGGTACTGGCAGTCCTCGCTGTAAGTGAAATGGCAGCCTACCCGAAATTCTTTACTGTAAAAAGGATTGACCTTGGTATCCTCGTCAAAGCCCCGGTGTTGGTAGCAGCAGGCACCGAATTGAGTGGCGTCGTAAACGCCCTCCCAGTGCTCTACCGGTCGGGGATATTCCCAACGGGCGGCGGTGGCGTAGCGTATGCCCCGGTACTCCAGGTGGTCCTTCAGCTCCAGCCCTTGCAGTGCACCGCAGGGTGTGGTGCGGGTAATGGTGTGCATATTGATTCCCCCTTATATCTGTTCATTTCCATTATATAGAACTGTTCCCGCAAAATCAATTCTCTATGGAAAAAATTGCACCCGGGCGAAAAAAGGGACGGCGGCTTGCAATGCCCTTGCGTTTATGATAAAGTGAACTTAATGTGCGCGGCACAGATGAAGGAGAACTGATATGAAGTTTTTGCATTTATCCGACCTGCACCTGGGCAAGCGGGTGCACGGCTTTTCTATGCTGGAGGATCAGGCGTATATTCTGCAGCAGATCATTGACTGCATTGCCGCAGAGCAGCCGGACGGTGTGCTGATCTGCGGAGATATTTATGACAAGGCGGTGCCGTCGGCGGAGGCTGTGGCATTGTGCGACGATTTCTTTTGCCATTTGGCGCAGCTAAAGGTGCCGGTGTTTGCCATCAGCGGCAACCACGACTCTCCGGAGCGGCTGGCCTTTGGCAGTCGGCTTATGGATGGCAGCGGGGTACACTTTTCGCCGGTTTATGACGGTGGGGTGCAGCCGTTTGTGCTGACGGATAAATGGGGCGAAGTGGGCATTTATATGCTACCCTTTGTGAAGCCCGCTCATGTGCGCCGCTATTTTCCTGAGGCGGAGATTGACAGCTATACGGATGCACTGTCCGCCGCTGTCGGCGCTATGCAGGTGGATACCTCCCGGCGCAATGTGCTGCTGACGCACCAGTTCGTTACCGGCGCTGCCACCTCGGACGCAGAGGAACTGTCCGTAGGCGGTACGGACAATGTGGACGGCAGCGTGTTTGACCCCTTTGATTATGTGGCGCTGGGGCATATCCATCGCCCCCAGAATATGGGCAGCCCGCGGCTGCGGTACTGTGGCTCCCCGCTGAAGTATTCCTTTTCGGAGGCAGGACACCAAAAAAGCGTGACCGTGGTGGAACTGGGGGAAAAAGGGGACCTGCAAGTGCGCACGGTGCCGCTGTCCCCTCGCCGAGATTTAACGCAGTTGCGGGGTAGCTATATGGAACTGACCGCCCGGGACTATTATACCAACAGAGATTTTCAGCAGAATTATCTGCATATTACGCTGACGGATGAGCAGGATGTGCCGGACGCCATGGGTCGCCTGCGCAGTATTTATCCTTACTTAATGCTGCTGGACTACGACAACGCCCGCACCCGTGCCCTGGGGCAGGTGCATGACGGTGCGGCGACAGAAAAGCAGTCGCCGTTTGATGTGTTTGCAGAATTTTACCGCCGCCAAAACGGTACGGATCTGACAGAAGAGCAGGCTGCCTTTTTGCGCAGCCAGATGGAAAGTGTGTGGGAGGAGGAAGTATGAGACCGCTAAAACTTACTTTGTCCGCCTTTGGCCCTTACGCTCGGGAGCAGGTGCTGGATTTTTCCAAGCTGGGTACCGGCGGCGTGTATTTGATTACCGGCGATACCGGCGCCGGCAAAACCACCATTTTTGACGGCATTATTTTTGCGCTGTATGGCAAGGCCAGCGGCAAAAGCCGGGAACCATCCACCTTGCGCTCCAAGTACGCAGCGCCGGAGACTCCCACCTTTGCAGAGTTGACTTTTGCATACGACCGAGCGGTATACACCGTGCGCCGCAGTCCGGAATACCGGCGGCCTAAGACCCGAGGCGAGGGTATGACTACCCAGCACGCTATGGCGGAGCTGACTTGCCCGGATGGCCGGGTGATTACCAAACAAACGGAAGTGGATGACGAAATCACCGCCTTGCTTGGGCTGGATCACGATCAGTTTTGCCAGATTGCTATGCTGGCGCAAGGGGATTTTTTGCGTTTGCTGCTTGCCAAGACAGAGGATCGCAGCCACATCTTCCAAAAGCTGTTTGACACCGGGCGGTATGCCTGCTTGCAGGAGAAGCTGCGACAGTCTGCTTTGGAGGTGAAGCGCGCCTATGACACCGGGCAGGAAAAATTGCGCCAATACGGCGAGGGCGTGCGCTGCCCGGAGGACTCTATGCTTTTTGCCAAAGCGCAGGCGCTGCAACAAGGTCAGCTGCCCTTTTCTGAAAGCCGAGAGGTGTTGGAACAGCTGATTCAGTTAGACACGACTGCCGCTGCGGAGAACACCCGCCAAACGGCAGAAATACAAGAGAAAATGCAAGCTGACCGGGCAGCATTGACAGCTGCGGAGCGCCGTTTGAAACTGGAACAACAGCTGCAAGAGCTGACCCGGCAGCAGGCGGAATTGACCCCCAAGCAAGCGGCGGCAGCGGATAGATTGAAACAGTGCGCCGCACAAGCAGAGGAGACGAAACCGCTTACTGCCCGCCTGGCTTTGCTGCAAGCCCAGCTGCCCAAGTACGACCGGCTGACCAAAGAACAGCAGATCTTGGCAGAGGTGCGGCAGCAGGCAGCGCAGCAAACAGCGGCATACACGGCAGCCGGTGACGCTGCGGAAAAAGCCCGCGCAGAACAAACCCGTTTGGAACAGCGGCGGCAGGAACTGCAAGGGGCGGCCGCTGCATTGGAACAGGCCAAGGCTGCCTGTACACAGGCCCGGCAAAAGGTAGAGGCGTTGACTGCTTTAGAACAGCAGCGGGCTGCACTGCAAACTACGGAGAATACTTATCGTCGTGCTGCTGCCGATTACCAGGCTGCGGCAGAGCACGCCCAGCGATTGGAGCAGGATTATCAGCGCCAGAACCGGGCTTTTCTGGACAGCCAAGCCGGCGTGTTGGCAGCAGATTTACAGCCGGGTGCACCTTGCCCGGTGTGCGGCGCCACGGAACACCCTCATCCGGCGGTTTTGCCCACGCAGGCGCCTACACAGTCACAGTTGGAGGCAACCCAGCAGGCGGCCCGATCCGCTATGGCCAAGGCCACTACTGCCAGCCAGTCCGCCGGTGGCGCAAAGGGACAGTATCGAGAACAGCAGCGAGCGTTTATTGCCGGATGGCAAGCGCTACTTGGTGATTTGCCGGAGGAGCCGCAATCGGTTCTGGCAGAAGCGCTGTCACAGGCACAGACGGCTTGCACCGGGGCGGAAGCGAATATGCAGGCCGCCCAGGCAGCCGCAGAAGAAGCGGCGCAGGTGGAGCAGGCTTTGCCGCAAGTCACCGCGCGCACCACAGCGCGTGTCCGGCAGCAGACGGAATTGCAATTGCAGGTGCAGCAGCTGCAACAAGAGGTCAAACAGCAGCAAAGCCGGTGTAGCGAACTGGCGGCAGAACTGCCTTTTGCTTCCCAGTCGGCTGCGGAAGAGGAACAGCGTCGTTTAACGGAGAAACGAAACGCCTTAGAGCAGGCACACCAAAAGGCGCAAGTTGCTGTGACGGAACTGGACATGCAGGCGGCGGCCTTAGTGGCCACTTTGCAACAGACCCGACAGCAGTTGGAGACTTGCCCGGCAGCGGACCCGGCGGCATTGCGCGCCCAGCTGGCGCAGTTGCAGACCCGGCTGCATACGCTGACCGATCAAGGCAAGACACTGGCTGTGCGACTCCAGACCAATCAAACGGTGCTGGATCAAATGCGGCACACGGCGGCCGAACTGGAGGCGGCGGAGCACCGCTACGGCTGGATAAAAGCCTTGGCAGATACTGCCACCGGCAACTTGACCGGTAAAGAAAAGGTCACCTTGGAGACCTATGTGCAAATGCAGGACTTGGACGCGGTGCTGGCCTGTGCCAACACCCGCTTTATGGTTATGTCCGGCGGACAGTACGAGCTGGTGCGCCGGCAAACGGCAGAGAACAATCGCAACCAGTCCGGACTGGATCTGGATGTGATCGACCATTATAACGGCACCACCCGCAGTGTAAAGAGTCTGTCCGGCGGCGAGTCCTTTAAGGCCTCTTTGTCGCTGGCGCTGGGGTTGTCGGATCGAGTACAGAGCGCCGCCGGCGGCGTGCGGCTGGACGCGATGTTTGTGGACGAGGGCTTCGGCTCTCTGGACGAGGAGTCCCTCCACCAGGCACTGCACGCCCTGACGAATCTGGCTCGCAGCGACCGGTTGGTGGGAATCATCTCCCATGTGGCGGACCTGCGCGCGGCCATCGACCGGCAGATTTTGGTCACCAAGGCTCCCACCGGCGGCAGCCACGCCACCATCCTATAACTGCATTCAGATACAGAACACCCCCGCACGGCGCGCTGCTGTGCAGGGGTGTTCTTGCTTTTTGGGGTTATTGTTTGGCGGCTTTCGCAATTTGTTGCGACACCCCGGCTCAAAGGTCACATTGGACAAATGAAGAGCCGTGACCTGGGGATCGGTAAGGGGATTCAGATAAGAATTGCCCACAAAGTATTGGGCATAAGCTGTGTTAGCGGCGCCTTTGCCAAATGTGTTGGCACCGACAAAGGCTTCTTCTGTTGCGTATTTCATAGATAAAATCTCCTTGTTTTGGTTGCCTTTATCCTAGCACTTTGCGTTTACTCCAAGTCAAGAGGATCGGCAAAATCTTCTCCTTTTTTTGCTGCCGCTTGACAGCAGGCGTCGGCTATGCTACAATACGGGACGAAAATTCGGTTGTGGATTTTTCCGGAGTTGCTCATCTTTTCGCCACACACTCTTTGGGGTGCGTGGCTTTTTTATACCTGCAAGTAGAAAGGAAAACAGATGGACGAACAGTTTATGCGCAAAAAGGCAGTGTTGCCGCTGATTACCTCTATGGCGCTGCCCATGGTGATCTCCATGCTGGTGAACGCCCTTTATAATATTGTAGACAGCTACTTTGTGGCCCGCATCAGCGAGAATGCTATGACGGCGTTGTCGCTGGTGTATCCCTTGCAAAATCTGGTCAACGCCATTGCCATTGGTTTTGGTGTGGGCATCAGTGCGGTGATCGCTTTGTATCTTGGCGCCGGAAAACGGCAAAGTGCGGATCGGGCGGCGACGCAGGGCATGCTGTGGGCGCTGGTGCACGGGGTGCTGCTCACCGGCGTGTGTATTGCCATCATTCCGCTGTTTTTGCAGGCGTTTACCAAGGATCAAGCGGTGATCAATCTGGGAGTGCGCTACGGGCGCATTGTGTTTGGTTTTTCCATTATAATCAACGCAGACTTGGCATTTGAAAAGATTTTCCAGGCAGTCGGTCGTATGAAGGTGACCATGGTGGGCCTGGGCCTGGGCTGCCTGGCCAATATTATTTTGGATCCGCTGTTGATCTTCGGTTTGGGGCCGTTCCCCAAAATGGGCATTGACGGCGCAGCGCTGGCTACCGGACTGGGTCAGGTGCTTACTTTGGTGATCTATCTGCTGTTCTATTACCTGCGCCCCATTTCCGTCAAGATCCGCTTGCAGCACCTGCGGCCGTCCCGGCACCTGGTGGGTCGCTTGTATGCCATCGGTATTCCGGCGATACTGAATTTGGCTTTGCCTTCGTTGCTGATCTCTGCACTGAACGCCATCTTGGCTGCATTCTCTCAAACCTATGTACTGATTTTAGGCGCATATTACAAATTGCAAACGTTTCTGTACCTGCCGGCCAACGGCATTGTGCAGGGCATGCGCCCGGTGATTGGGTTCAATTACGGCGCCAAGGAATATGGGCGGGTCAAGCAGATCTTCCGCACCGTATTAGTGATGACTGCTGCCATTATGGTGGTGGGCACCGTGCTGTGCCTGGTAATCCCCGGTCAACTGATCGGTCTTTTTACCGAGAATGCAGCTACTGTTGCTGCCGGTAAAACAGCGCTGCGAATCATCAGCGGCGGGTTCATTGTGTCCGCCGTATCGGTGACCGCTTCCGGTGCGCTGGAGGGACTGGGCAAGGGCACGCCGTCCTTAGTGATTTCTCTTTGCCGGTATTTAGTAATCATCGTCCCGTTGGCATTCCTGCTGAGTCGAGTGCTGGGCACCACAGGTGTGTGGCATGCCTTCTGGATTGCCGAGTTGTTTACCGCCGGCATCGCTCTGGCGGTGTACCGCAAAGCCGTGCAGATCAAAGTCTGATTATAAATGAACAGAACAAAGCCGCACAGATGTTTCTGTGCGGCTTCTTTGCGTCTATTTGTTTTATGCTGTTTCTATGCTGCTTAGGAAGCGCAGAAACTGGGCTTTACCGGCTTCATTCCGGCCAAACACGCCGCACTGCTCCAAAATGGCAGCAAAGACTTTGCCCACTTCCTGTTGCAGAATGTCCATGCAATTCTCGGCGGTTAAGGCGTTCTTGGCGGCGATCTCCATTGCCCAGTCCTTGTGTTTGGCAATGCGTTCGTCGGCGGCAATGTCTGTGCCATGGAGCAGTGCGTCACGCAACAGCTCCAGCTCTGTCTTTAATCGGGCGGGCAGTACTGCCAAACCCATAACCTCAATCAGGCCGATATTCTCTTTCTTAATATGATGGTACTCCGGGTGGGGATGGTACAGACCGTCCGGGCACGCCGGGGTGGTAATGTTGTTGCGCAGCACCAGGTCCAGTTCATATTTACCGTTCCGGAACCGGGCGATAGGGGTAATGGTGTTGTGGGGCGTGCCATCGGTCTCGGCGTAGATAAAGGCATCCGGGTCCGTATAGCCGCGCCAGGCTTGCAGCACTTTGTCTGCCAGGTCGCAAATGCGCGCCGGTTCATCCCCACGCAGGCGCAGTACAGACATGGGCCACTTAACGATTCCGGCCTCAATATCTTTATATCCGGCAAAGGCATAGGCGGTCTCTATCGGTGCCTTGGTCATAGCAAAGGTATAGTGCCCGCCCTGGAAGTGCTCGTGGGTGAGAATGGAGCCGCCCACGATGGGAAGGTCTGCATTGGAGCCTACAAAATAGTGGGGAAACTTCTCTACAAAATCAAACAGCTTTTGGAACGCGCTGCGGTCGATTTTCATCGGCGTGTGCCGGCTATTAAACACAATACAGTGCTCGTTATAGTAGCCATAGGGCGAATACTGCAAGAACCAGGGACCGCCGCCCATTTCCAGGGGAATGATCCGGTGGTTTTGCCGTGCCGGGTGATTGACCCGTCCGGCGTAGCCCTCGTTCTCCTTGCACAGCTGGCACTTGGGGTAAGCGCTTTGCTTCATTTGCAGGGCAGCCGCAATGGCCTTGGGGTCCTTCTCCGGTTTGGACAGATTGATGGTCATATCCATATCGCCGTAAGGGGTAGGAGTGATCCACTTAGCGTCTTTGGCCAGTCGGTCCGCACGAATGTAATTGGTGGTCTTACTAAAGGCATAGTAATCATCTGTGGCTGCCTTGGGGCTCTCTGCGTACAGATCCCAAAATCGGCGGATCACCGCAGAGGGTCGCGGGGTCAGCAGACCCATCAGCTTGGTGTCAAACAGATCCCGGTACACCACAGAGTCCTGGCACAGCCCGTTTGCGCAAGCATAGTTCAGTAGAGAGTCTAAAATTTCCGTCAGTGCCGGTTGGCCGGTGACGGTGCGTTCCTCGTATGCGTCCAGTTCCAGCGCCGCCAGCAACGCATTGACAGCCCAGGCGCGATCCGCCTCTTCAATCAGACCGGTGCGTACGCCGTAATCTGTCAGCGCTGTGATTCCCTCAAATACATCCATGATTCTACCTTCGCTTTCTGCCCTAACAGCGGGATTTTTTGGAGCCTTTATTTTACCACATTTTGCCCTGCGTGGCAACCGATTTTCACAAAAAGGACGGAATTTGCTTTGACAGCTCGCTTCCTATGCGCACCCAAACAGGCGTCTCTGCATAGTATGCAGAGAAAAGGAGAGATGGTATGTTTAGTTATATAAAAAAATTGCAATACCCCATCAATATTAAGAACCCGGATCCCCGCGCTGCGTCCATTATCATCAGTCAGTACGGCGGACTGTATTGCATTTAGATATAGAGTCAAAATACGGACAGTCAATGACGGCGTTAAGCCAAAAATCGCACTTATTTTTCAATTCGTGGCGGAAAATGCGGCTAAAAATCCATCAAATATAGTAGAATATCTCCAGTGTGTTGTCCGGCTTTTTGAATGTGATGTGATCTACAATGGAGCGCAGGGCTTCGTTCTTGACGCTTTCCGCTGTATCCGGAGACTTTATCAAATTGAGCACAAAACTGGCTTGCTGGACGAACTGGGGCGGGATTTCGCTACTCTGTGCCTCCTCGGTCTTAGTCTGCTCGGCTTTGAGTGTTTCAATCTTATTTTGAAATGCCCGCTTTTTGCGCCCATACTCTTCCAGTGTGTCATACCCGGCATCGTAGGCATCACTGGCCCGCTTGATCTTTTCTTCTTCCTTGCGAATGAGCAGCGAGTAGTCTACCACTTCATTTTGCAGCTGCTCCTTTGGAAGCACATTGAATTCCAGGGTCTCCAGAGATTTTTCTATGGCAGCAATCACCGCAGCATTGGCCTTGCGTATGGATAGGTAGTGGGATACCTTGCACTTGCCCCGGGCGTAGTTGTGGCATTGCACAGCGGGATCACTGGCGGCAATATAGGTCAGTGTGGCACCGCAGGTGTCGCAGCGTAAAAGGCCTTTCAGCATGAACGCAACCGGCTGCTCCTTGCGCTGCCATTTGCCATACCGTCTTTTCTGTTCCATGATCTTCTCCTGTACTTGATCGAATGTGTCTTGATCTATGATCGGCTGGTGCTTGCCGTCCACATACATAACCTTGCTGTTATCGCCCTTGTACCGGTCTCTGGAAGCCCTGCCGTCTGTACTCCAGCGGATTTTACCTGCATACACCGGGTTCATCAGTATGTACTCCACAAAGCGGTTGTCCGGTGGGTTGCCCCGATAGGTCTTTACGCCCATGGCGTCCAGCTCCATGGCGATCTTACGGTAGCCTTTGCCGGACAGAAAAGCATTAAAGATGTACCGCACGGTGGGTGCGTCCTCGTTGGGTGTGAACACCTTGTTTTGAAGGTCATAGCCAAAGGCACCGGCGCTCATGGCTTCGCCACGGCTCGCCTTTTCCGTCATGCCACGGGTCACTTCCTGAGACAGGCGGGTGCTGTAATACTCGTCCATGAATTCTATAATGCGCTCGATCAGCGGGGCAAAGGGCGAGTCGTCTATGGTCTCGGATATGGAGATCACCGACACGCCGATGCGCCGCAGCATGGATTTATACACAATGCTTTCTTCCTGGTTGCGGGCAAACCGGCTGAATTTCCATACAAGAATTGCCTGGAATGGGTGCTCCTTGCTTTTTGCAAAGGCGATCATATCATTGAACGCCTTGCGCTTTTTAACGCTTCGCCCGGAGATACCATCGTCATAGAATACATATTCATCCGGCACGCAGTAGCCGTTGCGGCTGGCGTACTCACGAATGAGTTTAAGCTGGCTATCAGGGCTGTACTCGTCTTGCCGGTCGTCACTTACGCGGATATATGCCGCTGCATATTTCATTGTACCACTCCCATAGATTGTACTTAAAAAAGGGCGCAAAAATGCCCTGCTTGATTTATCGGCAGGGATGTGGTACAATATCCAGTGTTGGGTGGGTTATGTACCGCATATCCTGCTTATCGGCTCTATCCTGTTGGCGCAGGGTAGGGCTTTTTTTATTATCCGATGCACTCAGGGCATGGACGCAGGCCATAGTCTTCTATTTCGTCAATGGTGTATATCCAAAAGGATTTGTTATCGTGGAATCGTTTGCATGAATAATGGTGATAGTATTTTTCGTCATTGGAGCAAACGATATAGCGTTGGTAAAATGACAATTCGAGTACCGCTCTGCTATCATAACTCCTGTCTAGGTCTGTGTATTTTCGCTCTAAGTCTGAGTAATCGTGAAGTTTCTGGTTATATCTATCCCAGAGCGCCTGGTACTCGTTATTCGCATCGTCCAAAGACGACTGCACTTCAGCTTTTTCGGAAACAACACGGTTATATGCTGCGCTTTTACTGATGGCCACGCCGGCAGAAACGATGGCAAGGACAATCGCTATAGCCATGCAAATAAATGCAATCTTTGTTTTGCGGTCTGTAGTATGCGTGGTGGCATATTTCGGCTTGACGATATTCACTTCCACATCATCTACATTGTATGGATCGGCAGCTTTTTGATTGTGCGAAATAGAGCTGCTTTTGGATGATTGATATGATTTTTCGGACTCTTCAGTAAATCTGAAAGCATAATCTAAAACTGAGTTTAAGTAGTCCTTTATTTCTATCTTGAGTTCAACTGCATCATCAAAACCCAATAGCGCTACTGGCGGATTTGATGTGATAGGAATGTAGTGGCCGTTAACGATATCTTGCGATATGATATTGAAAAGTAGTGAGATAGCTTTTGCTTCTAAATTTTCGTCTGAAGAGTTTTCCAGATTGGATCGGAGATATTTGAACCGATTTTCCAGTATTGCTTCTATGTACTCTTTTGAAAAACTATCTTGATAAAGGTAACTCAATGCTGAAATTAGTCTCGGTGTAGTTTCGGCTACTATAATCGGATCATTTTGCACCAAGAAAAACAGCGTTGCAGCAATAGCGGCATCACATTTTGATATATCGTTGGCGTTGATTAAACTGTATCGGTTTTTGTCCTCTTCGTCAATAGAAAAGATAGCGATAGCTGTAACTACTCCGTCCAGCGTGAACGGTTCTTTTGTTTGCATTGTGTGCTTTAATGTGCGAATGAATATGTCCTGGTTATCGTCAGAATAATTCATGCATTTTCCCTCTTTCTTTTTCCACATAATATTTATATCGCCATGCGGTGGTATATACAAATTTTACCGTTCGATTTCCGGTTGATTATGCGATTCCACATTCAAAGTAAAATTCAAGTGCCTTGTGGATGAATTCTTCCGTCACATTGAAGTGCTCGGCCAACTCGTAAGGCTCCAGCCCCTGGCGCAGTTGTGCCTCCAACTCGGCCTTGGGGATCAACTTCTTTACCGCCCACTTATCTGCCCGGCGTTCGTGCTTACTGCGCCGGTCAAGCGGAGCATATAGGTTGTAGAACGACCCGGTTATGCAGTGCCCGGCTTCGTGGGCCAGGCGGCAGCGGGCCTCTGCGGTGCTCTCCAGGCTCTGCTCGTCCAGCGCTATGTAGTAGTCGTTGCCAATGTTGGCAGACGCAGACTTGGAAGCGGGCATACTGCCCAAATATACCTCTATGTTGTTTCGCTCGATCTCATCGAACAGGGACTCAGTTGTTGTCATTCTCTCTCTTTCTCTTATCCTTTATAAACTCAACAAATCCTTTAACTTCGTTCCACATCTCATCGGTGACTTCACCATCACCACCAAATAGTGCCACTTTGGCTATTTCCTCCTGATCGTCAGGAAATGGTGTGGCGCTTTCTTCCCAGCCCATAAGATATGCCGGTGTGGTATGAAGAACCTTAGCGAGTGGTTCAAGTGTTTCAGTAGGGAATTTCTTTATATCATTATTTTCATACCTGTATATGGTAGCGGGCGATACGCCCAGTTTCTCAGCTACAGTTTCAGCGGAAAGGCCAAGCTCTTTTCTGCGTGCCTTTATTCTGTCGTGAATTTCCATTTCATTCACCTCATACATACCTTTCATATACCTTTCACACTCATTATATCAGCATTTTGCAAAAATGCAATAATATTTTTGCAAAAATGCAAAAAAGTGTTGACAACTCGCGTTTTTGCGAGTATAATCAAAATCAAGGAGGTGATCACATGGTTAACATTCAGCTACTCGAACAGGAAATGAAGCGTAAGAATGTATCTAACGCCGATATTGCGGCGGCTCTTAATATTGATATAAGCACCTGGAGCCGCAAGAAAGCAAGGCCTATGGGTATCAAGATAGGTGAGGTAGAGCAGATTTCTGCATTGTTAAAGCTTTCAAAAAATAAGGCGAAGTCTATTTTTTTGCCGTCAGACTCGCAAAAATGCGAGTAACTGATAAGAGCCAGCCTTTAGATAAGCAGCAGGCAGCGGGGAAATATTTTTTTCATTTCTCTTTCTTTCTTTTTTCTTTTCTTTTTTGATTTCCCGCACGCCCGCCCACCCAACATCACATTTATCGCAGCGGGCGGTCTGCTGCTGATTTAAGGGCTGGCAAATAAAAAGGACCGACTGCGGGCACAGTCGGTCAAAGGAGTTGATAAGCTTAATATAATGAGTAAACACAATTATCAACACCTATAGTATAGGCGTTGAGAGAGAAAAAGTCAAGGCATACGGACAATCCGGCCTTGCGTAACTTTAATTGAGGTGAACGAAATGAAGAAAGAACTGACCACCGTGATTATGGTCATGGTGGATGGCAAGGTTAAGCCCTTGGAGGACTTGACGGAAGAAGAACACAGCCGCATGCTGGCGGCGATGGCGCACCGGCTCACAGAGAGCATGAGCGACTACTACGCCCAGCATCCGGACGAGGTTAAGGAGTTGGCGAAGATATGACAAGACGAGAAAAAGCAGGAATAGTCCTGGTGGTCACCGGCTTTTTGTTGGTGCTGCTGGGCAGCTGCCTGGTGGCGGATAATCCGTACTGGTGGGTGTCCGTGGCAATCAGCGGTGCCGGATGTGGGCTGATCGCCCTGGCAGTGTTCGTACTGCCCAAGGACGAGGACGAACTCCGACAGGACAAGCAGCTGGTGGTTGAAGATGATAAGGATAGAGTGGTGCTGCTGGCGCCGCTGACAGATTTTGATGTGGCGTATCTACGCGCCTTAAAACTGGGAAAGGACAATGACAATGAGTAATGAATATATGGATTTGGTGATCATGACCAACGGCAAGGTGTGCCGTGCTCCTGGGTTCAGCGATATACAGTCCGGTTACAGAGTGGCCGTGCAGGGCTGTACATACGATGTGCTGGAGGCTGTGTCTGTACCTGTGAGCGAGGCTCTGCTGACGCTGCCTAAGGCGTATGGGTTCGTTTGCCCGCTGGAGTACGACGAGGACAAGCAGGAGGAGAATGCCGATGTATGACAAGGAGGCGGGCGTGATCGCCTGTGATAGCTGCGACATTGCCATTGAGGGTTATGGGTTCTCCATCGGTGCGGGCAACGATGAGCCCAGCGGCAGCTACTGCTGGGAATGTGCTTGCGAGAAGTTGGAGCAGCTGCTGGACGAGAGCAACAAGGAAGCGACCATTGTGCGGCGCAGCGAAAACTGGCTTCGCAGCTGCTACGACCTGGGGGTGATCTGATGACCAGCGCAGAGATGGACAAGTTTGTGCAGGACTACGGCTTTTGCCCGGCAGACTGTGACCCGGAGACAAGAGCGGAAGCACGCACTACACTGAATATAGACAAAGGAGAACGATATGGCGACACTGTATGAACTGACCGGCCAGGCAGCCCAGCTGATGGAGCTGCTGGAAGCTGGAGAGATTGATGAACAGACGGTCCAGGACACACTGGACAGTATGATGGTGCCGGAAAAGCTGGAGGACTATGGTATGGTGATCCGGCAGCTGACGGCGGATGTGGAGGACTACAAGCGTGAGCGGGACTTCTATGCTGAAAAGCAGAAGCGTGCAGACAACGCTATTAAGCGAATGAAGAAGACCCTGGCGGAGTACATGGCAGCCACGCAACAGAAGAAGGTACAGGCCGGTCGGTTTGTGCTGACCAGTACCTCGAGCAAGTCGGTGGATGTGTTCAACCTGGCAGCGGTGCCGGCGGAATACATGCAGCCCCAGCCGCCCAAGGTGGACAAGGCGTCTATCCGAAAAGCTCTGCTGGCAGGGGAGACGGTAGCCGGTGCGGCGCTGATTGAGACCCCCGGCTGCGTGATCAAGTGAGGTGAATGGAATGGAGAACATGAAGATATATGAGGCGGTGCGCAAGGTTCCAGACAGCGCCAAGAAGAACATTAGCGCAGGCCGCTTGAAGGGCATGACTGATATTAACCCAATGTGGCGTATCAAGGCACTGACGGAGCAGTTTGGCCCTTGTGGTATCGGTTGGAAGGTGGAAGTCAGCCGCACATGGCAAGATCTGGGTGCGGATGGCGTGGTGACTGTGTATGTGCAACTGCTGCTCTATGTGAAGTACAACGATGAATGGAGCGCCCCTATTCCGGGTATTGGCGGTTCCTCGTTGGTGGCTAAGGAGAGTAAAGGCCTGTACACCTCCGATGAGTGCTACAAGATGGCTTATACGGACGCTCTGTCTGTGTGCTGCAAGATGTTAGGGTTCGGTGCAGATGTGTACTGGGCAGCTGATCGGACAAAGTACCAGCAGGTGCAGCCCCAGAACCCGCAGAAAGCACAGGCACGGCAGCAGGCAGCGGAGAAGATCAGCCCGGACCAGGTGGCTATTCTGAAAGAAAATGCAGAGAATGAGCGGGTCAAAAAGGCCTTGGTCTATTACAAGGTGAGCCGCATTGAGGACCTGACCCGGCACCAGGCTGATAAGATCTTCATGAAGCTGGGCCTATAAGATGAAAATCGAATTCAAAAAAGCTGACCTGGTTCCCACTATGGCCAAGGTGGGGGCGTTCATAGGCTCCCTGGCAGAGCAAAAGGACTATGTGCTGGAGATTAAGCCAAAGCCGAAACGCCGGAGCCTGGATGCTAACGCCTACATGTGGGCGTTGATCGGCAAGCTTCAAGCGGAGTTGGCCAAGAACGACCCGCAGATCACCAAGGACGAGATTTACCAGGGCTATGTGCGGCAGTATGGCAAGTCTGTGGACTACCAACTGCCGGACAGTGCCGTGAATGCCATGACGAAATCATGGGGGAGAAACGGCCTGGGCTGGACAGCGGAGAAAGTGGATGATGGAATCTACCCGCGCACCTCGCTGGTGCGGTTCTATTACGGCACCAGTTGCTACGGGACGAAGCGTATGGCCAGGCTGATAGACGCTGTGGTGCAGGACTGCAAAGCACTGGGCATTGAGACTATGCCGCCGGCGGAGCTGGCGCAGCTGATGGCTTCTTGGGAGGAACGGAAACAGTGAAGAAGAGCATTATACAGCCGGAAGAGCAGCGGCAATGCTTTCTGTGCGGCTCTGTGCGGGCCCTGGAACGACACCATGTATTTGGGGCATATAACAGACGGAAAAGCGAGAAATACGGCTTGACGGTGCTCCTGTGCCATAATTGCCACAACGAGCCGCCGAGAGGTGCACACCACTGCAAGCAGACGATGGATTATTTACACCGGGTTGGGCAGCAGGCATTTGAAGCTGCCTACCCGGACAAGGACTTTTTATCTATTTTTGGGAGGAATTATCTATGATCAACAGCATTGTAATTATGGGCCGACTGACCTACGAACCGGAACTGAGAGCCACGCCCAGCGGCGTCTCCGTTGTGCGCTTTCAGGTGGCTGTGGACCGCAACTATCAGAAGGCAGGCGAGGAGCGCAAGACGGACTTTATCGACTGCACCGCCTGGCGGCAGACGGCAGAATTTGTGTGCAAATACTTCCATAAAGGCTCCATGATCGCCGTTGAGGGTTCTTTGCAGACAGACAACTACACGGACCAGAACGGCGAGAAACGCAAGAGCGTGCAGCTGGTGGCCAGCCAGGTGTCCTTCTGCGGCTCAAAGGCAGAGAGTGGCGCACAGGCGACCACAGGCAGCGCACCGGCAGATGACGCAGAGTTTGAGCCCATTGATGATGACGACGACCTGCCGTTTTAAGGAGTAGATATGAGCAATCAGGGTTGGGTGAAAGCCTACCGGAAACTGCTGGATTGGGAGTGGTACACCGATGTACCCACATTCAAGCTGTTCTTGCATTTATTGCTTATCGTCAACAGGGAGCCGCAGCAATGGCGAGGCCAAACGCTGAGCAGCGGCTCCGTGGTAACCTCCATCAGCGCATTGGCAAGCGGTAGCGGGCTGTCAGATATGCAAGTGAGAACGGCGCTGAAACACCTTCAAAAAACTGGCGAGATTTCCAAGAATGTAACAAACAAAAATACCGTTATTATCCTGCGTAACTACGCCAAATATCAAGGGTTGGAAAACGATAGGCAACAAACAGATAACAATCAAATAACAAACAAACAACAAACAGATAACAATCAAATAACAAGCGCTTTCTATAAACAAGAATGCAAGAATGAAAGAATGAGAGAAGTGAGAGAGCGCGCGAGCGCGTGCACGCCCGCAAAATTATATGGCGAGTATAAAAATGTTCGATTAACCGATGAGGAGCTTGCCAAGCTGAAAAAACAATTCCCACTTGACTGGCAGCGACTGATCAAGAACTTGTCCTTCCATATTCACAACACCCACAAGACCTACTACGACCACCTGGCGGTACTGCAGAAGTGGGGCACAGAGGACAGGAAGAAGAGCGGGGCGTTGCAAAGCCCGCCGTCCTACGACCTGGAGCAGATCAAGCGGGACACCATGAACAACACAGACATCAAGTTTTAGGAGGAGCCTATGGAACTGAACAAACTGACACCACGGCAGGCGTTGATCTATGACGCACTGATCCCGCCCGGCATGCCGGTAAGGGGCAAAGAGTTAGCGCGGCGGACGCGCATTAGCGAGCGGGACCTGAGATCGGAGCGTAAGGCCATGCAGGAACAGGGCGTGCCCATCGTCACTGGTGACTTTGGGTATATGCTTGTTGATGAGAACAATCCGGAGCCGCTGCTGCGGTACGCCAAGCGGCTGAACGCTCACGGCGATGAAGAGCTGGCCACGGCAGCAATGGCCCAGCAGATTTACGAAAGGCTGGTGACAGCAAGATGATGGTGCGATTGACGATACCGGGAGAGCCCCAGGGCAAGGGACGGCACCGGGCTGTGCGCCGGGGTGACCATATTGCTACATATACGCCCAGGAAGACCAAGGACTACGAGGACGAGGTGCGGTTCTGCTACCGGCAGGAATATGGAGATTTGATGGTCTTCGCCGTGGACGAGCCGGTCAGTGCAACGATCATTGCAGCGTTTGGCATTCCCAAGAGTGCCAGCAAAAAGCGTAAGGTGGAGATGATGGCTGGCAGTGTGCTGCCCACAAAAAAGCCGGACACGGACAACATCGCCAAGATCGTGCTGGATGCATTGAACGGCCTGGCCTACCCGGATGACAAGCAGGTGGTGGAGCTGCAAGTGCTCAAGACCTATGATTTGGATGGCTATGTGGAGGTCGAACTGCGGAACTGGAGGACACGGACAGATGGCTGAACAATGTGCATTCTATGTGCGCTGTGATCGCTGCCAGTATGGCCGCAACCTGGGCAGCAATGAATACGGCTGCCGCAAACACCTGGCACCTGACGGTAAGACGATACACCAGGGTCAGTACAGCTGCGAGAATGGAAGGGAGATCGACGATGATCTGGGACGATGACATATCTTTTGAGGGCTTTCAGAATAGGATGGATGACTGGTATGCTAATAATAATTTCGAATTATGTGACCCGCCTATCAATGCACAATTTGCATTAGACTTGATATTTAAAACGTTAATAGACGATAAAAAGCATTATCCTTATTTAACAGCTATACCAGAGTCTACCGAACAAACGAATACTATAATGCTGTATTTAATACTAAAAAAATATAGTAGGCAATATAGAAGATTTCTAAAGGAGCGTAAAATCAAATGATTAAATTTGAAAACACTGAAGTTATGGGTTGGGAGGCGGCCATTAGAGGAATGCGCAATCCTATGAATTCTTGGGATAAGAGTGATAGTGGGATTTGCTTTGATACGGTCGCTTGCCATACATGTAGAGCTGATAGAAATCATTGCAAGAGTCGAATGGAAAATAAAGAGTTTGTTGTTGGCTATGACGACATGAATCTTATGACTCGTCTCCGCAATGCCGGCACAGACCATCGTAAGTTTATGCGGATGATTACTGTGTACGTCGATATTACTGCACCTTTATATTGGTGGAAGGAATTTGACACATATAAGGTCGGCACAGTTGCTAACTCTTGTTCAACTATGCACAAGATTCATGAGAATGAGTTTAAACTTGAGGATTTTAGTCATGAGCATTTGATAGATGAACCTATTTATGCGCATGATGGTCTCGACAGCGATGAAGAACGAATTTTTTCAACCGGTTTACTTAATGACACTATTTTCTGTCTTAACGTATTTCGCAAAAAGTTCCTCGAAACCAAAGACAAAAAGTATTGGTGGCAAATGATCCAGCTCCTGCCGAGCTCTTACAACCAGCGTCGAACTGTCATGCTGAACTACGAGGTTCTGGCGAATATTTATAAATCTCGTAACAATCATAAGTTGGACGAATGGTCTGTTGGATTTATGGATTGGATTAAGAGTCTTCCATATTCTGAGTTAATTACCGGAAAGGAGGCATAACAATGTTCATCTCGCTCACAAGTACGACTGACGAACAGGTGTTGGTAAATCTCGGCCTCGTCACTGCTGCCACTTGCGTGCAGGGCAGTAGCACTGTCTATTTTATAGGCAGAGATTATGTTGAGGTTGCGGAGTCTCTTGAGGACATCTACGAGCGGATTCAGTCCGCAGAAAAAATGGACGGGAGAAAGAATGGACAGACAAAAAGAAAAGATAGCGATTGAGAGGTTGCGTGCGTTTGAGTCGAGTGAGAAGCCTTACTACCTGTGTTACAGCGGCGGAAAAGATAGCGACTGCATTCGCATTCTCGCCGCCTTGGCAGGGGTGAAACACGAAAATCATCACAATTTGACCACCGTTGACGCTCCGGAGACTGTCCAATATGTAAAATCCATTCATGATGTAATTATTGATCGTCCGAAGCTGTCAATGTGGAGATTGATCGAGAATAAAAAATATCCACCAACAAGAATTTCTCGCTACTGTTGTTCAGAACTCAAAGAGAGAGGCGGAAAAGGCCAAATAAAAATAACAGGTGTACGCTGGGCGGAGTCTTTGGCGAGGAGGCAAAATGGTGGTGTTGTCAAGATGATTGGCAAGCCGAAATCAACAATGGCTCTGGCTGAGGATCTGCAAGCGGAGTATGAAGAGACTCCAAAGGGAGGGATTGTCCTAAACACGGACAACGACGAAAGCCGCAGGTTGGTTGAACACTGCTATAGAACGACATCAACGATGGTTAACCCCATTATTGATTGGACAGACGATGATGTTTGGGCATTCTTGGGGCATTATGGCTGTAAGTCGAATCCGCTATATCAATGTGGAAACAAAAGGATTGGTTGCATTGGTTGTCCAATGCAGGGCGGAAATGGAATGAAAAAAGATCTCATCGGATACCCAAAGTACCGCGACAACTATTTGCGTGCATTCAAGAGAATGCTTGAAGCGAGAGACAAAGCTGGACTTGACAATCGTGATAGTTGGAACAGTCCAGAAGATGTGATGATGTGGTGGGTCGGAGACGATCCACGGCAAGTCCGATTTGAAATACCAGAATATCTAAAGTGACTGAAAGGAGAAAGACAAATGAAATTTGAGCAAGCGCTTTTCTATTTCAAGCGCAGGAGAAACAAAGTGCAACTCATGGAGGAAGAGTGTGCGATTGCTGCGCTCGAGAAGCAGAAACCAAAAAAAATTGAGATCCTTGAAAGCGTCGGAAACATTCTCGGAATGCAAGAATGTTATTGTCCTAATTGCGGCCAGCTTGTGGCTAAACTTTACGATTGCGAGATCTTTGTGTGCGTAAAGGGAAATTATTGTTACAGCTGCGGTCAAGCGTTGGATTGGAGCGTAGAGGAGGAAAAATAATGACTCTCGAAGAAAGAAAACCGACCGGTCTGTTGCACTCTGCAGATGAACTAAAACAGCTCATTGTAGAAAACCCAGATTTGCCGATTTTGGTATTTGCCGGAGACAATGCGAACAACGGTGACTACCTCTATATGAGTTGCAGCCATGTAAGTGTGGAAAAAGGAGAATTTCTTGACTGCGAACAGCAAATAGACGAGTGTAAGTGCTACACAGACAGAGATGACTTTGAAGAAGATGTGGCGGATGTTCTGGCTGGAGAAGAACAGTACCGGGATCTGTCAGACGATGAATTCAATACCCTCGTGGAACAAACAGTCAATGAGTACGATGATTTCTGGAAGCCCTGCATTTTATTGCATGTAGACGGATAAGGAGGACGGACAATGTGTACAGGAATGACGAGCCACCACCAGCCGGACGGTTGGATCAGCGTTAAGGACAATCTTCCAGATACGCTTAGAATTGTGGTTGTGTACACGAACTGGGGAGGCGTGTGTTGTGGCTGGTATAACCCGGAACTACACGTTTGGTTTGATATATACGGAACAACAATTAAATTGGTCGCTCATTGGCGAGAGCTTCCATACCCGCCGAGAATGGAGGAAAAAGAATGACAAATTACGAGCGAATCAAAAATATGAGCGTTGAGGAAATGGCACATGCAATCGCCATGTTTACGTCATGTGACGTTTGTAATTACTGTCCATTTGAAGACTGCTGTAACGACAATGAAATTTATGACTGTTGTTATGATCTTGAAGATTCGGAGATTATTCAAAAGTGGCTTGAAAGCGAGGCAAAAGAATGACAATTCAAGAAGCAAATGCACTTATAGATGATTTTTCTTTCGTTTATAAAGGAGAATCAATATCAAGAGAAGGCCTTGTTGAGTGTAGGGAAGTAATCCATAGGGTACTTGAAAAGCAGATACCTAAAAAGCCATTAAAACAGAAATTTGGCTTTTGTGATTTAGTCGGTTTTTTTGATTTCAGGCTTGTATGTCCCGAATGCGAACAGCCTATTGATAAAAAAGAATATAAAGCAAGGCACTGTCACAACTGCGGACAGGCTTTAGATTGGAGTAGTGAAGTGGAGGATGAATAATGAACATTCAACTTGGCAAGCAGGCGTTGATGCCTGTACGAGCACACGAAACGGACGCAGGGCTTGACCTGCTGTCACCGGTGGACACGGTAATTCCGGCACATGGAGCGGTGACCATTGACACCGGGGTACATATTGAATTGCCGGCACACACAGCAGGCTTTCTCAAATCAAAAAGCGGACTGAATGTGAAATACGGAATCACCAGCGAGGGCGTGATTGATGTGGGCTACACCGGCAGCATTGCCGTCAAACTGTACAATCACAGCGGCGCGGATTACACCGTGCACCGTGGGGACAAAATCAGCCAGCTGGTTGTGGTCAAGATCGACACTCCGGAGTTGGTGCTGGTGGACAAACTGGCGGACACCGAACGAGGAAATGGCGGGTTTGGGAGCACAGGTCGCTAAGGAGGCAACAAATGATGTCAAAATCAAAGCAGAAGAGCTACGGAGATGCCAAGGTTATCTGTCCTTACTATGACAGCCAGGAGACGGTACAGATCAACTGTGCACCGGCAGTGTATGATAGTTCCGGGCTGCGTGTGGTATTCCGGTCTAAGGTCAAAAAAGATGAACACATGCGGTCATTCTGCACCTCTTACTGCTGGAAAGGCTGTCCGCTGGCACAGCTGCACGATGACGCATAGCTATGGTATCATCGGGGGGGTGACGAAAGTCACCCTCTTTTTGTTATGCTTAAATCATAGTGAGGTGATCAAGTGGACTGGAATAGGGTGAGGCGAGAATATGTCTCCGGCAGTAAGAGCCTGCGGACCCTGGCAGACGAGTACAGCTGTTCACAGTCCACGCTGCGTAAGAGGGCAGCTAACGAGAAGTGGACGGAACAGAGGAACGACTACCGGGCCAAAGTGGAACAAAAATATATGGACATGTCTGTGGAGCAGGAAGTAAAGCGCGTTGAGCGGCTGCACCGCCTTGCGGACGATCTTATGGATAAGTTGGACCAAGCCATAAAGGAGCTGAATGAAATGTGCTCCGTGGAGCATCAAGACGGCGAGTACAAGGTGGTGCGTGTGCCAGGTGTGGCTGTGGACCGTGCCGGTGCAAAACAGATTTCTTCCAGCTTGAAGGATGTGAAGGATCTTCTGAATGTGCGTGACGATGTGGCAGCCGGCGCACCGGAGGTGCAGGTGGTGTTGTCAGACGAGGTGAAGAAGTATGCCAAGTGAAGTGTTGGACCTGGGCACGCCACAGCCTAAGCAGGTGGAGTTCCTGACAGACACCCACAATGTTGTTGCCTTTGGTGGTGCCAGAGGTGGTGGCAAAAGCTGGGTAGTTGACTGCAAGGCTAAGGTGATGAGCTACGCCTGTCCGGGTATTACGCAAATTATTGTGCGCAAGACTTATCCCGAGCTTACGGAAAATCATATCGTGCCACTGACCAGGGCGTTGCAATGCTATCATCCGGATAGGCACCGGCGTTTGGCCGTGTACAACGACAGTAAGAAGACGATCACATTCCCTAATGGCAGTCGCATATTGTTCCGCTATTTGGAGCGTGAGAGAGACCTTGGCCGCTTCCAAGGCACGGAGTGCGATATCATGTACCTGGATGAGGCCACGCAGTTCACGGAGGATATGTTCAAGACTTTGTGGGCGTGTGTGCGCGGCGCAAATAGCCACCCTAAAAGAATGTACCTTACCTGCAACCCTGGTGGCGTTGGTCACCAGTGGGTCAAACGATTATTCATTGATCGGGTGTACGATGAGAATGAGAACCCGGAGGATTATTCGTTCATACAGTCCCTGGTGACAGACAATCAAATACTGCTTGATAACAGCCCAAAGTACCTTCAGCAGTTGGACGCGCTGCCTGCCAAGGTACGCCAAGCATGGCGGTATGGTGACTGGAATGTGTTTTCGGGTCAGTTCTTCGAGGAATGGCGGAATAACCCGGACCACTATACAGACCGTAGGTGGACCCATGTGATAGATCCGTTTGATATTCCTGCCGACTGGAAGGTGTATCGCTCGTTCGACTGGGGGTATAGCAAGCCATTTTCTTGTGGCTGGTGGGCTCAGGGATATGATGGTGTGGTGTACCGCATTAAGGAATGGTACGGCTGCACTTCGCCGAACGATGGACTGAAACTACCGGCGGATATTGTATTCCAGAAGATCAGAGAGATAGAAACGCATGACCCGCTGCTGGCGGGCCGACATATTACCGGCGTAGCAGACCCTGCTATCTTCGCTAAGGATGATGGGTATTCCATTGCGGAGACGGCAAACAGACACGGCGTGTACTTTGAGCGTGGCGATAACACCCGCATAGCCGGGTGGATGCAGTGCCATTACAGGCTGATGTTTGACGAGCGTGGGTACCCGATGATGTATGTGTTCAAGAATTGTAAGGACTTCATCCGGACCATCCCTATGATGATGTATGACGAACACAAGGTGGAGGACTTGAATACGGAACTTGAGGATCACGCAATGGATGAGTTCCGTTATTTCTCCATGTTGCAGAAGATACCGCCCAGGCGGAAGATACCGGCCAGAGCGCTGGCAGACGACCCTCTGGATCAAATGAAGAAAGGATATTGATTATGGCTAAGCAAAAGAAAAAGCCGAGTAAGGAAGAATTTATGCAGCACGCCCAGGGGCAGACAGAGCCGCAAAAGAAGCCGGAAGATGCTGTAGCGCCCGCTGCTGATGACCCGATCAAACAGGCGCAGCAGCTGGTGGACGAAATGTCAGCCGAAGAGCCGGAAGAGGAAGAACTGCACACCATTACAGAAGAAGATGTGCAGCGGGCTATGGAGCTGCTGAATAAGTACATGGCTGGTAAGGCGTCCGTAGATGCCCGAGTGGTGGCCAACCAAAACTGGTGGAAGCTGCGACATTGGGGCAACTTCAAGTCAGATCACGGCAAAGAGGGTGACAAGCGCATTAAGCCGGCGTCTGCATGGCTGCATTCCTGCGTGGATAACAAGGTCGCTGACTATATGGACAATTTCCCTGAGCCCAATATTCTGCCGCAGGAAGAGGGCGACAAGGAGACCGCTAAGCAGTTATCTGCCGTGGTGCCGGTGGTGCTGGATGAGAACGGCTTTGAACAGGAGTTTGACCAGGCAGTGCACTCCAAGGTCCTGAACGGTACAGGCATATACGCTGTGGTGTGGGATCAGGACAAGCTGAATGGCCTTGGCGATGTGAGCGTTAAAAAGTGCGATATCCTGAATTTTGCTTGGGAGCCTGGGATTGAGAATATCCAAGACTCGGCCAATCTGTTTCATATCACTTCTGCCAATAACGATGTACTGGTGTCTCAGTATCCGCAGCTGAAGGACCGATTATCCTCTATGCACAGTGTGATACAAACAGAGTACCAGTTTGATGATACGGTGGACAAGAGCAATCGCAGTCAGGTGGTAGACTGGTACTACAAGGTGAATGTGGACGGCAAGAATGTGGTGCACTATGTGAAGTTCTGCAACGGTGTAGTGCTGTATGCAACTGAGAATGACCCGGAACGGAAGGATACCGGGCTGTATATTGACGGCAAATATCCCTTTGTGTTTGACCCGCTGTTCCGTGTGGCCGGAAGTCCTGCCGGATATGGCTATGTGGACCTCTGTAAGGAGCCGCAGGAATATATCGACAAGCTGTCCCAGGCGATGTTGGAAAACGCGATTTGGAGCTCTGTGCCGCGCTATTTGGTGCGTGACGATGGCGAGATCAACGAAGACGACTTCGCGGATACTTCCAAGCATTTCATTAAGGTGGGTAACAATGTGGGCCAGGACACCTATGCGCCAATCGTGATCAATGGCATAGACGGCAACGCCTATAATGTGCTCATGCACAAGATTGACGAGATGAAGGAGACCAGCGGCAACCGTGATGTGTCCAGCGGCGGTACAAGCAGCGGGGTAACGGCAGCCAGTGCAATCAGCGCTATGCAGGAAGCCGGGAGCAAGACTTCACGCTGGCAAATCAAGGGTACATACCGGGCATACAAGGAGATCATCTTGATGGTGATCGAGCGTATTCGGCAGTTCTACGATATGCCTCGTGTGTTCCGTATTACCGGCGCGGATGGATCTGTATCGTTTGAGACCTTCTCCAATCAGAATATGCAGGAGCGGCGTATTGAAACGCTGTTTCCGGACGATGAGTATTACCAGATGCCCAACTTCGATGTGGATGTATCAGCCAGCAAGGCCAGCCCTTACAGTAAACTGGCTCAAAATGAGCTGGCAGTGCAGATGTACAACCTGGGCGTGTTGAACCCGCAGAACGCAGATCAGGCGCTGGCACTTCTGGATATGATGGATATTAACCACAAAGACCGCATAGTGCAGCGGGTCCAGGAAAACGGTACGATGTGGCAAACGATTCAGCAAATGACACAAGCACTGAACACCAGTAATGAGATCATTAAGCAGTTGACTGGTCAAGATCTGATGAGTGGTCAGGATATGACACCGGGTGCAATGAGCGGTGCGGCGGTGACGGACACGCAGTCGGTGGACACAACGCCGACCGCCAGCGACAGCTTAGGTAACACAGACAAATACCAGGACAACTCTCTTGCAACGCAGGCACGCAAGAGGGTAGCCACAAGCACGAGTCCGGAATAATGACTACGGTACATATTGGCGCTCGCTCCGTGGAACTGAAAGGCCACGCCGATGCGCCACGCAACGAGCAGGATCATGACCTGGTATGCGCTGCTATTTCTGCCCTTACCTGCACGCTGGCGGAAGTCGTGCGTAGGGCGTATGTAGCTGGCGCTCTACTGTGTGAACCACAGATCAAGATTTCTCCGGGAAATGTGTGTATTCGTTGCGCACCGATGGCAAATGAGAGTACAGTGCCGGCAGCGTTTACCTTTTTTCGGTGCGGGATGGAAATACTGGCCGATAGCTATCCGGGGCATATCCAAATAAGCTGAAAGGGGGGGTGACATAATCGCCCCCTCTTTTGTTATTATGCGAGTAAAGGGTTCGTCCACCTGATACGGACAGAAAGGAGTTCCTATGAGAACAGACAAATTAATGCCCATGTTGCTGCAGCTTTTCGATGGTGAGGGCGGTGCAGCAGACGGCACTGGCAGTGCGCCCGCCACGCAGAACAATACGGCAGACAATACTGCGCCCGCCACGCAGGATGGTGCTCGTGAGAGCACAGCGGAAGACCTTGACAAAGAGTTTAAGGCTCTAATTAAGGACAAGTACAAGAATGCGTATCAAAAGCACATCAACGCTGCAATGCAAAAGCGGTTCCGTGCTGATGAAGCCGCACAGGCACAGTATGACAGGGTGTTGCCCCTGCTTGATATGCTGGGCGAAAAATATGGCGCAGACGCTACGGACCCGGAAGCACTTATGCAGGCCCTGGAAGATGACAACAGCTTCTACGAGCAGGAGTCAGTGGAGAAGGGTGTGCCGATTGAGTCGCTGAAACAGATGCACAAGCTGGAGCGTGAGAACGCTGCGTTTCGACAGGAAATGCAGGAACGCGAGCGGCAGAACGCAGCAGCGCAGCAGTACCAGCAGTGGCTGGACGAGAGTGAGGCGGTCAAGTCCTTGTATGGGGACGCATTTGACCTGGATACGGAACTGGCAGACCCTGAGTTTGTCTCTCTGTTAAAATGCCCCGGCATCACGCTCAAGACTGCCTTTGAAGCACGCCACCTTACCGAGCTCACCGGTGGCGCAATGCAGTTTGCAGCCCAAAGCACGGCGAAAGCCGCTGCGGACACGATCCGCTCACGCGGTCATGTGCCGAAAGAGAACGCATCTTCTACCGCTCCTGCGGTCAAGACTTCTGTCAACATTGCTGCCTTGACAAGAGAGCAGCACCAACTCATCAACAAGAAAATTGCGACAGGGGAATTGAAAACGCCGGAGGATATTAAACGATTCCTTAGCGGCAAGTAAAAACCGATCCTCTGTCAGAAACGGAGGAAACATGAATAAGAAAATGAACCTGCAGCTGTTCGATGGCACTGCTAATATGGCTGCAACGACTGACACCGGCCTTGCGGCTGAAATCAAGGAATATTACATTAAGGAGCTGTTGAGGAATGCCGAGCCCAAAATGGTGCATGGTCAGTTCGGGCAGAAGAAGCCCATTCCGCGCGGCTCCGGCAAGGTAGCAGAGTGGCGTAAGTTTTCCAGCTTGCCTCCTGCTCTGACCCCGCTTGTGGAAGGTGTAACGCCTAATGGTACCAAACGGACTGTGACCGCCATTAAGGCCACTGTTAGCCAGTATGGTGACTACATTAAGCACACCGATATGCTGCAGACTGCCGCGTTCGATAATGTGATCGTGGAGGACTGCAAAGAGCAGGGTAACCAGGCGGGCAACACCATTGACCTGGTGACACGAAATGCTATGCAGGCAACCACCAGCGTGGCTTATGCCGGCGGCAAAACTTCTCGTGATACACTGACTGCGGCTGACAAACTGACCGTGGCTGATGTGAAGAAGATGGTCAACGAGCTGAAGCGTCGGGATATTACCCCCATTGATGGATACTATGTCTGCATTATCCACCCTGATGTGGAGACGGATATTATGCTGTCCAGCGAGTGGGAGGAAATGCACAAGTATGCGGACACCACCGCTCTGTTCGAGGGCGAGATCGGTAAGATTGGCAAGTGCCGTTTTGTTGACTCTTCCAACGCTAAGATTTACAAGCAGACTTCCGGCTCCAATCTGGCTGTGTACGGAACGCTGTTCCTGGGCGCCAATGCTTACGGCGTTACCGAGCTGGACGGCCTGGGTCTGGACTATATCGTTAAGCCGCTGGGCTATGGCGATGATCCGCTGAACCAGCGTAGCTCCACCGGCTGGAAGGCTACGCACGGTGCAAAGATTCTGAACGAGTATGCCATCATTCGTTTTGAGAGCTGTAGCTACCGCAGTGCAGACGCCAGCACCACGGAAAACTGATTGGAGGACTATTAAGAATGGCTGAGAAGAAAGAAACTGCACCTACACCTAAGTGGAAGATGGTGCCTGTGCTTATTCCGCTGGACCCGATGAATAACGAGAGCCACATGTTTGCTTCTGTGGCAGGCGTTGGCTCATATCAGATCGAGCGCGGTATCCCGGTAGAAGTGCCGGAGCCGATTGCAGAGGTAGTCAATCGCAGACTTCAGATGGAAGCAGAGAATGCCAAGCTCATTCAAAAGCTGGCTGCACAGGCAGCCGGTATGTAACCGACAAAGGGCGGACGGAATATTCCGTCTGCCCTTTTTACTATGAGGAGGGAACAACAATATGACAATTGCGGAAGCAGTCAACCAGGCGGACAAGCTGTGCCCCAACACGACCTTTTCGATGACGGAAAAAATCGCCTGGCTGAATAGACTGGATAAACAAATCAAATTGGAAATTATGGACGCCAGAGAGGGCGCACCTGCTTTTGCCGGGTACACGGAGAAAACGCCGAATACCCAGGAACTGCTTGTGCCGTCCCCTTATGACGAACTTTACATACACTACTTGCAGTCCCAAATGCTGCTGTACACCGGTGACTTCAACCGATACAGCGCTGTAAATTCTGTATTCAATACAATGCTGGCCTCATTCCGTAACCAGTACAACCGCACGCACGCGGCCAAGAATGTGCCGCTGTGCTTTTAGGAGGTGCGAGTATGCAAAGACCAGTGCTTAGTAATGTGAGCAACAACCGAGAGATGATCTCCACATTCCTTGGCTATAACCACCGCGTTGTGCAGCAGGCTGGAGAGTTCTTTAATACCGAGAATATCACATTGGACGATTACCCTATGTTGTCCAACCGCGCACCGATGAACCGGTACAAATATCCTGAAATAGGCAAAGAGACCGAGTACGAGTGGTTCTCATTACAGGATGGGACAGTAGTACCTAATAGAATTGCAATTGCAAGTGATGAATATTCTTTTACGATTATAGACAACGATAACGGCAGACCGTTACCAGATGGCAAGACTTTGCTTCGACTTAAGCGTCGCATAACATTTGAATTTCATGTGAGGTTCGTACAGGCAATGGCGGATAAGGTTACTATATCAGCTGGTCCGGGTGTTCCTACTTGGTATTTGCCGGTCGATTGTGGAAGCTGGGATTTTTATGTGAAGTCCGCTAACGATGGAAAAGTGTTGGCTACTTTTTATGGAAGAGAGTTTGAATCTACTTTTAAAGGTTATGTTGAGAAGTTTGTTCCTACAAAAGATGAACTTGTTGTGGTGTTGGAATATTATTCCAACGAATATGATGCAGTTAGAGAACAAAAACCAACAGAGGAAGAGCAAAAAATCGCAGATGATGAATTGAAAAAGAGAATGCTGGATGAACATCAGGATGATATAAATCGTATTCTTCAATCAGATATAACAGATGTCATGACCATTAAAAATGCTGTTCAGCGAAACAATTCTGGGTGCATGATAAAAAATGGACGCATAGCATCGGTACTGGCGGATGTTTTGTATTACGCCGGAAGGCGATACGCCCTCGATCTAAGTGCGCAGAATCTTACGACCGTGTACGGCAAATTACAAATGCTGAACTTTGGTACGAAAATCCTAATCTTCCCATACGGATTGTATTTTGACACGGAAGAACCGGACAAGGGTGTGCTGCCGCTGGCGTTTAAGGCCACAGCAAGCAAAAACTTAGTTTGCACGATGTGTACAGAAGACAGAACGCTTCACACAAGGTTGTATTGCGGCGCAAGCAAACCGGCGGGCGCTGCTGTAGGTACCTATGTTGTGCGTTCTAATGGCGACTTGAGAATTGTGGACGAGCACGGTGCGCTTGTGTTGTTGTGTGCAGCAGCTAAGTGGAAGCGGCAAGACAAAGACCCTGGAGTGGGTAACTATGATTTTTGGCTGGATACCACCGGGACCACAGGCAGTGGTTTGAAGAAGTATAGTCAAGGCACGTTGTACAGAAAAGAGGATGGTGCCTGGGTTGCAGAGGACAATGTGCTGTTCTCCAATACCTGGTTCTATACTTTTTGGCTCGATACGACAAATGCAGACGCACCGGTGTATAAATCCTATTCCTCTACTGCAGACGCCTGGATTGCTCTTCCAGTGACCTATGTACATATTGACACAACAGAGATCAAAGATGATGTGCTCCAGTCCGTCAAAGCGGGAGACACAATCAGGCTGTCTCCGGATGATGCATTTACAACAGAGTGGGTGAATGTGCACTCTGTGGCAGATGATGGCAGCTGGATGATAGTTAAGGGTATGTTGCGTGGCTCTGTTGCAAGCTATAGCAGACCCGCTACGATTGAAAAGGTCATTCCAGAATTTGACCTCGTCACCGTTTCCCAAAACCGCGTGTGGGGCTGCAAGTACGGCAAAGATTCCGCAGGTAAGCATATTAACCAAATCTACGCCAGCAAGCTGGGTGATCCGACCAACTGGTATTGCTTTGAGAATACGGCATCTGACTCCTACGCATTGTCCCTGGGTGATGATGAGCCGTTTACCGGCGCGGTGTCCTTAAACGATATGCCGTACTTCTTCAAACAAAATAAGATTTATGGCATTTACGGCGGCTATCCGGCGGCATACCAACGCATTGCCATTGAAGATCGCGGCGTTGAAAATGACTGCTCCGGCTCACTGGCGGTGCTGAATGGAGCAGTATTCTATAAGTCGCTGGACGGCGTGTGTGTATTTGATGGCAGCACGGTGACCAACATTTCCGCTGCCCTGGGTAACACACGATACACAGAAGCCAACGCCGGAAGTTCCCTTGGCAAGTATTATATCTCTATGAAGAACGAGTCGGACGGCGGCTACGAGACATTTGTCTATGACCTGAATACCAGCCTGTGGGTGCGTCTGAACGGAATGCGGTATCTGCACTTTATCACGGATTACACTGGGTCGGTTTATGCAATGGATCCGGATTGTATCTTCCATGAGCTTGGCCGACATAACGAGACGGCTTTGTCTGGACTGAAACTGTACCAAACGGAAGACAAGGTGGAATGGTACGCGGAGACCGGTGCCATAGACTTTTCGTACCCGGATAAGAAGATCGTCAGCCGTATTAACCTGCGGGCTAAGATCGCACTTGGCGCTGTGCTTAAAGCGCTTATCCAGTACGACAGCAGCGGGCAGTGGATCCAAATGGGTGTGTTGACCGGTAATGGTACACCTAAGACGGAAGTGCTGAATATCGTTCCGCAAGCCTGTGATCACTATGCGCTGCGGCTGGAAGGCTGCGGAGATGTTCGGGTGATCAGTATTGCAAACACAATGACTTTAGGGAGTGACTTATGACTTTTAACATTGGTAAGCCGTCTGACGGCGTAACGGATAGTCAGCGGATACAGCGTCTGTATATGTACCTGAACCAGATGGCAGATAAGTTGAATTATGCGCTGAACAACATGGACGAACAGAATATGACGCGGACTTTTTTGGCGTCATTAACCAATGGCGGAGATGGTGATCATCAGAGTACAAAAGGCCTGAAAACGGAGCAGGTGGACGAGATGATCCGGGACGGTCGGTCATCCGCTCTACTGTTCAGCGGGAGTACCGCAAAGGCTGGCGATACGATCACTCTGAATGACAGCGTGGACAACTACCGCTTTCTGCTTATCCGCTTTAGCAATAGCTGGATGCACGCCCTGTGCCCTATTCTGGACGGAGACCGTAGCTGTACTGCCGTTCGCGGGTCGCATACGCACATTAGCGCAACAAACAACTTTACTGTGTGGTCCGTGGACGGCGACTACGCAGGAAATACGGTGACGATCGACAACTGCTATTCTGCCAATGTGAAAAGCGGCAGTGTGACGATCACAGCACGAACAATATCGCATATATGGGGGATCAGATAAATGGCAAAGAGCAAACCGAAGAAAAGCAAGCCCAAACAGACGGCTGCGCAAAAGAACCTGAGCAGCTGGACAAAAACAGTCAATAAGTATAGCGGCGGATGGACCAATTCCAAGGACTATAAAGCACTGATGAAGTCCAAGGAAAAGAAGGACATGGACGCCAGCGTCAAAGGCTACAATTCTCTGTTAAACGGCGGCTATGGCGGATATGCCAAGGCAAATGGCCTGACGGACTATACCGCCCGTCTGCAAAATATGTTGGGCGGCATCTTAAAGTCAAAGTTTTCTTATGACGCAGACAATGACGCTGCATACCAGGCCTATAAGGCACAGTACCAGGCGCAGGGCCGTAATGATATGCTGGACACTATGGGCCAGATGGCGTCAGCAACAGGTGGCTATGCATCCTCTGCGGCGACTACGGCGGGTAATGCTGCCAACCAGGCGCAGTTAAACAATCTGTCTAATATACAGTCGCAGCTTTTATCCTTGGCATATCAAAAGTATGACCAACAGCAGCAAGGTAAGCAGAACGCCTATGACCTTCTTGATAGTGTGAATCAGCAGCAGTATGGGCGGTATCAGGACGCTGTGGGCAACGCCTATAACAAGATGGATTACAACACGAATCGGTTCAATACTTCCTATTCCAACGATTACACGAAATGGAACGATGATCGCAGCTTTGCCTCCGGTCAACAGCAGTATTACGGCAACCTGAACGAGAGCCAACAGGCACGCAAACAGGAAAGGGCTATTGCCGATCGGAATAACAAACTTCAGCGAAAAATTCTTAACAAGAAGTAAGGAGGGATTGGATGAGTTACAGTTCTAAGACAAGAAAAGCGCTTGGCAAGGTGAAACAGTCTGCGGCAACCAAGAATGCACAGAAAAACAGGAACGACTATGACAAGAAACTCAGCGCAATTGGCCCTTACCGTAACGGCACATTCGCTAAGATGGTAGAGGGTGCGGTGGATGATATTCTCAATCGCCGTGCCCAGTCTTCCAATTTCGGCAACGCTGATGTGTTCGGCGATTATGCCAGAGACTATGCGGCGCTTTCTAAGCTGGCAGCAGCGGACACGCAGACTAACGCAGAAGAGAATATGGCCGGTGGCTATGACACGGACTACACCGTGCCTGCTGCCCAGCAGAGCTATATGAACGGATTGGTCGGTCAGAATGAGGACTTGCTGTCCAAACTGTCTACGGCAAACCAAATCCACTCCGGGGAAATGGAGAATAGAGCCGCCGGTGGGCAGCGAGCCAATGAGGCCGGTGCGTTTGATTACCAAAAGTACCAGGACAAGGTGGAAGCTCTACAAAACGCACGCTCTCTGTGGGACGCAGCGGTGGAAAAGAGCGGTGCGGTAGATAGCCAGGCATACAGTGATAACCTGTCCTTTCTTAGCGATATGGCTAAATACGAGGGCAACTTGGGTGAGAACAAGGCGGACAGAGCGCTCTCCAAGTGGAAGGCTGATCAGGAGTACCAGCTGGATGTACTGCAGTGGAAACGGCAGCAGGAGGAAGCTGCCAAGGCTGCAAAAGCTGCCAAGGCTGCACGCTCTTCTCGCTCTTCCAGATCCAGTGGACGCGGTGGCTACGGTACTGGTTTTGGAAACAGCAATCCTGTTTATGCATCTTCTGATGAGAAGTCGTCATGGGAGAAAAAGTTTGACAATTCAAGATACGAAAATCGAGGCGAACGATGGACGGAAAAACAAATGGACGGCTTTGTTAAAACTATTGGCATGAATCGTACAAAACAGGGTAAAGCGGAAGCGATCGAGGATGCATATTTTGAGGGCCATATATCTAAATCTCAATACAATACATTGTGTCGAAATTATGGGATAACGCCTAAGAAGAAATAGTACGAAGGAGAGTTTCAAATGGGATATTGGGCAGATTTGCAGAAATCCGTAAAGGAAAAGGACAAGCGAGAGGGTGTACGCCGTTCTGATTATATCAATCACGATGTTGTGCAGGGCGCTGCGGTTTTAGACGCCATGGAGAGCGATCAGGCTAAAAATGCCAGCTGGAGAGCTTCGACATCAGCATTACAGGCCGTTGATACTTTCGATGCCACTCCGAATACAGTGGAAAATCTTGACCAACTGCGTGAAGAGCGCAGAGCCTATGCACGGCAGTACGGTGGTCAAACACGCAACACCATAGACAAGCTGATTGGTATCGCATTGGAGCGGACGGATAGCGAGCGCGCCGCAAAAATGCAGGAAGAAGCAAATCGGCACATGGCTGCGCTGGATGAATATGATAAAAAGATCCAAAAGATGGAGGAGTACGAGCGGCGACAAAAAATCGTCGACAAATATTCGGATATTCCTAATCAAAAAGATTATGCTGCTAAGTCAAAGCAAATCGACAAGTCCAATCAGGACGATGTATATCGCAAGGTGAACGGATTGTCTGAGTCCATTGCCAGTGTTGCCAGTAATATAGGCACGGACAATGTGGCGATGTGGAATAACCGCATGACCAAAACGATGGACGATGAGAAATATCGCCAAATGACTGATGTGCAGCGGGGCACATACAATTATCTGTATAATACACAGGGCGCAGACGCTGCAAATGAATATATATCAGCAATTAACAAGGATTTGCAGCAAAGAGCAACCGACGCAGCTGTAGAGTCGCAAAGGGAAATGGTTAAAGACGGTGCTGTTGGTGCCACCGTGGCCAATATCGCTTCTGTTGGTGAAAATCTAATGAGTGCACCGGGTTTTATCACCAGCGCAGCAGCTAAAGCAACCGGCCATTCCGTAGATGATACATACGATATTTTTAATCTGTCCGGAAAGATGGCTAACGCTACTCGCGAAACGACCGCAGAAGAAATTGCGAATCAGGACTATTGGAAAGATAAAAATACCATTTTGGGAAACACCGGTTCTTGGATCTACAATGCAGGAATGTCTATGGCTGATTCTGTCGCTGCTATGCTGGTCGGTAAGAGTCTCGGCGTGGGCTTAGCAGGGGGTGAAACGAGTGGTGCGACACTTGAAAAGGTAAAGAACATTACTAAAAAAGCCACCTCACTGATCATGTCATCACAAATGGCAACGCAGACAGTTACAGATATGAAAGAGCAGGGCTTTTCTGACGATCGTGCGCTGGGCGTAGGTGCACTGTATGGTGCAGTTGAGTATATCTCAGAAAAACTTGGTTTGGATGCGATTCTCGGTGCCGGCGGCAATGTGTTTGCCCGCCTTGCAAAGAGTTTTGCGTCAGAGGGTTCGGAAGAGGTAGCCAGTAATATCCTTGATCGCATTGTCGATACGCTGGCAAACGGCAACCAAAGCAAAATGATGGATGCCTTCGATAAATGCCGTGCTCAGGGATTGAGCAATTCCCAGGCGCTTGCCAAAGTCGTGTCTATGGCGGGGCAAGAAGATTTATCGGCTTTCTTAGCCGGTGGCCTGTCCGGTATGGCGATGAGCGGCGCAAACGAAGCAATCATGTCCGGAGAATGGCATTTGCAGCAGGATAGCTATGGCAAGAATGTACGCAGTAACGGAAATGCAAAAAAGTTGATTGACGCCGGGTTGACAGCGGATGAGAATTCCAAACTGTATCGTATTGCCGCCGAGCTGGCTGATGCAGAGAAAAACGGCAAAACTATATCCAAGCGGCAGCTGGGAAAGCTGGCTATGGAAATGCAGACCAGCGATGATGCTGCGACTACGCAGGCTCAAAAGACCGTGCTGGAGGACGCTGTGCGCCAACGGCTGCAAGACAGCGGCGTTAAGAATGTGGACAAGGCCGCCAGACGCTTTGTGAGCAGATATTTTGACGGCGAAGGGAAGATTAAAGGGGACAAGACCACAAAGGCCCTGTACGCCGAGCTGCAGGACAATAGCACCGACTGGGCGCAATCTGCTACCCGCAGTATGGCCTATGAAATGCTGCGTGGCGGTTCTTCTGCTGCATATATGAATGAACTGCTTGTAAACCCAAAGGCAAAAGGGTATAATGAGTTCAAGGATACCTACAACGGCATTCAGAAAGCTAAGATTGAAGAATTGAACCAAGAAGCCAAAGCGCAAAATGCAGATGTGGCCACCCAGGTGGAACAGACTGCGCAGCAAGCACCGGTTCCGCAGGATTTGCAGCGGGCAGAGCCTGTGCCGGAGAGCCAGGTGAAAGGCGTTCTTAAGGTGCAGGACGGCCATACAGTGGTCGAGCTGCAAGACGGTACGAAGACCACTACGGATTATGTGCAGTTCAACAACCCCAACACCAAGGCGGTCTATAAGAGCGCTGCCAAGTTTGGCTCCCTGGGCGCTTATGCGCTGGTCAATAATTACGACAGCAAGGTCAACCCTTATTCCTATCTGCACGCGGCGGAGAGCTTTTACAACGCCGGTGCGTCAGGCAAGATTACATTTGACCAGGCAGCCAACACACTGTCTGCACCGATTGAAATGGGAATTATGGACCGTGGCGCTGCCAATGAGTTGTTCCTGAGCGGTCAGAAGCAGTCTAAGGAGATCGGCACCACCAAGACCGCCGTTACCAAAGCAAATAAGAACCAGGGCGGCGTTGTAACGCTGACCAGAGAAGCTACGGTTACCCCGCAGGAAAAGGAAGTCCTGGATCGTGTGGCGGCCAAGACCAAGCTGGATATTGTGCTGGACGGCAGCCTGGAAAGCAACGATAACGGCTATATTGATCCTGCCAATGGCAAGGTGGTGCTGAACCCGGACAGTGGGCATATCTACGCCACGCTTATGCACGAGCTGGGTGAGTACACTCATGCCTACAACACGGCGGAAATGATGGACGCCTGCCGGCCGATTGTGGAGTATATGCTGGCAACCGGCGATTATGCGCACGATGACAAGATTGACCTGCTGCAGAAATATGTAGATGGGTACAGCGAGAACGGCAAGCAGTATTCTATTGAAGATGCCGTCAGCGAGATGATCTTTGACTTCATCAGTGGTGAAGCCAGCACGC